>Ga0209347_1004840_pt1 | contig 13475 bp, 7 predicted proteins | sample AutmiccommuBRH23_FD_187382 | JGI IMG/M metagenome (GOLD analysis project Ga0209347, IMG submission 187382) | Deep subsurface microbial communities from Mt. Terri, Switzerland - Autotrophic microbial communities BRH/23 (SPAdes) (version 2) | ecosystem: Environmental > Aquatic > Deep subsurface >... | reverse complement strand
GAGATAGACTGGAGCAAGATGCGGGCAGCGTCGTACGCCAGGGTAGCCAACGCATCGGGGGTCGCCCCGTACTTGGCTTCGTAGGCGCTCACAAAGTTCTGCACCAACGGACGCGGGTCAGCGGGGGAGTAGTGGTTGGAGAAGTACCCACCCTCGAACAGGTCCGCCTGAAGCTCGGGGGAATCCCAGCCGTCACCACCCAACAGCACCGCGTCGATGCCCTTTTCCTTGATCTGGGCAGCGATCAGGTTGTTCTTGTTATAGTAGTCCGGCAAAAAGATGACGTCCACGTCAGCGGCTGCGACCTTGCCGAGGATACCGGAAAAGTCGGTATCGTCCTTGGTGTAGGCCTCATAGACCGCGACGGTGCCGCCCATCTCCTCAAAGGAAGCCTGGAAGTACTCGGCCAGGCCCTTGACATAGTCGTTGCCGATGTCATACAGGACGGCGGCCTTGGTGGCACCCAGTTCCTGAGCCAACGCAGCGACTACCTCACCCTGGAAGGGGTCGAGGAAGCAAGCGCGGAAGACATACTCCTTGTTGGAGCCGTCCTCGTTGATGGTAACGGCCGGGTTGGTGGAGGTCGGCGAGATCTCGATGACCTGGTTGGCCTCGGCGATTTCCGAGATGGGAATCGAGGCGCTGGAGCAGACTTCGCCGATGATGTACTTGACGCCGTCCTCAAAGATGACCTTGTTGGCCGCGTTGGCGGCTTCCTGGGGGTCACACTTGGAGTCCTCGACGACGACTTCGATATCCCAGCCCGCCGCGCGGGCTTCTTCGATGGCCATCATAGCGCCGTCGCGGGTGGATTCGCCAAAGGTCTTGACGTCGCCACTCAGCGGGGCCAGGATCGCCAGCTTGACGGGGAAGCCGGGAGCAGCCGCTACGCCAGCAGCCTGTGCCTCGGAACCCTCAGCCTCGGCGGCACCGCCCGGAGCGACAAACTTGTAGAATACAGTCTTGCCGCCCTCGATCTTGATGATGGCAGCCTTCTTGATGGGGTTGCCGAACTCGTCATAGGTGATGTCACCCGAGACGCCTTCGTACTGGATGGCGGCCATCTTGTCTTTCACGACGGCCGGATCATCCACACCCGCATCAGAGATAGACTGGAGCAAGATGCGGGCAGCGTCGTACGCCAGGGTAGCCAACGCATCGGGGGTCGCCCCGTACTTGGCTTCGTAGGCGCTCACAAAGTTCTGCACCAACGGACGCGGGTCAGCGGGGGAGTAGTGGTTGGAGAAGTACCCACCCTCGAACAGGTCCGCCTGAAGCTCGGGGGAATCCCAGCCGTCACCACCCAACAGCACCGCGTCGATGCCCTTTTCCTTGATCTGGGCAGCGATCAGGTTGTTCTTGTTATAGTAGTCCGGCAAAAAGATGACGTCCACGTCAGCGGCTGCGACCTTGCCGAGGATACCGGAAAAGTCGGTATCGTCCTTGGTGTAGGCCTCATAGACCGCGACGGTGCCGCCCATCTCCTCAAAGGAAGCCTGGAAGTACTCGGCCAGGCCCTTGACATAGTCGTTGCCGATGTCATACAGGACGGCGGCCTTGGTGGCACCCAGTTCCTGAGCCAACGCAGCGACTACCTCACCCTGGAAGGGGTCGAGGAAGCAAGCGCGGAAGACATACTCCTTGTTGGAGCCGTCCTCGTTGATGGTAACGGCCGGGTTGGTGGAGGTCGGCGAGATCTCGATGACCTGGTTGGCCTCGGCGATTTCCGAGATGGGAATCGAGGCGCTGGAGCAGACTTCGCCGATGATGTACTTGACGCCGTCCTCAAAGATGACCTTGTTGGCCGCGTTGGCGGCTTCCTGGGGGTCACACTTGGAGTCCTCGACGACGACTTCGATATCCCAGCCCGCCGCGCGGGCTTCTTCGATGGCCATCATAGCGCCGTCGCGGGTGGATTCGCCAAAGGTCTTGACGTCGCCACTCAGCGGGGCCAGGATCGCCAGCTTGACAGGGAAGCCGGGGTTGGGCGCTACGCCAGCAGGGGCAGTTTCGCCACTGCTCACGGGCGACGTCATTTCGCCGCCGCTGATCCACTTGGCATAGATTTGATCGTAGGTGCCGTCTGCCTGGATCTTTTTCAGACCCTCGTTAAAGAGCTGGACGAACTCTTGCATCGCGCCCTTTTTGACGACAACACCATAGTACTCCTCGGTGAAGGGTTCACCGACGATCTTGAGCTTGCCCTTGAACTGGTCGGAAGCGAGGGCATAGTCGGCAGCCACGGGGGTATCCACCACCACAGCATCGACATTGCCGTTGGCCAGGTCGAGGAAAGCCAGGTCGATGTTGTCATACTCTTTGAGGGTAACATCCGCCATGTCCTGGACGGCCAGTGCGCCCGTGGTGCCGATCTGGGCGCCGACGGTCTTGCCGGGGAGGTCCTCATAGCTGGCGATGTCCGTGTTGTCCACGAGCACGACCACAGCCTGTCCGGCGTTAATGTAGGGATCAGAGAAATCGTAGGTGCCTTTCCGCTCGTCCGTAATGGTCACGGAAGAGAGGATCGCGTCGTAATCACCGCTCTCCAGACCGGCGAAAATCCCATCCCAGGCCGTGTTCTTGTACTCGACCTCGAATTCCATCACCTTGGCGATGGCGTTCATCATGTCGATGTCAAAGCCAACAATGTCCTTATTGGCGTCAACGAACTCCATGGGGGGAAAAGCTGCGTCTGTCGCGACGACTACCTTGATCTTTTCCGTCTCGGCGGGAGCTGCTGTTGCCTCGGACTTGGCCGGAGCGGATTCCTTGGTCGCCTGCGGTACAGCAGTAGGCGTTTTGGAGCTACACGCGGATAGGATTAGGCCCAACACCATCAACACGGCAACTAGGGCCCCAAGCTTGCGCTTCATTGACACTCCTCCTGAGCTTTAGTCATGGAAGGCTAATGTAATGTAAATCTGGACGTGCAATTATCTTGGCGGGGCGGCCAACCCCAGCGTCTTTGCTTGGGGCAGCTTCATTGCTGGGCGGGCGAGGTCTCCGAGGCGTGATCCTCCTTTCCAAAACTTCGTTGCAGAAGCTGGCAAGTGGACATTATTGCCATTATAGCATAAATGGGGAACTAGTGAAAACTGAATATAACATGGTGGCGACTCTAATTTCCGGAGGCAGGGATCCACTGCGCCGGATGGTTACAAGTTCCGCGGCTTGGCGTTTTCACTTGCCATTCGTTCCGGCGTCAGGTGCGGTCTGCCGTATCCCTTGGATAGCATAGGCGGGCGCACCCCCGGAGGCATCATGCAGACTGCACAGGGCCATGCCCAGGTCTCTGGCTATTCTGCACAAGGAGAGGGTAGAGCCGGGCGATCAGGCGTTCCAGGTCAGCCCGCCAAAGGCCTGCCGCAAATGGGCCATCTGCCCCTCGGTCAGCTTCGGGCTGAGCAAATCCTGCACATTCTTTTGCAGGTGCTCGACGTTTCCGGTGCCGATCAGCACAGAGGAAACTGCCGGATGCTCGGCGGCGAACTGGTATGCGGCGCGCGTCAGGTCGGTGACCGGTTCCCCCGCCCGCTCCAAGCCCAGCGGGTCGTGCAGATTGGGATGGGGCATATCCAGCAGCCCCTCGCTGATAAAGCGGTCCAGGTGGTGCACCGCCTCCTCCGGACTACGCAACGACATGCGCACGGCGGCCATGATCAGCACGCCCACGTTAGCCCGCTGAGCGGCAGGCAACACTTGGCGCTCGGCCCACTGGTTCAGGATGCCATAGCGCACCATGATGGTGTCAAAGAGATCATCTTGCAGCGCCCTGGGCAGCATCTCGTGCCTGGTGTCAGCACTCACCGACTCGGTAATGCCCAGGAAGCGGGTTTTTCCGGCTTGCTGCGCGCGCAAGGCTACCGGATGAAAGCGGTCGATCACCTCGTCGTACTTGTCCGGCGTGACGCCGTGGTATTGCAGCACGTCCACGTAATCCACCCGTAGCCGCTGGAGGCTCTCCTCCAACTCGCGGGTGAGCGCCTCGGGGTCGCCGGGGATCTGCTTCCCTTGCGTGGCGCTGAATTTGGTGGTCAGCACATATCTGTCGCGGGGCACGCCCTCCAGGGCGCTGCCGAGCAATTCCTCGCTGCCCCGATAAGAGTGCGCGGTATCGAACAGGTTGATGCCCAGGTCCAATGCTACGCGGACCACCCGTTCCGATTCGGCCCGGGTCTGGTCGTAGCTCTGGCCCAGTCGGGATGCTCCTCCGGTCCCTAATCCGGCGATGGAAACCCGCAGTCCAGTACGGCCCAGCACGCGATAGATCATAACCTTTCGCTCCTCTCTAATGGTTGCCCATCCAGCTTGCCACGATTATTCTACCGCATTTGAGGTTGCGGCGAAACTGCGCCCGCGGGTGGGAGAGAATGAACCACGGAATACACTGAAAACACGGAAGATGAACTAGAAAAAGAAACGCTCCACCTATCGGGCTGAATGGACGAGAGGTTCCCTTCTGTGTATTCGGATTATTCGGTGTATTCCGTGTTTCTATTCTTTCGTGACGTTCGTGTTTTTCGTGGTACATCTCCCTCCGGGGCTGGGCTTGCACAAGTCGCCCGCCGGGTGTAGGATTACACTGCAAGCAATCACCCCCCAGGAGACGAACGATGCGCGTGGAATTGAACTATGGTCAGCATGGCTTGGAGGTGGATGTGCCCGACGAGGCGACGGTGTTGCTCCCGCGCCACGTGCCAGGGCTGGCCGACGAACAGGCCGCGCTGCAAGCGGCGCTGCGTCAGCCGGTGGGCGGCCCCGCCCTGCGCGGTCGGCTGAAACCGGATGATCAGGTGGTGATCGTCTTCAGCGACCTCACCCGCCCCATGCCGAATAATCGTGTATTGCCCGCGCTGCTGCACGAGTTGGATTGCCTGCCCCGCGAGCAAATCCTGCTGATCAACGCCCTGGGCACCCATCGCCCCAACACGCCCGCCGAACTGACCGCCATGCTGGGCGCCGAGATCGTGGACAACTACCGCATCATCCAGCACAACGCCTTTGACCCGGAGCAACTCGTGGAGGTGGGCACGTCGCGCTTTGGACATCGGGCGCTGGTCAACCGCCACTATCATGAGGCCACTTTCAAGATTCTGACCGGCTTTATCGAGCCACACTTTTTCGCTGGTTTCTCCGGCGGCCCCAAGGCGGTCTTGCCGGGCGTGGCCGGGATAGAATCCATCATGGCCAACCACAACTATGCGATGCTCAGCGACCCCGCCGCTACCTGGGGCCGCACCGAGGGCAATCCCGTCTGGGAAGAGATTCGCCAGGTGGCCGCCATGACGGGTCCCGATTTCCTGCTGAACGTCACGTTGAACCGCCGCCGCGAGATCACCGGAGTGTTCGCCGGGGACGTCTGGCAGGCCCATCGCCAGGGAGTCGAGTTCGCCCGGCAGGTGGTCATGGTCCCTGTGGCCGAGCCTTACGACATTGTGCTCACCACCAATAGCGGCTACCCGTTGGACATCAACCTCTACCAGGCGGTCAAGGGCATGTCTTGCGCCGCGCAGATCGTCCGGCCCGGTGGCAGCATTGTCATCGCCGCCGAATGTCGCGAGGGCATCCCCGATTACGGGGAATACCGCCGCCTGGTGCAGGAGGGCGGCTCGGTGCAGGGAGTGTTGGACCTGATCTCCCAGCCCGGTTTCACCTGCCAGGACCAATGGGAGGCCCAGCTTCAGGCGCGGATTCAACAGGTGGCCGACGTGCATGTCTATAGCTCCGGCCTGACTGATGAGCAGATTCGCGACATGTTGCTGACTCCGTGTCATCGCATCGAGGAAACATTGGCGACCTTGCGGGCCAAGTATGGGCCGCAGGCGCGGATATGCGTGATACCCGAAGGACCCCAGACCATCCCGTATCTGACGACTGCCTGAGGAAAGGAGCGTGGATTCTCATGGCCGATCAAGCACTGTGCATCATTCCCCAGCCCAAACAGGTTGCCTGGGGCGAGGGCGCGTTCCAACTAACCCCCGAAACCGCCATCTTGTTACTGCCGCAAGCGCCAGCCAGCGCGCACGTGGCGGCGCAGGCGTTGCAGCGAGAAATTGCCGTGACCACGGGCCTGTATCTGCCCATTTCAAAGCTGGCCCGCCCGGATCGGACGGCGGGCTTTATCCTGCTGGTGTCCGATTGGGAGCAGGCGCGCGCCTTCCTGCAAGAGCCGTTGCCGATTGCCGGGGAACTGGAGGGGCGTGGCGAACAGGCGTACTGCGTGGATGTGGATGCCCGGCGAGTGATCGCGGGCGGCGACGGGGCGCTGGCGCTGCACTATGGCGCGCAGACCTGTCGGCAGTTGGCGCGGGGCGAGCGTGGGCGTTGGCCGTCTGTCCGCATCGTGGATTGGCCCTCGATGCCGTATCGCGGGGTGATGATGGACGTATCCCGGGGCAAAGTGCCCACCGTGGAGACGATCAAGCTGCTGATTGACCAACTGGCGCTGTACAAGGCCAACGTGCTGCAATTCTATACCGAGCATACCTTTGCCTTTGCCCATCACCCGCGCATCGGGCAGGGGTGCGGCTCGCTGACCAGCGAGGATATCCTGGAGTTGGACGCCTACGCCCGCGAGCGGCAGGTGGAACTGATGCCCAACCTGCAATCGTTCGGCCACTGTGCCCATATCCTGAATATGCCCGAATACGAGCATCTGGCCGAATCCGAGGCGCGTTGGTCGCTGTGCCCCACGGATGAGCGAACCTACGCTTTCTTGGATGATCTATACGCCGACCTGCTGCCCGCCTTTAGTTCGCCGGTGCTCAACGTTGGCTGTGATGAGACGTATGACCTGGGCAAGGGACGCTCGGCGGACGTGGCGGCGGAAAAGGGCATGGGCCCACTCTATCTGGGGCACATTCTGCGCTTGCGCGAGTTGGCGCAACGGTATGGCCGCCGGATACAACTTTGGGGAGACATCTTGTTGCACTATCCCGACCTGGTGTCGGAAGTGCCGGAGGATGTGACCCTGCTCGATTGGCACTATGAGGCGCGGGAGGACTATCCCTCGGTGAAGCTGTTCGCGGAGAGCGGGCGCGATTTCTGGGTCTGCCCGGGAACTTCGTCATGGAACACGTTGTTCCCACGCATCGAGAACGCGAACCGCAACATCAGTACGCTGGCGCGGCTGGGTGTGGAGCATGGGGCCAAGGGGCTGCTCAACACCGACTGGGGGGACAACGGGCACTATCAGCCCATCGGCCAGTGCTGGTATGGGTACATCTATGGCGCGGAACAGGGCTGGAATGGCGGGATCACGCCGGACGAGGTGTTTGATTCGTGCTTTGGGCGGCTGTTCTTTGGCGCAGGTGGGGAAGCCATCGTGCAGGCCATGCGCGCGCTGGGGCGGCTGAACACGTTGCCGGGGATGCCGCGCGGCAACGCATCGCACAGCGTCTTTGCCCTGCTGGACGAGCCGTTGGTGGGTACCCTGACGGACCAGCTTCCTCGCGCTACGCTGGAAGAGATCGTGCAGGTGTGCGCCCAGGTGGAGCAGACGCTTCGCGCAACTGTAGCTGGCACCAGCGACCGCCTGTCCGTGGAGGAGATGATCTACTCCACGCGTATGATGGACTATATGGCCCGCAAGGTGATGGCCTCGCAGGATATCGTGGCAGACGTGCATAATCTGGCCCAGGGAGGCGGGGAGGCCGCTGCGGTGCTGTCGCGGGACATCGCCCGGCTGGATGCGCTGGATTCCGAACTGGTGGAGCTTACCGAGGTATTCCGCGCTCAGTGGTTGCGGCGGGCCAGACATTCGGAGATCAAGATCGCGTTGGGCCATCTGGCGGGCCTGCGCGGGCGGTACGCGGCGGCGCGGGCCTGGCTCGTGGCGCGGCTGGCCGAGGTGGAGGCGGGCCAATCGCCGAACTATGACCTGGATGCATACCGCCACTCGGCTGAAACGTACGAGATTCTGGGGCAGTCGTTCCTGAGGCGGATGCGCGAGGCGGGGATGCTATAAGTCGGAGCGTCGAGGCGGATGCCGTCACCCTTGGCGGCGTCTGCCCAAGGCCGCCGGGGAGGCTGCGGCATGATGAGCCTTTGCTATTAACCTGAGTAACGCGGCGTGCTGACGCCAGGGACTGAAGGTCCCTGGCTGATGTAAGGTAAAGTGCAGTAAACCGCACTAAAAAGTATCCAACCGGCTTCAGTCGGTTTCTCCTTCGGCTGTACTCAGCCGCGGCAGCCGGGGAGATTCACTCCCCGGCGTAGGCCGACGCATTACCCAATGAATTAGCCAAACGTCATTATGCCAAGCGGTCCAAAAGGGCCTACCCGGAATCCTGGCTGCACCCTATACGCGCAAGGCAGTTGTGAACAGGGGGGTGTCTGTGCTATAATCTCCGGGCCAAGTTGGGGTCCAACTCTTACGTGCAGGGTGATTGCCCGCAAAGCAAAGGCGCTTTCAGAGACAAGCTCTCGATGGTGCCAAGAGTTCGTCCAAGGCTGAACACTGTTGTACATTATACACGCGAGTTGAGGGACAATGGATTACGCAGAATACTCCCAACCTTTGGATTCCCCCACTGTAGCACGACCCTCAGTGATCAATTGGGCGGAGGAGGTAGCCAGAACTTTTCTGCCTGCCATCGCGATTGTACTGGCAGTGAACGTCTTCCTGGCGCAACCTCGCACGGTGCACGGGCAAAGTATGGAGCCTAATCTGCACGAGAACCAACGGGTGATCGTAGACCTCATTTCCTTGCGCTTCCGTGATCCCCGGCGGGGGGAGATCATCATCCTGGACTTGCCGGAACGTAACGCGGTACCCCTGATCAAGCGGGTGGTAGGGCTGTCCGGCGATATGGTCGAGATCAAGGACGGCGCGGTCTACCTGAATGGAGAAGAGCTGGTCGAACCGTATCTGAATCAGGATACGTGGGGCAATATGTCGGCCCGAGTAGTGCCAGAGGGCAACGTGTTTGTGCTGGGAGATAACCGGGCGCGCAGCAACGATTCGCGCTATTTTGGAATGGTACCATATGAGAATATCCTGGGGCGGGCCTGGCTGTGCTATTGGCCGCCCAGCAATGCTGGATCGTTCAAGTAGCAGTTGCACGCAAATCTATCACAGATCGGCGCGACGAACACGCCGGAAAGGAACATCCACATGACTACGGACCTGGCAGCGCGTCAGGCACAGGGGTACCCTCTGAGTGTGATCCCCGGATATTACGGCAGCGAGCCGGGCATTCAGATCGGGACCTATCTCTCTTCCAAGGCCACCGACGAGGACATCCAGTTCCTTCAGCAGTTGGGAGTGGAATGGGTGATGACCATCGTTGATGGGGCGGATCAGCACACGGCGGAGAATTACATGCGGCTACGCGAGCGGTTCGAATCGCATGGGCTGAAAATCTACCGCCTCGCCAACCACGACTGTCACAACATGGAGCAGGTGACGCTCAACCTGCCCGGTCGCGATGAGAAGGTGGAAGAGTTTCTCAACTTTATCCGCAACCTGGGCCAAGCTGGCATCCACTATTCCACCTATGCGCACATGGGCAACGGCATCTGGCGCACGGGCCACGGCACCTATCGCGGGGGCATCGTCGGTTCCGCTTTTGATGTGGCAAATGCCAAGTCGGGTACGTGGATTGGCAAGAAATTCGAGGGGCCGTTGACCCACGGACGGGAGTACTCGGAAGAGGAGCTGTGGGACAACTATACCTACTTTATCAAGCAGGTGGTCCCCGTGGCCGAAGAAGCGGGCGTGTATATCGGCATCCACCCGGATGATCCCCCGGTGTACACCCTGGGCGGCGTGCCCCGCAAGATGTTTGGCACGTTCGACGGCTACAAGCGGGCCCTGGAAATCGCCGACAGCCCCAACATCGGCGTTTGCCTGTGCGTAGGCTGCTGGTTGGAAGGCGGCGAAGGGATGGGGGCCGATGTGATCGAAGCCATCCATTACTTTGGCGAGCGCAAAAAGCTGTTCAAGGTCCACTTCCGCAATGTCAGCCAGCCCATGCCCGCGCCCTGGTCCGAGACCTTTATCGACAACGGGTACATGGATATGCATCGGGTGATGCAGGCGCTGCGCGAGGTGAACTTTGACGGCGCGATCATCCCTGACCATATCCCCGGTATCCTCGGCGGTCCTCGCGTCGGGTTGGCCTATTCCATCGCCTACATGCGCGCACTGATGCAGGCTGTGAATAACGAGTTCGGCGGCCCCTCTATCGCGGGCAACTGATACGAACCTCTAGCGCAGGCTGGCAGGGCGACCCTCGCCCTGCCAGCCTGGCTTCTGATTGCCACCTGGCTTTTCCCCTCTTCCTCGTCGCTATGCGTATATCCCGTGCGTTGAGCCACTACGCGCTGTGGAAGATATTGTTGGCGAATTATATGTATAGGTGAGATCGGGCGGTTAAAACCGCGGCAACCCCTGCATCGCCATACATGGCGCGCCCACCTTCGTGGGCTGTATATCAACCTGCGAAGGCAGGTTTCGCAAGGGTTGGTGCAGTTTCAACTGCCTATGAACTTGCCATAACATTCGCCCACACTATCATGGAAAGCGCGCCTACGATTGCTCAGCCGACAGGGGTGCTGCGGCATACATGCCGAGCGCTTCGTTATGGGAACCAAAATCCACTTCCTCGCGTCTAGCAGGTGCAATGCTGTGAATAGCCTTCACCCGTCCGTTTGGGCCAGATATCGGGAGCTAACCGGATAGGTGGGGTAGCGAGGTAGTCGAGATGAAACAGTGGATATGGTTTGCAACAGGGTTTGGAATCGCGTTGGTTCTGATCGGCGTGGCGATTCTCGGACTGTATCAGAATACGTTGGCCGATGATAACGTGCCTACCCCCACGGCGACGGCGCAGCCCGCGTTGACCGCTCAGCCTACGGGAGATGCGGCCACGCCCATGCCCTCCCTGTCGTCGCTGGCCTGGCGGCGCGAAGGGGGCGCGTCGGGGGCCTGTGACATCCTGCGCGTGGACGAGGCGAGTCGGCTGTACTTTGGAGCTTGCCAGCAGGGCGCGGTGTTTGCCTTCCTGACAGAGGCCGAGCTGGGCGAGTATCAGGGCTATATCGCCCGCTACACTGCCTTCGAATATGCAGGACAGGAGAACGGCGCGCAGGTGCGCCTGAGCTTTGCGGGCAGCGGTAGCCAGGCAGCCACGCCGGAGGAACAGGCCGTCGTGACGCGTTGGGCAGGACGGGTCTATGACCGACTGGCAGAGGAGCAACGCCAGGCCGACAAGGTGGCCCGCGCCCGGTTAGAACTGGCGGGCAAGCTGGGCATCTCGGCGGATAACATCCGCACGCTGTCGGTGGAGGCGGTGACCTGGACGGATGCTTGCCTGGAAATCGCGCATCAAGGGCTGTTCTGCGCTCAGGTGCGCACGCCCGGCTATCGGGTCAGGCTGGAAGTAGATGGGCAACAGTACGAGTATCACACCGACCGGCACGATCTGGTGCGGCTGGCCGACGCGCCGCAGCCGACGGCCAGCGTAGAGCCTACGGCGACCCCGACCAATGTGCCCACCAACGTGCCCACGAATGTGCCGCCCACGGCGACGCCCTGGCCGACCTGGACGCCGTGGCCGACGCCGACGCCTTATCCCACGGCGACGCCCTGGCCCACGCCGTATCCGGTGACCATCACGGATTGGCGAGGGGAATACTATAACAACCCGACCTTGAGCGGTTCGCCGGTGATGCTGCGCAACGACCAGGAGGTCAGCTTTGATTGGGGCTATAACGGCCCTGGCTGGCCCGTGCCGACGGACCGCTTCTCGGTCCGCTGGTCGCGCAAGATCCAGTTCTCTGAGGGCAAGTACAACTTGCGCCTGGAGGCGGACGACGGTGTGCGGCTGTGGGTGGCGGGCAACCTGTTGATCGACCGCTGGTCGGGAGGCTACAGGGTAGATACCGTGCGCAACCAGCAAATCTGGAACGGCGTCCACGAGATCGTGGTCGAGTATTACGAGCAAGAGGGGTCGGCCAAGGTGCGCCTGACCTGGGAGAAGGTGGAGGAGTCGCGCACGCCCACCCCGCGCCCGACCATTACCGAGTGGCAGGCCGAGTACTATAACAACATGGCGCTGACCGGCGCGCCCCGCATCGTGCGCAACGAGAAGGCAATCGTCTTTGACTGGCGGGAAGGCTCGCCGGATCGCAAGATCAAGAGCGACGGCTTTTCCGCGCGGTTCACACGCACGCTGCCGTTCGAGCCGGGGGTGTATCGCTTTTACGCCGTGGCCGATGATGGCGTGCGGGTGTATGTGGATGACGAACTGCTGATCGACGAGTGGCACGCGGGCATCCGCAAGGAGTACACCGCCGACCTGTCGTTGGATGGCAAACACGCGGTGCGCGTCGAGTACTTGGAGAAGGGGGGCGGGGCGACGCTGGACGTGCGTTGGGAGCGCATCCAGGGGCTGCTAGTGGGCGACAGCCAGGACCCGCAAGAATGGCAGAGGTCGCGCCTGTCGCGGCTACGCCTGCTGACTCCCTTCCCGCAGCAGGCGCAATAGCCCGCTAACGCGTCTGGCAGACCCGCGCCCCCGGTTCCACACGGGGGCGCGGGTATTTGTGTGGCGGAATATGCGCTTATGCCGGGTTGATAAAGATGTCCGCTCCCACCAGGCCGGGGTAAGCCCCCTTGGCTACTTCTGGCGCGTCCGGGTGGGCGATGAGCCACTTGTTGACGGCGAACAGCAGGCGGTTCTCCCCCACCTTGTCTACAGAATAGGGTAGGGGTTCGTTGGTCCCCCTGGGCAGGTAGACCAGGGTGGCAAAGCTGCTCCCCTTGGTCGTGTGAATCGGGGCATAGTGCAGGTTCCAGGCGGGCAACTCGACCACCGCGCCCTCGGGGGCGTAAAAGGCGGCCACCCGGCTGGTCTTGTAGGTGATCTGCTCGCCGTAGGCCACGTCTTGAATCACCCCCACCAACAGGATCGTGTCGGTGAGGCAGACGACGACTTCCGAGCCTTTGTGATACTCCAGGGCGGCCATCTGGAGGTTCTTGCCGTAGCACCAACCGACCTGTACGGGCATGCCCCCATATACCTCGCGGGTGATCTGCTCGGTAAAGGCGGTGGGTTTTTCCAGTGCGGGCACAGAAGCCTCGTATACCACGCCCTCCGTGTCAGGCAGGATCGCCTTCGCGTTGGCGATGACCTCCGAGGGGTCTACCTGGGCGAGTAGGCGCCCGTACCGCTTGAAAATGGGAGTGTCTACCGATAGGATGTTCAGTTTTGGATTGACCGCTTGTAGGGCACGCTGGGTAGGGTGGATCATGGTTGCTCCTATCTCGCATAGTTTGGATAATGCCTATAGTATACGCAGAATGGCACCGGGAGCCACGCAACAGGCGTTCATGGATCGCCGGCACCCTTGCCCAATGGCGCTAACATTTGGTGGTCACGGAAAGAGATGCAACTCCGCGATAGAAACGGCTTTCAGCCCATTTATCGGTTAGGGAGCGTTGGCGAAGAGAGGCCGTATTGCCCGCTACA
>Ga0209347_1004839_pt1 | contig 13480 bp, 14 predicted proteins | sample AutmiccommuBRH23_FD_187382 | JGI IMG/M metagenome (GOLD analysis project Ga0209347, IMG submission 187382) | Deep subsurface microbial communities from Mt. Terri, Switzerland - Autotrophic microbial communities BRH/23 (SPAdes) (version 2) | ecosystem: Environmental > Aquatic > Deep subsurface >... | reverse complement strand
CATGGCCCCGGCGATCATAATTGAGCGCATTGATGCAAGCTAATGCGAAAGAAGCGGGAGCAATAAGCAAATGGATATGAAGTTGGCAGGCGCGGCAGTAGTAACCGGTGGCGCATCAGGTTTGGGTAGAGCAAGCGCATTTGCATTGGCTGAGGCGGGATTGAAGGTCGCCATATTTGATCTCAATGTTGAAGCAGGCGAACAAGTCGCTCGAACAATCGACGGCGTCTTTTGTGCGGTTGATGTCACCGACGAGGCGAGTGTGATTGCCGGCCTCGAGAAGGCTCGTGAAGCCCAAGGCCAGGAACGAGTGCTTGTTCATTGTGCTCAGGTAGCGCGGAGAGGAAAAACCGTCGGGCGCAACAGGGAGACAGGCGAATTCACGCGAATGTCGACAGAAGATTACGAATTCGCTGCCCGAGGTATTCTTGTGGCCAGTTATCGCATTGCTTCTTTGTCAGCTCTTGGAATGGCCGGACTGGAGCCACTAGAAGATGGTGAGCGCGGCGTTATTACATTAACGTCAAGCGCGGCGGCTCAGGATGCACAAATCGGTCAGGTCGCTTACGGTTCTTTGAAAGCAGGGGTTAACGGTTTAGTGCTGCCAATGGCGCGTGACCTGATGGATTTGGGTATTCGGGTCAACTCGGTAATGCCAGGTATATTCGCAACGCCACCGATGCTCAGTGTTCCGACCAAGGTGCTTGATGTTCTCGCCGCCTCAGTACCGTTCCCCAAGCGCTTGGGGAAACCCGAAGAGTTTGCCAGTCTGGTTCTTGAGCTGGTCCGTAACAGCTATTTCAATGGTCAGAATATTCGACTTGATGGTGCAATCCGGATGCCACCAAGATAATGTTAGAGATAATAACTCGTGCTTCTTAACAATTTTTGCATCATCTTTCACGGTGATCATTGATGCCTTTTTGTCAATGTCAGGTCTCCGTACTTGCGCTAGTCCAACAATCAACCGGTACGTATATTATTGCAGCGATGATTGGTTGCTCGATCGGACTGATCATCACCAGTTGCGGCAGCCAAATCTCAGGGCCGAATCGCGCTCCGCAAATTCTCTAATTGGCCACCAGCCTCCAGAAATTTAACAGTCCGGTCTCTCCACGCAGAGCGGCGCGTCTTCCCCGCTTCGTCACGCAGCTGCACCGCGCTTATTTCAAATGTGCGGGGGTGTTTGGTTCGCGCGAGACGCGTTGCCAGAAAAGCCGCTAATTCTTCTGCATCCGGCGGATCTATCCCTGGGGGGAGCTCAAGAATGGTGTGAGGCGTTTGCCCGAGATCGTCGTGTGGAAGGCCCACTACAACAGCAGTGGCGATTGCTGGATGTGCCTCCAGCGCGGCTTCGATTTCTGCTGGCCACAGATTGATCCCTCCGCTGACGATCATGTCTGAACGGCGATCTGCCAAATATAGAAATCCGTCGGTATCGAGCGACCCCATGTCTCCATAGGTTTCCCAACCGTCTATTGCAGCCGACTTGGACCCAATATATCGGTAATTGTTGGTTCGGTTGGGTGGTGAGCGAAAATAAATTGCGCCGATCTCATTCGGTGGCAAAGGTCGTAGAGCATCATCCAAGATACATATCGAATCAGGTACTTGCGGTTGGCCCACCGAACCGGGATGGCTGAGCCATTCTCGACCAGTGATCGTACATGCGCCGACTGATTCAGTGCCCGCGTACACTTCAAGAATGCGATCGGGACCCAGCCAGTCGATCCAGTTACGCTTGAGCCAAGGCGGGCATGGCGCGGCCATATGAACGACCGCCTCCAGTGAGGAAAGATCAAAGCCAGTGCGGACGGCTTCGGGCAAAGCCCAGATACGACTCATCATGGTTGGAACGAGATATAGCCACCGCACACGATGCAATTCTACCAGTCGCAACGTTTCTGCCGGGTCAAAACGGTCCATTTCGATAATATGTCCGCCCCAGGCCATCGTCCAATGACTGAAACTAAATGGGGCATTGTGATGCACTGGGGCAGGGCTTAGCACTGTATCCCCGACTTCAATGCCTAATGACGTAACCTCAGGATCAACCATAGCCGGGCGCGTATCGACGATAAGTTTCGGTCGACCGGTGCTGCCGCCGCTGGTCATGGCCTTCCAGCTCGGTGCAGCGATCGCCGGGGCTTTGTGCAGCGGAAGCATTTTCTCTTTTTCTGCGTCAACCGTTATGACAGGCCTGTCGGCGATCGTTCCTGCTGATGATCCAATCACTAGTCGTGGTGCCGCAAGATTGACAAGAACTTCAAACTCTGCAGCTGGGAGCTTCGGTGAAAGAGGCGCTGGCGTAGCCCCTAGTATCCAGATCGCGAAACAGGTGATGTGAACCTCGGGCCCTGTGGGCAAAGCGACTGTGACGAAATCTCCGGCAACAACTCCCTCGCGAATTAGACGGGTTGCGCGGCGTTCGACCGCTTCAGCGAAGGCAAGTCGCGTCCAGAAGGTGTCGCCAAACGAAAGCACCGTCCGATTGGGCTCAGTCTCAGCAAGACGGCGAGGAAGGTCTCCGAGCGGCACGAGATTAGTCGCTGGACGATTGGAAAAGAGCGAGCGCGGCATAGTCACAGGGAATTTTCGCAGTCGATTATGATCTGAAAACTGGCTGAATTCAACTTTGGGGCGAGATGGAGCCAATAATTGTTATTAGCGTCCCACCACGCGAATGCTGATAGAAGACCAGTTGGCGCGATGATTATGAAGATCGTTGGCTTCGTAGCCTCCACATAACGTATATAGACTGACACAATCTGTGTACATGCCTCTGACTGGATATTCGTCATAGCTCTCTCTTAACCAACGCTTCATTTCTGTGTATCGCAACGGATAAAGTTGCGACCAATGCGCATTGCTGATTTTCGTGCTTACAGTATGCATGAATGTACATTGTAAGCGATGGATTCTGGGTTGGTATATGAATTGGCGCCAACTTTAATTAACTAAACCAATTTCTGGATTGAACCCCCTTCTCGACTGAGGACCTATTTATGGTCTCGGAACGAAACCCAATCAAAGATGTCATCCCTTGCCCATGCGATTTCAAGTTTGACCCTTGAGGAGGTACTCTAACAATGAGCTAGCACTTAGAAAACCTCCACCGCAAAAGCGGATAACAGTCTCTAAACCTTCGAGGTCAGTTCCGGGACTGCATCAAACAGATCCGCGACCAGTCCGATATCGGCGACCTGGAAGATCGGGGCGTCTTCGTCCTTGTTGATCGCGACGATGACCTTCGAGTCCTTCATGCCGGCGAGATGCTGGATCGCGCCGGAGATACCGATCGCGATGTAAACCTCTGGCGCTACGATCTTGCCGGTCTGGCCGACCTGATAGTCGTTGGGGACATAGCCTGCATCGACCGCGGCGCGGGAAGCACCGATGCCGGCGCCGAGCTTGTCGGCGAGCGGGGTGATGACTTCCTCGAATTTCTCGCTCGAACCCAGGGCGCGACCGCCGGAGACGATGATCTTGGCGCTGGTCAGTTCGGGGCGTTCGGACTTGGCGATTTCCTCGCTGACGAAGCTCGAGAGTCCGGATTCGCCGGCGCCGGTGACGCCTTCGATCGTACCGGAGCCGCCTTCGGTCGCGGCCTTGTCAAAGGCGGTACCGCGCACGGTGATGACCTTCTTGGCATCGGATGTCTTGACCGTGGCGATCGCGTTGCCGGCGTAGATCGGCCGGGTGAACGTGTCTTCGCTCTCGACCGAGAGAATGTCGCTGATCTGCATCACGTCGAGCAGGGCGGCGACGCGCGGGGCGATATTCTTGCCGGTGGTGGTTGCGGGCGCGAGGAACGCGTCGTGGGTTTCCATCAGGCTGGCGATCAGCGGCGCGGCATTTTCCGCGAGCTGGTTGGCGAGTGCGGGATCGTCGGCGAGGTGGACGGTGGCGACACCGGCGACCTTGGCGGCCTGTTCGGCAACGCTGGCACAGCCGGAGCCGAGGACCAGAGCGTGGACTTCGCCGAGTTGCGACGCGGCGGTGACGACGGCCAGCGTCGCGTCCTTCATGTTGGTGTTGTCATGTTCTACCAAAACTAGAGTTTTCATGGTTTAACTCCTTAAAATTCTTTCAATCCGTTTGCTTCGAGCATCGTCGAGAAGCGTGTCTCGACTTCGCTCGACACGAACGGCGGGGCCCTAGATGGCTCCCACAGCTTTGAGTTTCGCGACCAGCGCATCGACATCCTCGACCTTTTCACCGGCCTGACGGACCGGCGGTTCGGTGACCGTGATGGTGGTCAGGCGGGGACTGATGTCGACGCCGTAATCGGCGGGGGTTTTCTCATCCATCGGCTTTTTCTTCGCCTTCATGATGTTCGGCAGCGAGGCATAGCGCGGTTCGTTGAGGCGCAGGTCGGTGGTGACCACGGCGGGCAGGCTGAGCTTCACCGTCTGCAGGCCGCCGTCGATTTCGCGCTTGACGGTGATCGAGTCGCTGTCGAGCTCGACGGTGTTGGCGAAGGTACCCTGGCCCCAGCCGAGCAGGGCTGCAAGCATCTGGCCGGTCTGGTTGCTGTCATCGTCGATCGCCTGCTTGCCGGTGATCACCAGCTTTGGCTGCTCTTCCTCGACGATCTTGGCGAGAATCTTGGCGACGCCCAGCGGTTCGACCTCGTCATCGGTCATCACCAGGATCGCGCGGTCGGCGCCCATCGCGAGCGCGGTACGCAAGGTTTCCTGGGCCTTTTGCGGGCCAACCGAAACCGCGATGATTTCCTCGGCCTTGCCGGCTTCTTTCAGGCGGATGGCTTCCTCGACGGAAATTTCGTCGAACGGGTTCATCGACATTTTGACGTTGGCGAGATCGACGCCGCTGCCGTCGGACTTGACCCGTGGTTTCACGTTATAATCAATCACCCGCTTGACGGGCACCAGGATTTTCATTGCTGTTTCCTTTTTCTAATTTCACAAGCGTCTTAGCTTACGTTCACGTAAACGTAAAATTCTTGTGTTGCGGGGCAGCCTTTTTATGAACCGATGCGAGGTTCGTCTCCAATAGCGTCAGACTCGTCAAAGTACGACCCAGCGCTGGCTATCGCACAGAGCCTGTCGCATCTACTATGCTCAGGCTAGCTAAATGGAATCGATTTCAATAATGTGCTTTTGTGCATTTTACTGGGTGAGTTGCCATTGAACGAGAAATTCAGAAAGTGGATCTATCTACCGCTATATGTTTTTAGTGCCTTACCTTTGGAGTAAACCCACCGGCTTTAGCTGGTAGCAGGGTGCTGTTAAAGCAAAGTGGCTGATCAGTCGAGGCGCTGCTGAATGGCCTGGATGAGCAAGTGCGATAACCCATTCCGCTACTTCAATTCTTCTCCTGAGGTGATCCGCCTTGTTGTTATGCTGTACGTTCGTTTTCCGCTGAGTTTGCGGAATGTCGAGGACCTGCTGTTCGAGCGCGGCATCGATATCTGTCACGAAACCGTGCGTTTGTGGTGGAACAGGTTCGGCCCGATATTTGCGGCTGATATTCGCCGGCAGCGGGTAAGCCGGATGCGCGGCTTTCGCCAATGGCGCTGGCACCTTGATGAAGTGTTCGTAAAAATCAACGGAGAGACGCACTATCTGTGGCGTGCTGTCGATCACGAAGGCGAGATTCTCAAGAGCTATGTTACGAAGAAACGTGATAAATCCGTAGCTCTGGCGTTCATGAAACGAGCGTTGAAGCGCCACGGAAAAGCGGAAGCTATCGTGACCGACGGGTTGAGATCCTATCCCGCTGCGATGCACGATCTTGGCAATGTTGATCGTCACGATATGGGCCGCTGGCTCAACAATCGAGCCGAGAATAGTCACTTGCCGTTCCGACGACGAGAACGCGCAATGCTGCGTTTTAGGCAAATGAAAACGCTGCAGAAGTTCGTCTCAGTCCACGCCTCTTTTTACAATCACTTCAACTCCGAACGCCATCACGTCGACCGCCAAACTTATAGGACACGACGCTCGGCTGCACTGACCGAGTGGCAAAATCTCGCGGCCTGACGTAATCTCGATCTGGCTTTTGGTGCGACGATCGGAGACGAGTTGCGGTTAAACTGACAGCACCCGGCCGCCTGCTGTTGCGCTATCTAGATATGCCTTCACCTATCGATGCCCGAGAAGAATGACTGGGAAGGCAAACGGCCGCTTTCGGGCGCGCGCTTTAACGACTCTAATGTCTGAAAATGGGGCGCATTTCAGACTGACCGCAATTGGGCGGTACCGTGACCATCGGTGTTGGAATTCAGGGCGCTGGATCTAATACGGAACTAGCGGGGTAGGACAGGACAAGAAAAAGACTAATTTCGCGCTCACCCTAAGTCGGGGACAAAGATGACCGTAGAAATCTCATTCGGCATGAGCAATCGGCCCTAGCGGGCAGCAAGTCCCCACCAATTCGATGGCAGATAATAGTATGGCAATCTCGTCCTGAGCGGATCGGATGTCGACAATGGCTTGGCGCCTTGCTTCGTCCCCCAATCCTTGACCTTGGCCAGTGACGGACGCTTCGTGAGCATCCTCCAGCTTTGCAGTGATCAGGCCAAACAGCCCAGAGATCACGATCTCATTGTCAATTTCGCTATCCATGTTCCGACCAAAGCCCTTGTTTGGCGTACAAGTCCATAACCAGCTTTTGGTCTGTGCGACTTTCGACTGGACTTGCGTTTCAATGAGAGCATTGCTGTTCGTACTGAACGGAACCAACGGTTCGGTCAGGCCGCAGCTAAACTCAAGCAACTGCGGCCTTGGGTCAGTGGGAGCGTCGGATGGTTCGGCGCCAAACCGGAGACCCGAAATGACAAGATCAACAAATATCAAACACACATCCGAACAACCAACCAAAACCCAGCTGGTGGTCAAACTCCTCAATTCGGCAAAAGGGGCATCACTGGAAGAGATCGCTCAAGCTACCAGCTGGCAGCCCCATAGCTGCCGCGCGTTCCTTACCGGCCTTCGCAAAAAAGGTCACAGCATCATCCGCGCAAAGCGCAAAGACGATACCACCTATTACCGCATAGACAAGAAATCACCGCCAGCGCCCAGTGATGCCGCAGAGACGCCGGAGGGCGGTGTGAAGCCGTCCCAGCAACAGGATGCAGCCTGATGGCGAGCCGGATCATCTCCATTGTTGCAATCGAAGCCATGCCGCTTGCTGATTTGCAACTGGCATGGGATCGCCAATTTGGCGCCACCGCCCCGTCGTTATCTACGGATCTGTTACGCCGAGGTCTGGCATATCGCCTGCAAGAGAAAAAGCTGGGCAGGCTTGACCGGCGGACCGCTACTTATCTGGCACAGTGTGAACGTGAGAATATACCCGCCATACCAATGCCGGCGACCGGCCCCAAACTCAGTGCTGGCACGAAGCTCATCCGTGACTGGCACGGTGTCGGGCATAGCGTGACCGTGCTTGATGACGGTTTTGAATATGAGGGCAAGCGCTGGAAATCGCTTTCTGCCATCGCCCGTCATATTACCGGTACCAAATGGTCCGGACCCCGCTTCTTTGGCCTGACCGCCAAGGCGGCACCGTCGTGACTACAGTGCCCAATCCTGTCCGCTGCGCCATTTACACCCGCAAATCGACGGAGGATGGCCTGGAACAGGAGTTTAACAGCCTTGATGCTCAGCGAGAGGCTTGTGAGGCATATATAGCGAGTCAGCGCCATGAAGGCTGGAAACTGGTTCCCGGTGCCTATGACGACGGCGGCTATTCCGGCGGGACGATGGAGCGCCCTGGCCTGAAAGCATTGATGCATGCGGTCGAGGAGGGCCGTGTCGATGTGATCGTTGTCTACAAGGTTGACAGGCTGACCCGCAGCCTTGCCGACTTTGCCAAGATAGTCGAGATTCTCGATGAGAAAAAAGCGAGCTTTGTGTCGATTACACAGGCGTTCAACACAACGACCAGCATGGGCAGGCTGACCCTCAACGTGCTGCTATCGTTCGCGCAGTTCGAACGCGAGGTGACGGGTGAGCGTATTCGCGACAAGATTGCGGCATCCAAGAAGAAGGGCATGTGGATGGGAGGTCCGGTGCCGCTTGGATATGTTGTTGAGGATCGCAAACTTGTTGTCGAGCCGGAGGAAGCGCAGCGCGTTCGAACGATCATGCGCCGCTATCTCGCAAGCAAGTCGGCTCCCGCCTTACTGGTTCAGCTTGAAAGCGAAGGCATTTTGACCAAGGTACAGAAGCGCGTGAGCGGCCCCCACAAAGGCGGTATCCCGTTTCGGCGAGGCAGTCTGTTTCATCTGCTCAAAAATCCCGTCTATCGCGGCAAGATCGTTCACAAAGGTCAAATCTATGATGGCGAGCATCAGGCAATCGTCGATGCTGAGCTTTGGGACGCGGTTCAAGTCAAGCTCGCCAGCGCAGCCCCGCCCAGAAAAAGACCAGGCAATGATCCCCAGCATGCTCTGCTAAAGGGTCTGCTGTCCGATAGCCAAGGTAGGCCGATGGTTCCGACCTATGCCACCAAGGGCGTGCGCCGGTATCGTTATTATGAAACCCGCCGCGATCTTACCGGACCAGATAAAGCAGCATCCACAAGATATGCCATGGTACATCTGGAAAAACATATAGCCGAACATCTTGAAGCACTGCTTGGCGACCAGCATGCACTGCGCCGCATCGCCGATCTAACCGATGGTGCTTCGTTGCAGAAACTATTCACGCAAGCTCAGTTGCACGGACAAGAAATGGCAACCAACTTGGAATCGGTCATTCAAAAGCTGGTCCGCAAGATCAGCTTTGCTCCCGACAGGATGATCATTGAACTCGACCCAGGTCAGTTCGGGATAGACGAACCATCAAGCTGCTCTTGGACACATGAAATACCGCTGCCCAGGAAAAAGCCGTTCCGGGAAGCCAAGCTGCGGATCGACAGCAATGATGACGGATCCGCAAACATCGACCCAAAGCTGATCGGACTTTTAGCGGATGCGATGTCAGCACAGAAACTGGTGCTCGCATCACCCGATGTGCCGCTTCAAAAAATCGCAATGCGCGAGGGACGCTGCCGCAAGCAACTCACCCAGCTTGTCAAACTGAGCTGGATCAGTCCGCGCATAGTCGAAGCCGTTGTTGAGGGCCGCCAGCCATCCATGCTCAGCCGCAAGCGATTGATGGACATCGAGTTGCCGCTCGCCTGGAGTGATCAGGAACGGTTGCTTGGGTTTGGCTCGCTCACGAAATAACTTCCACATCATTGGATCCATTGCCACCCGCCCATTGAGGCGGGTTTTTTGACGGTGGAGACTTTAGGTAATTTTGGAGCAGATTGTCCTGCTCAACGCTGGTCTCCCGCCACAATCGATGACGATCCATACGCCAAGACCGCCACAAATGCGGGACTGTGACGGAGACCGCTGAAATCTGTCGATTCTGGATGACATTCAAAGACTGTCTGGTGCTCTCGAGAAGACTCGAAAATTACAAGAAAACCGCAACAAGTGTCATTTCATGATCAGCTTGGATCATTAAATGACAAATCCGGGATCTTGGTAAGGATATCCGGCGAATTCTGGGAAAGTCGGCGATGCCAGGCAAAGCGCGAACGGGCTAGGCCTCCTAATAAAATATCCTTCTTTATCAAGTACTTAGACTGTTTGGTGCGGTCGAGAAGACTCGAACTTCCACGGGATATTATCCCACAGCGACCTCAACGCTGCGCGTCTACCAATTCCGCCACGACCGCACTGTCTCTAGCTTGGGACCGCTATATCCCGGGTAGGCGCAGGCCCTTAGCAAAGGGGGTTCCCCGTCGCAACAGATATTCGTCGCCACCGGTCCTGCCCGTTAACCGGCCCGGCGAATATGTGCCGGAACCGCACAGGATCGGCGCCGACACCCGTTCTGTCCGGAAATGCGCCGGTCAAAGCGCTCGTTAACCTTCTATTTACCTTGTCCGGCCCGCCCGGAACCGGCTTTACCCTGGGAGATGGACAGCCTGCTTCTCTTGATCCTGCTGCTCGGCGGCACGCCGGACCGGCCGCCGATCGATGCGCCGCGCAGCCAGGCGCAGGCCGTGGCCAGTGTCAGGATATTGCGGGGAGCAGCGGTAGATTGGGCAGCGCCTGCCAGCCATCTTCGGCAGCAGGCGACCAGCAACGAGGAAACTGTGCTGCAGATGGCTCCGCTTCGCTCGACCGCGGCGATCCAGGACATGGAAGGCCGGACCATCCAGCTGCAGGAATTTCCCTGATCCGTCTGCCGCGCGCCTTCAGTCGCGGCTCTGGTCCGCCCATCCGACTTCGAGCTGGCTGGCCCCGCGCGGCACGTCCAGCTTGGCCTCGTTGAAATTGATCTTCGCGCCCGGTGCCAGCGATTGCGACGGGGCCTTCATTTTCCAGCTGTAGACGATCCGGCCCCCGGCATCGCGCAGGATCACCAGCATCGGCGGTACAGTCTGTTCGGTTGTGGTGGGATTGATGATCGTCCCGCTGGCGGCAAAATATTCGGTGCCGTCGGGCAGGGTCCTGCGGTCCTGCTTCTGGCTCAGTTCGATCAGCAGCGGCGTTTGCTCGACCGAGGCAAATTGATAGTCGGAGATCCATCGCGGCGCGCCGAAATAATAGAGAGCGGCTCCCGTTGCCAGCACCAGTGCGGCAAAGGCGACCGCCGCAATGGTCCAGAGCTTCGCCGGATTGCGGCGTGGCTTGAACGGCGGCTCGTGGGCAAAGCTGCTTTCGCCGGAAGCATAGTCGGCCGGGCCGGTAATCGGCGGCGGTGGCGGGGACCGCGTGACCGGAGAGGAGGGGGATGACGGTGTCCAATCGCGATCCGCCGCGGGTTCCGGCCTGGTGGCCGGTGCGACCTGCCCGGAAGCGTCGGCTTCGACCAGTTCCTTTTCCGGCACTACCGCTTCCTGAAACCAGCTGTGGCGACAGGAGGCGCAGCGCACCGACCGACCGTTGGGCCCAATGGCGCTGTCGGGGACGAGATATCGGGTTCTGCAAGCCGGGCAATTCAAAATCATGACACCCCTCTAAACACGCCATGGCGGCAAACTGCAAGTGGCTGCTTGACCGAATTGAGACCGAAGTGGGTTTTTGCGCGTTTTCCTGCCGAATCGATGATCGCCCCCCGACAGCGGAGTTGATTTGAAGGGTCTTCCCGGCCTATTGGTCCCGGGACCGGGCAATATTTCGCCGCGATATTGGAATATAGGGCATGCTGGACGAAATTGTTCGCTTTGAAAATGTCGGCCTGCGCTACGGCGCCGGCGCGGAAACGCTGGCCGATCTCAATTTCACCCTGTTCCCGGGCAGCTTCTATTTTCTCACCGGTCCGTCCGGCGCGGGAAAGACCTCGCTGCTCAAGCTGCTCTATCTGTCGCAGCGCCCCAGCCGCGGCGTGATCCGCCTGTTCGGCGAGGATGCGGTGACCATGCCGCGCGAGCGCCTGCCCGGCTTCCGCCGCCGGATCGGCGTGGTGTTCCAGGATTTCCGTCTCGTCCCGCATCTTTCGGCCTATGACAATATCGCCCTGCCCTTGCGGGTGGCCGGCGTCCGCGAGAAGGATCTCGAGACGCCGGTGTCGGAGATGCTCGAATGGGTCGGTCTCGGCGACCGCGCCTCGGCCCGGCCGGCGACGCTGTCCGGCGGCGAGCAGCAGCGCGTCGCCATTGCCCGGGCGGTGATCGGCCGGCCGGAAATCCTGGTTGCCGACGAACCGACCGGCAATGTCGATCCCGACATGGCGATCCGCCTGCTGCAATTGTTCGAGGCGCTGAACACGCTGGGCACCACGATCGTCGTGGCAACCCATGACATCCATCTGCTGAGCAAGGTCCCGGGCGCGCAGATGATGCGGCTGGAAAAGGGCCTGCTCGCCGATCCGACCGGGTCTCTCCGCTTTCCGCCGCTGCCCAAAGACCAGCGGCCATAATCGCATGATCAAGATGTTCGCCATTCCCGCCCATGACCGGCGCCTGATCCCCGAAGGCCGCCTGTCCGGCCCGATGCCCTGGGTGATCGCGATCATGATCTTCCTCACCGTGCTCGCCGCTGCCGCCGGCCTGGCCATGACCCGGGCGGTCGGCGACGTGTCGGACCAGCTGTCGAGCCGTGCGACCGTGCAGATCATCGAGGCCAATCCGGAACTGCGCAGCCGCCAGGCCGAGGCCGCTGCCGCACGCCTGCGCGCGATGCCGCTGATCGGGGAGGTGCGGGTGCTGCCGCCCGAGGAGATCGAGGCACTGATCGAGCCATGGCTGGGCACGCAGGACCTGGCCGGCGATATCCCGTTGCCGGCGCTGATCGACCTGCAGCTGGCCCGCGCCGCTACCGAGGCCGAATATCAGGCGCTGCGCAGCGCGCTGGCGCCGATCGCGCCGGCTGCAAGGGTCGAGCCGAGCAGCGGCTATATCGCCCCGGTGATCTCGCTGGTGCGCTCCTTCCAGTGGATTGCCTTCGGCCTGGTCGGCCTGCTGGCGCTGGCGACCGCGGCCGCGGTGATCATCTCCGCGCGCTCGGCCCTCAACACCCATGGCGAAACGATCGCGGTGGTGCATCTGCTCGGCGGCACCGACCAGCAGATCAGCCGGCTGTTCCAGCGGCGGATCGCGCTCGACGCCCTGCTGGGCGGCCTGATCGGCCTGCTCGGCGGCGCCGCGATCATCTGGCTGATCAGCACGCAATTGACCGCGCTCGGCTCCGGTCTGGTGCAATCGGTCGGGCTCGACTGGTGGAGCTGGTTGATAATTGCCGCCATTCCGATATTGGGGATGTTCCTAGCCATGATAACCGCCCGGCTGACGGTTGTCGGCGCCCTGAAAAAGATATTGTAACCCCGCCCGATGATATTGCGATTCCTCTCGTTCCTGCTGCTGCTGTGGATCATCGGCTTTGCCTGGTTCGCGATCGACCTGCCGCGTCCGGCCGGTGCCGACGCGCATACCGGCTCGGTCGTCGTGCTGACCGGCGGGGCCGGGCGCATCGACCGCGCCCTCGATATTCTGTCCGCGAAAAGCGCCGGCCGCCTGCTGATCTCCGGGGTCGACCGGGACGTGAAACCGTCCGAACTCGCCGCCGAATATGACCAGGCCGCCGAACTGTTTGACTGCTGTATCGATCTCGGCTTCCAGGCGGTGGACACCCGTTCCAATGCGCTCGAGATCGCGCGCTGGGCGGCGCGCCGCGGCGACCGGTCGGTGCGGCTGGTGACCTCCGACTGGCACATGCGCCGCGCCCGGCTGGAACTGGAGCGGGCGATGCCGCCCGATGTCCGGATCCTGTCCGACGCGGTGCAGACGCAACCGTCGCTGGGCACATTGTTCATCGAATATAATAAATATCTGATGCGCCGGCTGGCGGCGCTGGCGGGAGTCTGAGATGCTGGCGGCCATCCGTTCGATCATTTTCATGGCGATCTTCTATATCGGCTCGGTGCCGATCATCATCGCCACCTTCCTCGGCGCCTTTTTCTGGCCGCCGACCATCTATTACATGGCGCAATATTGGAGCCGCTACCATTAT
>Ga0209347_1004838_pt1 | contig 13483 bp, 9 predicted proteins | sample AutmiccommuBRH23_FD_187382 | JGI IMG/M metagenome (GOLD analysis project Ga0209347, IMG submission 187382) | Deep subsurface microbial communities from Mt. Terri, Switzerland - Autotrophic microbial communities BRH/23 (SPAdes) (version 2) | ecosystem: Environmental > Aquatic > Deep subsurface >... | reverse complement strand
TATACCAATTCCTTCGACACCGCGCTCTTGGAGCCGGGCGTCAGGGGGCGTTTTGCCATCGAAGAGGTTTCTTTCAAGCCCCACTCGTCCTGCCGCTTCACTCACGCCCCCATTGACTCCTTGATCCTGGCGGTGGGCAAAAACGCCGTGGCTGTTGACGAAATAGATGAAATCAGGGTGGAGACCCACGACATGGCCATCCGGGCCACCATGGAGCCCGCCGAAAGAAAATATCGGCCTCAGACCCCAGTGGACGCCCAGTTCAGCATACCCTACTGCCTGGCCCTGGCCGCCCTTTACGGCGGGGTGCTGCCGGAGTATTTCTCTGACCACTATCTCGGCCACGACAAGGTTCTGGAGATGGCAGCTAGGGTCAGCGGCAGGAGCGCGGAAAGGTTCAGCAGGCTTTTTCCGGCCAAGAACGGCAGCCGGGTAACGGTGCTTACCGGGCGGGGCAGCTTTACCGAGGAGGTGCTGGATGCCCGGGGGGACCCTGAAAATCCCCTCAGCCTGGAGGACCTCAAGAAAAAGTTTCAACTGCTGACCCTGGGAGTGCTGCCCGGGGACCGGGCCGAGGCACTTTCGGACTGTGTGCTCAGGCTGGAAGATCTGCCACAGTTGGCGGAGATAAGCCAGTGTTTGAGATAAAATCCAAAATACAGAATCCGGACCCCCCCATGTCATATCTCATTCTGGATTCCGACAGGATAAGATTTTCAGTATTAAAGTATTTAAGATTTGTGGGTGGCGCTTATGCGGGAGATGCAGCGGACAGAGATTTCATGTGACGTTTTGGTGGTGGGGGGCGGCGCAGCGGCGCTGGTGGCCGCCCTGGAAGCCAAAAAGCAGGTCTCGGAAGTGGTTATGGTGGCCAAGGGAGCTATTGGCAAGAGCGGCAACACCATACTGGCCGGGTCAGGTTTTTCGGCTTGTATTTCAGGCTTCGGGGCGGCTGATTCGGTGGAGGAGTTTTACGCCGACACCTTACGCGGGGGAAAGTTGATCAACGACGAGGCCCTGGTAGATTTGCTGGCCAGGCACTCAGGACAGGTCATAGCCGGCTTGGAGGAATACGGGGTGAAATTTCTCAAGTCCGAGGGGGATCTGGTCAGGCGCAGGCCCCCCGGGCACAGCCGGGCAAGGTCGGTTTGCACAGTTTACGACACCAAAATCTATAAAACCAGGGGCCTGTCCGTCAGCCTGCCGCTTAGGGAAGCGGCCTTACGGGCGTCGGTCAGGTTTATTGAAAACACGGCGGTGATCAAACTGGTGCAGCGCCAGGGGGTAGTCTGCGGCGCCGTGGGCATCAATCCGGGAAAGGGTGATCTGGTGATTGTCCGGGCTGGCGCTGTGGTGCTGGCCACCGGCGGAGGAGGAAGGCTGTTTGAGCAGACCAACAACACCAGGGACGTCGCCGGTGACGGTTTCGCCCTGGGGCTGGAGGCCGGAGCGGTATTAAGGGACATGGAGTTCGTGCAGTTTTATCCCACCATGATGGTGAAGCCGGTGAGAATGGTCATTTCCACACCCTTGTTCGGTGACGGGGCGGTATTGCGCAACCGGCACGGCGAAAGGTTCCTGGCCAGGTATGACCCGGCCGGGGACATGTCCACCAGGGACGTCATGTCCAGGGCCAGTTTTCTTGAAATAGAGTCCGGTAGCGGGGATGATGGGGGTGTTTACCTGGACTGCAGCGGCGTCCCTGAAGAGGCCTGGGCAAAGAAATACCGGGTTTTAGACCAGTTCCTGGCTAGGCTGGGGCTGGACCCGAGGCGGGATCAGCTGCTGGTGGCGCCCACCACTCACTTCCTGATGGGCGGGGTGAAAATAGACACCGGCTGCCGCACCGGCGTGGAGGGGCTGCTGGCTTGCGGGGAGGTGACGGGTGGGGTGCACGGCGCCAATCGGCTGTCGGGAAATGCCCTGACCGAAACCGCTGTTTTTGGGGCCATAGCGGGACGAGAGGCGGCCAGGTTTGCCCGGCAGTCACGGCACCGGCCGGACTGGGAGTGGCGGCCTTACCTGCAGGCCCGCGGCGGGGGAAGCTGGTTGAAAGAGATCGTCAGGACCCTCAGGCAAACCATGTGGCGGCACGTGTCACTGATCCGGTCGGAGGGGTCTTTGGAGCTGGCCAGGGCCGAGATTAATCGCTGTCGGGAGGCACTGGACCAGGAGCCGTTAAAGGATCTGGCCCAGTGGGCCGCCTGCCTGGAGGCCCGACAGATGGTAGTAGCGGCTGGGGCAGTGATACTATCGGCACTGTACCGCCGGGAAAGCCGGGGCAGCCATTACCGGGAGGACCACCCGGGGCAGGACGATGGAAGCTGGCTGGGAAGCGTCGAGGTGTATGCTAAGGGCGGTGATTTGCAAGCCCGGTTCATTAAAAAGCACCAGACCGGCTAAGCCCCGGCTTGTATGATGAAAGGAGAGAAATGTGGTGGAAAGGCTAAGGAAGGGTTTAATCCTGGTGCTGGGGGTTTTCTTATCGCTGTTTTTGTTCTACACGGCGGGGTTTGGACAATTTTCGCCCATGATTCAGCGGGGGATCCCGATGATGACAGCGGTAATATTGGTGTTTTTAGTTTTTCCAGCCTTTGGTCACTATAAAAAGGTGGCGCCCTGGCAGTGGGCGGCTAATTATATTCTTATCCTGATGGGGTCTGCCGTAATCTTTTACGTGGTTTACTATCAGGAAGAAATTGCCCTCCGCCTGGGTCGGGCCAACACTTTGGATTTTATCGTCAGCACCATCGGCATTCTGATTGTCTTGGAGATAACCAGAAGGTCCACTGCTCCGGCGCTGGCCTATATCTCCATGTTTTTTCTGGGCTATGCCCTCTTTGGCCATTACCTCCCGGGAATGCTGGGTCACCGTGCTTTGGACCTGCCCACCACGGCGGTGTATTTGTACCTCAGCCAGGAAGGCATTTTCGGCTCCTCCATTGACGTCATGGTCAGCTTTATTTTCGTTTTCATGCTTCTGGGGTCTTTTTTGGAGGCCACCGGGGCCGGTAAACACGTGATTAATGTGGCTTACGGAATTACCGGCAAGATGACCGGCGGCCCGGCCCTGACCGCTGTTCTGGCCAGCTCTATGTTTGGCACGGTTTCGGGAAGTCCGGTGGCCAACGTTTCGGGCACCGGTACTTTTACCATCCCGCTCATGAAGCGCACCGGCTATCACCGAGATTTTGCCGGAGCGGTGGAAGCGGTGGCCTCCACCGGGGGGCAAATCATGCCCCCGGTGATGGGCGCCAGTGCTTTCCTGATGTCTGAAATACTGGGCATTCCCTACATCGAAATAGCAGTCAGGGCGTTGGTGCCGGCAGTTCTTTTCTACTTGTGCCTGTTTTTGACCGTTTATCTCAGGGCTAAAAGAATGGGCCTGAAGGGACTGCCCAAAGAAGAGCTGCCATCGGTCAAAAAGTCATTGCTGGACGGGGGGCACATGTTCTTTTCCCTTGTACTGCTGGTGGCGCTTCTGGTGTTAAACTACTCCCCGGCCAAGGCGGCGTTCTGGTCCATCCTGGTTCTCTTCCTTTCAAGCCTGACGCGGTCCTCCAGCCGCCTGAGCGTAAAGGGGCTCTTTGACACCCTGGCGGCCGCCGGCAAACAGTCCTTGGGCATATTCTCAGCCCTGGCCTGCGTGGGCATCATCATCGGGGTAATTTCGCTAACCGGCCTGGGTGTGAAGTTTTCCATCCTGGTTACCTCGGCCGCCGGCAGCCTGCTCCTCCTGGCCCTGGTTTTCGTAGCCATTGCCGCTTTAATCCTGGGTATGGGATTGCCGCCTGTGGCCGCCTACCTGCTGCTGGTGGTTATAGCCGGCCCGGCCATAGAAAGCCTGGGGGCTCTACTTTTTACCGCCCATATGTTTGTTTTCTACTTTGCCGCCATGGCCCCAATCACCCCCCCGGTGGCGCTGGCAGCGTACACTGCGGCAGGTATTTCCGGGGGAAACCCGATGGCCACGGGCTGGAACGCCTCCAGGCTGGGGATCGTGGGTTTTGTAGTGCCGTTCATGTTCGTCTATGCCCCGGAGCTGCTGCTCTTCGGCAATCTGGGCGACATACTGTGGGCACTGCTGACTGCCAGCATCGGCGTGCTGCTGCTGGCGGTGGCGGCAGAGGGGTACCTGTTCAGCGATATGCCCTGGTATCTAAGGATCACCACCCTCTGCGGCGGTCTGCTGATGGTTTATCCCGGGCTGGAAACCGACATTCCAGGTATGGTTCTGGTGGCTTTAATGCTTTTGCAGCAGTTCATAATCCGCAAGAAACATACCAAGATTACCCCCAGTGGCAAAATAAGGCAAGGGTGTTAGTTGGGAGGTGTTAGATGCTTTTTGGCTTCAATTACCCCTGCAATTGGAATTTAAAAGGAGGTACTTAAATGAAAAGCAAAGGATTGATGGGAGTATTCAGAATTGCCTTGCTTGCGGCTCTGCTTTCCGGCCTGCTGGCCGGCTGTGGCGGCGCCAAGGATACCGGTGGTAAAGACGCCAAGCCCAAAACATTTCAGGGGATTATTTCCACCGGGTCCACCGAGGCCACGGTTTATGCCATGGGAGCCAGCATGAGCAAGATTGTGGGCACCCGTTACCCCGAGGTGCAGTTGACGGTGCAGGCCTCGGGAGGAGGGCAGGAGAACCAGCAAAACCTTATTGCCAAGCGGGTTGAGTTCGGCTTTGTGTACGGCCCGGATATCGCCGCAGCCCTGCAGGGTAAGGGCGAGAGCGCCGGAAAAGAGGCCCAGTACAAGGAGCTTAAAGGTGTCTTCGCCTTTCCTTACGGAGCGCTTCAGATTATTACCATGGCCGATTCCGGCATGAAGACCGTGGCCGATTTAAAGGGTAAAAAAGTCTGCGTGGGCGCCCCTGGGAGTTCCGGCGCTACTCTGATCTGGCCCAATATACTGGCTGAGTACGGCATCAATAAAGAAAACACCAAGTTCCAGTACCTGAACACGGCGGCGGCGGCCGACGCCCTCAAGGACGGGGTGATTGACGCCACCACCTTGCTGACCAAGGACCCGGTGGCCGGCATCACCAACGTCGCCCTGACCAAAAAGGTAAGGCTGATGGAAATACCGCACGACGCCACCGCTGAAAAGATTATGAAAAATGTGCCGGGATTCTATAAGACCACCGGCAAACAGGACCTCTACGGCAAAAACCAGGTTAATGAAGCTCCTGTCCAGACCCTGGGGTTGGCCTGCATACTGGTGGCAAGGCCCGAGGTTCCCGATGAGGTGGTATACAAGATGACCAAGTCGCTGTTTGAGAATCTGAACGAATTTTCCAAGAGTCATGCCAGCGCCAAGGATGTGCAGCTGAAAACGGCCCTGGAGGGGATACCCCTGCCGGTCCACCCGGGGGCGGAAAAATATTTTAAAGAGGCGGGCTTGATCAAGTAGGGAGGAACAAATATAAATTTGCCGGCCGGCTGAACAGTGGATGGGGCGCACCTCCATCCCGGGGAGCATTATTGCTTCGTTCAATAAACAAACTTAAAAATTAACAAAAGTTCGTCAAGTAAACGGCTGCCTGCCTCCAAAGGCGTGGAAGCCTGGCGGGGCAAGGGTTATCTCAATAATTACGGAGGGGTGATCAAATGGACTTTCAACTCAACGAAGAGCAGCGGCTGCTGCAGAACATGGCCCGGAAGCTGGCCGAGGAGAAATTCGCGCCCAAGGCCTTTACATGGGAGGAGAAAGGGGAGTACCCATGGGAAAACGCCAAAATACTGGCTGACCACGGCCTCACCGGGATCACCATTCCCGAGGAGGACGGCGGCCAGGGGGGCACCCTGCTGGACGCCATACTGGTCATGGAGCAGGTGGGCATGGTCTGCCCCCACACCGCCGACGCGGTGCAGGCCAGCAACTTCGGCGCCATTCGGCAGGTGTCCATGTACGGGCAGCCTGAACTGAAGAAGAAGGTGCTTCCCCCCCTGCTAAGGGGTGAAAAAATTATCACCGCCGCAATGTCCGAGCCTAACGCCGGGTCGGCCTCCACCGACCTGCAGACAAAGGCCCGCATCGAGGGTGACCAGGTAGTTATCAACGGCAGCAAGATCTTTAACTCCAACGGGCCCCACGCCTCGTACTATGTGGTCTGGGTGAGGTTCGGCGATACGGTGCGGACCTCCGGGGCGGTGCTGGTGGATGATCAGGCCCCGGGCTTTTCCCGGGGTAAGACCGAAAGGTATATGTCCGGGGAGGATCACTGCGCACTGTATTTCGACGACTGCCGGGTGCCGGTGGAAAACATACTGGTGGGCGAAGACGGCTTCCGCAAGCTTTTCTCGGTGTTCAACATCGAGCGGTCCGGCAACGCCATCCGCTCCCTGGCCCTGGCCCAGTCGGCCTTTGACCGGGCGGTGGCCCACGCCAGGGAAAGGACCCAGTTTGGCCGGCCCATCTGCGAGTTCCAGGGACTTCAATGGAAGGTGGCGGAGATGAAGATGAAGCTGGACGCCGCCCGCCTGCTGATTTACCGGGCCGCGGTCAATGCCCAGAGCGGGGCGCCCTCGGCCCTGGAAACCTCGGTGGCCAAGGCCTACGCCAACCAGATAGCCTTTGAGGTGGCCAATGAGTCCCTGCAGATCTTCGGCGGCTACGGCTACTCCACCGAGTACCCCATGGAGTACCTGGTCAGGAGAACCAGGGGCTGGATGATTGCCGGAGGCACCATTGAGATACTGAAAAATAAAATCGCCGAAGAGGTCTTCGGGCTGAAGTTTGATCAAAGGCGGCCCAGGGCCAAATAGCCTGATCGGCGAAAGGGCAGGTGAGATATGAAATGAGCGCAGGCAAAGGCCCCGTATACCTGATTGAAAAGGCCCTGGGGAAAGGGCGAAGTGTGCTCACCGAAATAGAGTCCAAAGAGATTTTAAAGCATTACGGCCTGCCCGTCACCCGCCAGGGTCTGGCCGCCGACCCCGGGGAGGCCGTGCGGCTGGCCGGGGAAATAGGTTACCCCGTGGCCTTGAAGATTGTCTCCCCGGATCTGAGCCACAAAACCGAGGCCGGGGGAGTGAGGGTCAATCTTAAATCAGCGGGAGAAGTAGAAGAGACCTTCCGGGAGATCCTGGGCAGTGCCCGGGAGTACAAGTCCGACGCCGAAATCTGGGGTGTTCTGGTTCAGGAGATGGCCCGGCCGGGGCGGGAAATAATCGTGGGCCTTAAAAGGGACGCCATTTTCGGGCCGGTGCTGCTTATAGGTCTGGGCGGCGTCTGGGTGGAACTGTTGCAGGACGTTGCCGTCAGGGCGCTGCCCATTGAGCGGCGGGACGTGCTGGAGATGCTGGAGGGATTGAAGGGGGGCCGGCTTTTAAAGGGTTACCGGGGGGAGGCCCCGGTGGACCTGGAAGCCGTGGTGCAGATTGCCCTGGGGGTGGCCCGGCTGGCTTTGGATTTTCCGGAGATTCAGGAAATGGACTTAAATCCTGTTTTCGTGGGTAAAGAAGGCCGGGGGGCCACTGTGGTAGACGCCCGGATCATTCTGGGCGGCACTAAAGCCGCCGGGGCTACGGGCGCAAGCTCCGGCCGGCCTGGAAAGACGGAGGAACTGGAGTCGCTGTTCAACCCCCGCTCGGTGGCCATCGTAGGGGCCTCGGCTGACGAGAGCAAGAACGGGGGCAGGCTGTTCAAGTACCTGGTCAAGCACGGCTACCAGGGCAGCATTTACCCGGTGAACCCCAAGGAAAGGGAAATCCGCGGCTACCCGTGCTACCCGGGAGTAAGAGATATACCCGGCGAGGTGGATCTGGCCTGCATCATCGTGCCGGCCAAGGCCGTGGCCCCGGTATTGCGGGAGTGTGTCGAAAAAAGGGTAAAGTCTGCCATTGTCTACAGCTCGGGCTTTGCCGAGGTGGGCCAGGAGGGACGGAGGCTGCAGCAGGAGTTGGTGGAAATAGCCCGGGCCGGCGGGATCAGGCTGGCCGGCCCCAACACCGTGGGCATTGTTAACCCGGTGGTGCATACTTACACCGCCTTCGGCATGGCCTTGGAGGCAGACAACCCGCTGCTGGGCCAGATCGCCTTTATCACCCAGAGCGGCGCGCTGGGCGGCGCCCTGGTCAGCCGGGCCTGGGAACAGAAGATTGGCTTCAGCCGCTGGATTGCCTCAGGCAACGAGGCCGACCTCGGCACCGCCGATTACATCGAATACCTGGCCGGGGACCCGCACACCAAGGTCATCGGCATTTTCATGGAGGGGGTCGGTGACGGCCCCAGGTTCAGGGAAGCGGCGCAAAAGGCCGCCGAGGCCGGCAAGCCCATTATTGTATACAAAACAGGCAGGTCGGATTTGGGCCGGCAGTCCGTACAGTCCCATACCGGGTCCCTGGCCGGTGACGACGCAGTTTATGATGCGGTCTTCAAAAAGTATGGCATCTTGCGGGTGAGGGCGGTCTGGGACCTGCTGGACGCGGCCGGCGCTTTCTCCGCCCAGCCTTTGCCCCGGGGCAACCGGGTGGGCATCATCTCCACCTCGGGGGGCGCCAACAGCATGCTGGCCGACGAGTGCGCCGAGGCAGGGCTCACGGTGGCCAATTTTTCCCTGGCAACCCTGGAGAAGATCCAGCAGTACATCCCTCCCTTCGGGTCGGCGGTCAACCCGGTGGACGTCACCGCCCAGGTGCTGGCAAAGCCGGAGATCTTCAAGAAGACGCTGGAGGCCATCGTGGAAGATGCTTCTGTTGACTCGGTGATCATTATGCTGACCACCTCGGCGGACCCGGTGGCCTCAAAAGTGGCCCAGGCCGTGGTGGAGGTGTCCCGGGCCTGCGGCAAGCCCTTCCTGATTGCCCGCATGGGGGCCGAATTCCTGGCGCCAAAGGCTCTGCCTTACCTAATTCAAAACAATATGCCGGTCTACCCCACCCCGGACAGGGTGGTCAGGGCCTTGAGCTATATGGTCAGGTACGCTGATTTCCTGGGCGGGCGGAGGAAGACCGGCTAGACGTAATTTTAATAACGTCAGGGGGGGTATGGAAAAATGGCGGTAGAAAGACTGGCGGTCATCGGGGCCGGGCTGATGGGCCGGGGGATTGCCCAGGTGGCGGCCCTGGGGGGCTTTAAGGTAAGCTTGCAGGACATCAGCCTGGAGTACCTGGACAAAGCCCTGGAAGTGATCAGGAGTGACCTGGAAAAGGGTCTTAAAATAGGCAAGGTCAGCCAGTCCCAGTTGGACGGCGCTCTGCAGAACCTGAACCTGACCACCGATCTCGGGGCTGCGGTGGGAGAGGCGGACCTGGTCATCGAGGCCATCCCTGAGGACCTGGAACTAAAGCTAAACTTATTCCGGCAACTTGACGAATTATGCCCCGGACACACAGTGCTGGCCACCAACACCTCGGCCAAGAGCATCACCGAAATCGCCGCCGCCACCAGGAGGCCGGACAAGGTGGTGGGCATGCACTTTTTCAATCCGCCCCACAAGATGAAGCTGGTGGAGATCATCAGGGGGCTGGAGACCTCCGGCGAGACCTTCGCCGAGGCCGGGCAGGCGGCCAGGGCCATGGGCAAGGAAACGGTGGAGGCCAACGAATTTCCGGGCTTTATCACCAGCCGGATCAATGTACTGATTGGCAATGAGGCCTTTTACCTGCTGATGGAGGGAGTGGCCAAGGCCGAGGATATTGACCGGGCGCTGAAACTGGGGCTGAACCACCCCATGGGGCCCTTTGAGCTGGTGGACCTGGTTGGGCTGGACACCAGGCTGAAGGTGCTGGAGTACATGCATCAGAGCCTGGGCGAAAAGTACCGCCCCTGCCCCCTGCTGGTCAAGTATGTCAAGGCCGGGCGGCTGGGCAGAAAGACCGGCAAAGGTGTCTATAACTACACCGGCCGTGAATAGTCGGATCAATAACTTAATAACTTAGGTGCCTGGCACCCGGGGGAGTGGTGAGTGTGCAGCGGCAGCCGGTGATTATGGAGCTAAAGGAGGCCGCAGACCTGGTCCGTGACGGTATGACCATAGCCCTGGGAGGGGTTTTTACAGTGAACCGGCCCACGGCCCTGGTGCGGGAAATAGTCCGGAAAAGGGTCCGGGGGCTTACGGTGGTGGACGTTTCAGCCGGGCTGAATCTGGAGTTTTTGATTGCCGGGGGCTGCGTGGCCAAGGTGGCCACCGGCTACGCCGGGGGTGAAGGGATGGCGCCGGTGGCCCCGCTCTTTCGCCGGTCGGTGGAGGAAGGGACGCTTAAGGTCTGGGAGGCCGACGCCGGGATTATGGTCACCGCCCTGCGGGCCGGGGCGCTGAACCTGCCTTTTTTGCCCAGCCGGGGCGGGGTGGGCACCTCCATCCCGGAACTTAACCCGGACTTAAAGTTGTTTAACGACCCGGTCAGGGGTGATCCCCTGCTGGCGGTGCCGGCCATTCAGCCTGACCTGGCCCTTCTGCACGCCCGCTGCGCCGATCTTTACGGCAATATTGTCCATAAGGGCGGAAGCTTCGCCGACGCACTGATCGCCCGGGCGGCCAAAAAAGTGCTGGTTCAAGTGGAAGAGGTCATCTCCAGCCGGGAGGTCCGGTGCAACCCGGAGATCACCTCCATTCCGGGGCTGCTGGTGGACGGGGTGGTCAGGGCGCCCTTTGGGGCACACCCTTTTTCCAGTGAGGGCTGCTACCGGCTGGACCGGCAGTTCTTCTGGGAGTACATGGAGGCGGCCGGGGAGTTGCGCAGGGGCTCCGGGCAAAGGCTGCAGGAATTTCTGAAAAAATACTTTTACGGTCCCGACCACTGGTTTGATTATCTGGATAAGATAGGCCTCCGGAGGCTGTTTGAACTGAAAGAGTTTTAGACTGAAGGCAAATATAAGGCTGGTGAAAAAAACCGTGGCTGCATACGGTGATTTAAGCGTCAGGGAATTGCTGGCCATCTTCATCTCCAGAGAAATAAAGGATTTTGAGTACGTTATCCCGGGTGCCGGAATTGCCGTCTCCCGGGCCGGGGTGTTGCTGGCCCGGGCCATGGGCCGCCCGAACCTGAGGATCAGCCTTTCTTCTTACGTGGCTAACCTTGCCGGGGGAGATCAAAAAGGATCTTTTCAGCTGTACTCGGAGCCCGGCTACTTAAGGCACGCGGAATACTGCACCACTTTTCACGATCATATTGAAGAAGGCCGGCACATTGACGTCACCTTCGTGGGGGCCATGCAGGTGGACCGTTACGGCAACACCAACCTCATCGGCATACCCGGGGAAGGAGGCGGTCTAAGGGTGCGGGGGCCGGGCAGCGCCGGCACGGCCACCTTCACCTCCACGGTGGGCCGTTACTATATCATCGTCAACCACCACAACCCCGGGGTGATTGTGGAAAATTGCCATTTCAGGTCAACGGTGGGCTGGGACCGGGGCGGCCGGGAGGCCAGGGCAAAGCTTGGCCTGACCGGTGGCGGGCCCAAATATGTAATTACACCCTTATGCATTATGGACTTCAGCGAGGACGATAAGCAGCTGCGGGTCAAGCACCTGCTGCCCGGGGCGACGCTTGCGGAAGTGCTGGAAAACACCGGCTTTAGGCCTCTGGTGGAGGATCTGGAACCTTTTCCTCGGCCCACCGGGGCTGAGATTGAAACCCTGCGCACCAATGTGGACGGCCAGGGCAGGCTGAGGAATAAGGAGGAATAAACAATGCCTGATCAAAGTTTAAATAAAAAAATTGCGGATTGGGAAGAGGGAGTTGCCAAGAGCCTGGCCAGGATGTCTGAAAGAAAAGAAAAATTTGAATGCACCTCGGGTGTGGATGTCAGCCGGCTGTACACGCCGCTGGACGTGGAGGGCGCCGATTACGTTGAGGATCTGGGTTTTCCGGGGCAGTACCCCTTCACCCGGGGCATCCAGACCACCATGTACCGGGGCCAGATCTGGTCCATGCGCCAGTACGCCGGGTTTGGCACGGCTGAAGAATCCAACGCCCGCTTCAAATACCTGCTTTGCCAGGGGCAGACCGGGCTCTCGGTGGCCTTTGATCTGCCCACCCAGATCGGGCTGGACTCCGATCACGAACTGGCCGAGGGTGAGGTGGGCCGGGTGGGGGTGGCCATAGACTCACTGGAAGACATGGAGATACTGCTGGAGGGCATCGACCTGGGCAGGGTCAGCACCTCCATGACCATCAACGCCCCGGCGGCCATACTGCTGGCCATGTACGTGGCGGTGGCCCAAAAACAGGGCATCCCCTTAGACCGCCTTTCAGGCACCATTCAAAACGACATACTCAAGGAGTACGTCGCCCGGGGGACCTACATCTTCCCCCCGGAGCCCTCTCTCAGACTTACCGTGGACGTGATTGAATACTGCATCAAAAACATACCCAGGTGGAATTTCATCAGCGTGGGCGGCTACCACATCCGGGAGGCCGGGGCCACAGCAGCCCAGGAGATGGCCTTTGCCTTCGCCAATGCCATTGCCTACATTGAAAAGGCTGTCCAGGCGGGGCTGGAGGTGGACAGCTTCGCCCCCCGCATCTCCTGGATCTTCAACACCCACAACAATTTTTTCGAAGAGGTGGCCAAATACCGGGCGGCCAGGCGGCTCTGGGCCAAAATAATGAAAAACCGCTTCGGGGCCAAAAATGAGAAATCCTGCATGCTGCGCATGCACATCCAGGACGGGGGGTCCACCCTTACCGCCCAGCAGCCCCTGAACAACATCGTGCGGTCCACCCTCCACTGCCTGGCCTCGGTGCTGGGAGGCACCCAGTCACTGGCCATCTGCTCCTACGACGAGGCCTGCGCCATCCCCACCGAGGAGTCGGCCCGCACCTCGCTGCGCATCCAGCAGGTGGTGGCCCATGAAAGCGGGGTCACCGACACCGTGGACCCCCTGGCCGGATCATACTACCTCGAATGGCTGACCAACCGGCTGGAAGAAAAAATTGAAGGCCTCATCGGCACGGTGGACCAACTGGGGGGAGCCGTAAAGGCCATTGAAAACGGCTACCTGCAGCGGCAGATCAACGAAAGTTCATACCGCTACATGGAGGAGATTGAAAGGGGCGACCGGGTACTGGTGGGGGTCAACGCCTACCAGGTGGAGGAAAAGCCCTTGCGGGAAATCTACCGGGTAGACCCGGCGGTGTGGGGCCACCAACTGGCCAAACTTAAGCGGCTCAAAGATCGCAGGGATGGAAGGCTGGTGGCCGGGTGCCTGGGCAGGTTGAAAAGTGCAGCCGAGGATGGCGAAAAATTGATGCCCCAAATACTGGAGGCCGTGAAGTCCTACGCCACCCTTGGGGAAATCTGCGACGCTCTGAGATCCAAATTCGGCAGCTATAAAGCTTCCAAAGACTTTTAAGGGGTGAGGCAGGTGGGAAACAAAAAGAGGATCAGGATTTTGGTGGCCAAGCCGGGGCTGGACGGGCACGACCGGGGCGCCAAGCTGCTGGCCTACAAGCTCAGGGACGCCGGCATGGAGGTTATTTATACCGGTCTTAGGCAGACCCCCCGCCAGATTGCCGAGGTGGCCCTGCAG
>Ga0209347_1004835_pt1 | contig 13504 bp, 10 predicted proteins | sample AutmiccommuBRH23_FD_187382 | JGI IMG/M metagenome (GOLD analysis project Ga0209347, IMG submission 187382) | Deep subsurface microbial communities from Mt. Terri, Switzerland - Autotrophic microbial communities BRH/23 (SPAdes) (version 2) | ecosystem: Environmental > Aquatic > Deep subsurface >... | reverse complement strand
ACTGAAGCACCAAAGCATTTTTATGCAAGCCCAGAGTTTTTCCGGGGTCGCTTGAGGGTCGCTGCATTGTCGCTAATGGGTAGGCGGAGCGATTTAAGTCCGGCCTACATTACCTCCTGCTGCAACTGTCTCTAAACTCGGTCGCCAACGGAATGCCGACCGCCTCCAACGCCGCATCCTTGCGTCGATTCCGGCTTCCGGCTGCGTCCTGCAGCCGGCTCGGCATTCCGTAGGCTCGGTCGTTAAGAGACAGTAGCAGCCTCCGGTACATTCCGCACGGACTTAAAAATCACTCCCCCTCACTGCATGTCGCTGTGGGGTCGCTTGAGGGTCGCTTTTAAGGCAGGCTGTCACTATTCTGGCTCCTGGCTTCTGAATTCCGCCGTCTGCAAGACGGCACCGCCGATAAGGCGGTTATTTTATTCCGGATAAAAAAGCAGGGTAAATCCCTGCCATCTTTTACGGCATAATATTTTTGTCCTTTACCGATACGGCCCTGCGGAACTGTATTCGTTCCTCGAGCATGGTGATAAGTATCTTGACATCGGTCTGGTTCAAAAGGTCGGGGTTTTTGTGCTGGAGTATCTCGCTTAACGAGTACTCCACTTCACCGGGACTGTACCCCATGGAGATCAACCTGGATCTTATTAGATCAATGCTCATACATATCACCTTAAAACTACACTTTATCTTATTCTTTTCCTTCCCAAGCCTTTGGTAAATAGACTGAAATACCTAATTTACCTGGGACTTTAGCATTAATTTGCCAATGGATTATAAACCATACCCTCTGTACTTTTAGGGAATGCATCGTTATACATCCTGATTTTCCAGGCCCTGATACCCGTTGAAAAAGGGCATTATTAAAGCGCGTTGACTATGTGGTCAAGCTTTATTACGTTTCCGCCGGAATCTGCGGTGATGGCCACCACGTCGAATCGCATGGGGGTATCTCCAACATTCCTGAATTTTGCATAGAACTGCGCCACCTGACGGAGCTTTTTTTTCTTTTTGTCGGTAATGCTTTCCTGTGGACTGCCAAAGGCTTTGCCGGTCATCGATCTGACCTCTGTGAAAACCAGGAAGGGGCCGTCACGGGCCACTATATCCAGCTCTCCCAGCTTGCAGCGGAAGTTCCTCTCCACTATTCGAAACCCTCTTTTTTGCAGGTATTTCGCCGCATATTCTTCTCCGGCTCGGCCCAGTGATATTCTTTCTCTGGTCAAGTACATACCAGCCTTTCGGATATGTTAAGATGATATTCTTTACGCAAGGAATTTATCCTTTATTTAAGAAGACAAACAGGGCCTAAGTGACTGGTTTACAGGTGAACGGCCCGCGGTATATAATTTTGATCAATGCAGTAAGTGTTGCGGGGGAAAAATGATCAAACAAAAGATATGGCGTGTTCGGCAGGCCGATCCCATTCTTGAATATGTTTTTCAGCATGAATTAAGGGTATCCCCGGTGCTGGCCAGGCTTCTGGCCAACAGGGGGATAACCACTGTAGATGAGGCCAGGCTGTTCCTGGAGGGAGGCCTGGACCAGATGTATGACCCGTTCATAATGGCGGACATGGATGAGGCCGTTCGGAGAATACGGTTTGCCCTGAGCCGGGGTGAGAGAATACTGGTTTACGGAGATTATGACGCCGATGGCACCACAGCCACCGCCCTATTGGTAAAGGTATTCAGAAGACTGGGGGGGCAGGTGGGCTATTATGTGCCCCACCGTGTGGATGAGGGGTACGGACTTCACCAGGAGGCGCTTCGAAGGGCCGGCCGGGAAGGTTACGGGCTGGTTGTTACGGTGGACTGCGGCATCAGCGCCCTGGAGGAGGTTGCCCTGAACAAGTCTGAGAAAGGCCCTGACATTGTGATTACGGATCACCATGAGCCCCCGGGGGAAATACCCGGGGCTGTTGCGGTGGTTAATCCCAAAAGGGCTGACTGCCCGTATCAGTTCAAAGAGCTTGCCGGTGTGGGAATTGCTCTTAAATTGGCCCAGGCCCTGCTGAGTGACAGGGGCAGGGAGGCCGATGCCTGGACAGATTACCTGGATCTGGCATGCCTTGGCACAGTGGCCGATATTGTGCCCCTTGCCGGAGAAAACAGGATTATCGTCAAGTATGGTCTTTCTTTCCTGGCCCAAACCGAAAGCCTTGGAATAAAGTCCCTTATGGAGATCTCCGGGACAAAAGCTGAAAGCCTGGATACCAGAGAGGTTGGATTTGCCCTGGCACCCAGGCTCAATGCAGCCGGAAGGGTGGGGAACGCTGGTATGGCAGTGGACCTTTTCCTGACCGAAGACCCTGAGGAGGCGGGTCAACTGGCCGACCTCCTGAACAGTGGAAATCAGGAGCGGCAGAAGATCGAAAGCCTGGTTTTAGCCGAGGCTTTGGGCATGCTGGACGCCAACCCTGAGCTTTCCGGCGGGAAAGTTATCGTTCTGGCTGCTCCCGGGTGGCACCAGGGGGTGGTGGGTATTGTGGCCTCCAGGTTGGTGGATATATATTACAGGCCCGTTCTTATGATTGCTCTGGAAGGGGACAGTGGAAAGGGATCGGGCCGGAGCATACCAGGCTTCCACCTGTTCAATGCCCTTGGCCACTGTGCGAACCTTCTTATCAGGTTCGGGGGACATGCGCAGGCGGCCGGCTTTTCCATTCCGGCTGACAATATTGACTCCCTTCGCAGGACCCTGAACAATTATGCGGTACAATTCATTGATGCCGGGATATATGATCGGGGTATGGATCTGGATGCCACCATTTCCTTAAAAGATATAACTGACGGATTGGTGGAGGAAATACAGATGATGGCGCCCTTCGGGCACTGTAATCCCGGCCCGCTGCTGGCCTGCAGGGAGGTAAAAGTTGTTTCTTGCCGGGGGATTGGTAAAAAAGGACAGCATTTGAAAATGCGTTTAAAAGAGAACGGCGCCTTACTGGACGGCATTGCCTTCAAATTTGCCTCCAGTGCCGGGGAAATAGCAGCCGCATCGGAAGTGGACGTGGCTTTCCTGCCCTCGGTCAATGAATGGGGTGGAAGAAGAACTCTGCAACTGGAGGTTAAGGATATACGACCTTCGGTGAACAGTTGGGAAAGATGCGGCCCGTTGTATTCGGGCAGCCCGGGGGATATACCGGGCATGAATCTGCTGAAGGCCCTGGAGTCCTTGAAAAAAATGGGGCCGCTGGCCCACCTGCCTGAATTTGTATCAGGTATTCTCAGCCGTTACAGGGATATTTCGTCCAATTTCATGTTTCCCGGTAATTACCTGGATTTTTTCTCAGAGAGAATTTCATTCTCTGTAAATCAAACGGAAGATCAGCTGCGTATGATAAACGAACGAAACAGCACATTTAAGCCGGCCGGGCTTATAAACCTGATTGGCGGGAGTAAGGAAAGCCTGGTGCTGGTTAATTCCCCGGGGCGGGCGGTGGAGTTGGCGGCTTTCCTGACCCGTTCCGGAGTGGCGGCCGCCTCTGTTCACTCCGGCAGTCTTTCCGATGGTGTCGGCGCTTTAACCGGTGCGTTTTCTTCCGGCCGGTTACAGGTGCTGGTGTGCACCTATCACGCACTTCATTTTTTGGATATAAAGCCTCTTAATATTATACTGTATGATCTGCCGTTCAGCCCCGGAGAGGCGGCGGGGGCTTTCTCAGGCGGGGTTGAGACTCACGTTCTTTTTGGCGGGAAGGATCTGGACACCGGATTTGAATATGTGGAATCCCTGGCCCCGGGACGCGCCCGCCTGGCAGAGCTTTATACATATCTGAACAGGTGCAGAGGGGCGGGATATATTGACTGGGAAGGGGCGACGGCCTACCTGAGGGGATGCGGCCTGGCCCAGGCCGGCCTGCACACCCTGGCCTTTGGAATGGCGGTATTTTCCGACCTGGGTTTAATAAGCTGCAGGCAGGAAGAAAATGGTTACAGTTTGTCGCTGGCCCCGGTAAACAGGAAAAGGGATCTCAACCTTTCCCCCACATTCCGGCTGGGGCAGGAGATTAAAATATCCACAGAGAAATGGTGGAGAAGTTTAAGCGGTCAGAACCCTGCGTGATTTCTATACAAAATAGTTGGGATGTATATTTATGACTCTGGATGATCTTGTGCAAAAACTGATTCACTACAGCCCGCAGGCCGACCTTGCCCTGCTCCGCAGGGCTTTTAGCTATGCTGAGGAGGCGCACAAGGGTCAGAAACGAATATCCGGGGAGGAATATATTAACCACCCCCTTTCTGTGTCCATGATACTGGCCGAGCTGGAGATGGATCTGGAAACGCTGATAGCCGGTCTTCTTCATGATGTGGTGGAAGATACCTCGGTTACACTGGAGCAAGTCAGGAGCCGGTTCGGAGAAGAGGTCGCCCTCCTGGTGGACGGGGTAACCAAATTGGGGAGGCTGGAGTTTAAGTCAAAAGAGGAGCAGCAGGCTGAAAATCTGCGCAAAATGTTCCTGGCCATGGCCAGAGACATAAGGGTTATCCTGATTAAGCTGGCTGACCGGCTCCATAATATGCGCACACTGAAATATCAAAACGAAAACAAACAAAAGGAAATAGCCCGGGAAACCATGGAAATATATGCCCCCCTGGCCCACAGGCTGGGTATATACCACATGAAATGGGAATTGGAAGATCTCTCCTTTTACTGTCTTCATTTGGACAAATATCACCAGCTTGCCCAACTAATATCCCAGACCAGGGTAAAAAGGGAAAGATTCATTAAAAGCGCTGTGGAAATCTTAAAGGAAAAGCTTCTTTCAGTGGGCATTGAGGCCGACATACGGGGCAGGCCCAAGCATCTTTACAGCATATATGAAAAAATGCGGGGACAGCAGAAGGAATTCAGTGAAATATATGATGTCATGGCGGTCAGGATTTTAGTTGACAGCATCAAGGACTGCTACGCCGCCCTGGGAACGGTGCACACCATCTGGAAGCCCATTCCGGGGCAGTTCAACGACTATATAGCCATGCCCAAAACAAATATGTACCAATCCTTGCACACCACCGTCATCGGCCCCCAGGGAGAGCCCCTGGAGATTCAAATACGCACCCGGGATATGCACCGTACGGCTGAATACGGTATAGCCGCCCACTGGAGATACAAGGAAGGCGGTCGGGGCAGCAGTAAGGATTTTGATAAAAAACTGGCCTGGCTGCGCCAGCTGCTGGAATGGCAGCATGACCTGAGGGACGCCGGGGAGTTCATGGAAACCTTGAAAATAGACCTTTTTGCTGATGCTGTATTTGTTTTTACCCCCAAAGGAGATGTTTTTGAACTGCCGGCGGGGTCGATTCCCATTGATTTTGCCTACAGGATACATACCCAGGTGGGGCATGGGTGTGTGGGCGCCAAGGTGAATGCGCGTATTGTACCCCTTGATTACAGGCTGAAAAACGGTGATATTGTGGAGGTGATCACATCTAAACACCCGGCGGGACCAAGCCGGGACTGGATAAACATGGTTAAAACCACCCAGGCTAAAAACCGTATCCGCCAGTGGTTTAAAAAGGAATACCGGGAGGAAAACATAGCCAGGGGCCGGGAGATGCTGGATCGCGAGACAAAAAGGCTGGGCATGGAACAGGATTGCCTGAAGGCCGAAAACCTTCTGGAGGCATGCCGAAAATACTCCCTTTTAACCGTTGAAGACATCCATGCAGCCTTGGGTGAGGGCTCCATTACAGCCACTACCATATTAAACCGCCTCAGAGAAAGCAGACCGGAGAAAAAAGGAAGCCTTTCAGAGGAATACCATGCCTTGGTGGGTGACTCCCGCACCAAGCCCGATTGGGGGAGGCCAACCCAGGGAATAAAGGTAAGGGGCGTCGATAACCTGCTGATCAGGCTGGCTCACTGCTGCAACCCTATACCCGGGGATCCCATAGTGGGGTATATCACCAGGGGCAGGGGGGTGTCCATTCACCGGGGAGACTGCCGGAATCTCAGTTATTTTAAAGACAGCGAAGACAACAGGTTGGTGGAAGTGGCCTGGGACAGTGATTTTCACAACCCGTTCCAGGTTAAACTGGAGATATATGCCACCGACAGGGCCGGGATGCTCAGTGATGTACTGGCCATTCTGGTGGAGGCCAAAATAAGCGCCAACTGGGTCAACGCCCGGGGGCGAAAGGATACCGCCATTATAGAAATGGTGCTGGAAATGAAAAGCAAGGAACAGCTTGATTTTATCGTTACCAAGATGAACAGGGTGAAGGATGTATACGAGGTGAAGCGCACAAGTTAGATTTATTAATAAATTAAGGGGAGGTTTTATATTGATATTTGCTGAAATTTCCGTAGGACCCATGGATAATAACTGCTACATAATTGGCTGCGGGGAAACCCGGGAGGCTGCCGTGGTGGACCCGGGGGCCGAGGGTGGGAGGATTCTTAAGAAGCTTGAGGAATTGAAACTGGACTGCCGCTGCATAATTCTCACCCATGGCCACGCCGATCATATAGGCGCCCTGGGTCAGGTGGCCGAAGCCACAAAATCCCTGGTAATGATTCATGCTGAAGACGCCGGTATGCTCACCAGCCCCGGTAAGAATCTCTCTATGCTTATTGGAAGTAATCTTAAATTTAAAGGCCCGGACAGATTGCTGCAGGATGGGGACATTGTAAGTGTGGGTAAAGAGCGGTTGAAAATAATACACACTCCGGGCCACACCCGCGGAGGCATAAGCATACTGGCCGGGAACAGGCTGATGACCGGAGACACACTGTTTGCGGGATCGGTGGGCCGTTCGGACTTTCCCGGCGGGAACCATGATCAAATGATCAGATCCATCAAGGAAAAGCTGATGGTTTTTCCTCCCGAGACCCCGGTTTATCCCGGACACGGCCCGGCGTCAACCGTCGGGGAGGAAGCAAGGCACAATCCCTTTCTTAACGGGACAATGTAGGCTGGTGGTCTCTCCGGTCAAGAAGCTTTTGGTAAAGATTCATCAACTTTTGTGGCCGTGATAAACTAAGGGCGGAGTCTTCTCCGCCCTGCCCTGTTGTTTTCAGTGCATTAAATCTTTATCCTTACAGGTATGGCAGGAACATTCACCGTCATGTTTTCCCTTTGGTGGTATTCCTATGGAATCCATAGCGTCTGTTACCTGGGATCTTATACCCTGCAGATACTTCTGGCGCAGCCGGTGCTGCTCGGCCTTTTCCTCATCGGTCAGCCCCGCTGACCTCTGCTTGCGGGCCAGCCAGTTTATTCTGTCCACCAGTTCCTTTGTGATCATAGATCTTCACCCCGGATTATTATATCATAGCTGTCGTATTATAGTCCGCTGTTGACAAATATTATGCAATTGCATAGAATTTTGTGGATAGACAGAATGGCCAGGGCATTCCTGATATGCCGGTTTGCGGGATACGGGTTGTTTTATAAAGCCACACAGAGTTTTGAACAGGGCGCGGCATGCAAAACTCCTGTATTCTGTCTCCTGACCGGAAGTATTACCTATAAGCATTAACGAGGGAGGTTTAGCATAGATGATTACCACCAGGCCCCGCGGGACGGCTGATATACTTCCGGAGGAAGCCGGGAGGTGGCGGTTCGTGGAGGACACCTTCAGGCGTATCTGCCGGGAATATAACTACAGGGAGATACGCACTCCCGTGTTTGAGCATACAGAGCTGTTCGAAAGAGGTGTGGGGGATACCACCGATATAGTGGAAAAGGAGATGTATACCTTCCGGGACAGGGGAGACCGCAGCGTTTCCCTCAGGCCTGAAGGAACCGCCCCCGTAGTTAGGGCTTATCTGGAGAGCAATCTCCATTCCGGCCCCCAACCGGTAAAGCTGTACTATACGGGCGCCATGTTCAGGTATGACAAGCCCCAGGCCGGCAGGTACAGGCAGTTTCATCAACTGGGAGTGGAAGCCCTGGGGTCGTCGCACCCGGCGCTGGATGCCGAGATGATCGCCATGATCATGGATTTTTACGGCCGGTTGGGTTTAAAAGGTCTGGAACTGCACATAAACAGCGTGGGATGTCCCCGGTGCAGGCTTGCGTTAAAAGATGAACTGCAAAATTACCTCAGGCCCCATGCCGGAGAACTCTGTATTAATTGTAAAAACAGGCTGGAGAGAAATCCTCTGCGGGTGCTGGACTGCAAGGAAAAGAACTGCGACAGGATTGCGGTTAACGCTCCCACCACCCTTGACTGCCTCTGTCCGGACTGTGGGGATCATTTTGACGCTGTGAAGGAATACCTGGACAGGCTGGGAGTGGTCTACCAGGTGGACGGCAGGCTGGTGCGGGGGCTGGATTACTATACTCACACCGCCTTTGAGGTTATGTCGACGGATATAGGATCCCAGAGTTCCATAGGCGGCGGCGGCAGGTACAACGGACTGGTGGAGGCGTGCGGCGGCCCTCCGGCGCCAGGGGTGGGATTTGCTTTGGGAATTGAAAGGATACTTCTTGCCATGAAGGGCAGGGGCGCATATTTCCCCGCTGGGGACCGGCCCGATGTTTTTGTGGTAAGCGCTGACGCAGAGTGTGAAAAGGATGCCTTTGATCTTTTGTTTGCGCTGAGGAAATGCGGCCTTGGGGCCGATATGGATTATATGGGCCGAAGCCTTAAGGCCCAGATGAAATTTGCCGGAAAAACAGGCTGCCGCTTTGTGGTTATACTGGGTGGCGACGAGTTGAAGCGGGGCTCGGCCAGTGTTAAGGATATGACCAATGGAAGCCAGATTGAACTGCCCTTAAAGGGCCTGGCCGAAGAGATAAAAAAGCTTATCGGAGGTAATTAGGTTATGGCAGAGAGTTTGGGTGCCCTGAAGAGGACTCACATGTGCGGGGAACTGCGTTCAGAAAATATTGGCCAAAAGGTGGTGCTGATGGGATGGGTCCAAAGGCGCCGGGATCATGGAGGACTTATTTTTGTTGACCTGAGGGACCGCACCGGCCTGGTTCAACTGGTTTTCAGCCATGGTTTCAACAGTGAGGCCTTTACCAAGGCCGAGGCCATAAGGGGAGAGTACGTTCTGGCGGTGGCCGGGGCGGTGGTGCCCCGGCCGGAAGGCACTGAGAACCTGTCACTGCCAACAGGCATGGTGGATGTGGAGGTTAGTGAGGTTCGTATCTTAAACCGCGCCAAGACCCCTCCCTTTTACATCGAGGATGGTGTGGAGGTGGATGAGAACCTTCGTCTGCGCTACCGATACCTGGACCTAAGGCGCCCGGAGATGCAAAAGGCCATGGAACTCAGGCACAGGGCGGCCAAGTCGGTAAGGGACTTTTTGGACAGAAACGGCTTCCTGGAAATAGAAACCCCCATGCTTACAAAAAGCACCCCGGAGGGAGCCAGGGACTATCTTGTTCCCAGCAGGGTGAATCCGGGAAAATTCTATGCCTTGCCCCAATCGCCCCAGCTTTTTAAACAATTATTGATGGTGTCTGGAATGGACAGGTATTTCCAGATAGTCCGTTGCTTCAGGGACGAGGATTTACGGGCCGACCGCCAGCCGGAATTTACCCAGATTGACCTGGAGATGTCCTTTGTGGATGTGGACGATATAGTTATCCTCATGGAGGAAATGGTGCGCTATCTGTGCAAGGTGACCGTGGGGCTGGAGGTGGATACACCCTTTACCCGAATTACCTACAGGGAAGCCATGGACCGGTACGGTTCAGACAAACCGGACACCAGATTCGGCATGGAGCTGAAGGACATATCCGATCTGGCGGGAGGGTGCGGCTTCAAAGTTTTCACCTCGGCTGTGGGATCCGGGGGCCGTGTGAAAGGGATAAACGCCAAGGGTTGCGGCGGACTAAGCCGCAAGGACATAGACGATCTTACCGCCTTTGTCGGCAACTACGGGGCCAAGGGGCTGGCCTACTTTATCGTTACCGCCGATGGTGTAAAATCTCCCATTACAAAGTTTTTCAGCCCTGAGGAAACAGGAAGGATACTGGATAGGATGGAGGCCTCTGAAGGCGATCTGCTGCTATTTGTGGCAGACAGGCCTGCGCTGGTGGCCGCTTCCCTTGGGGCGCTGCGGCTTCACCTGGCCGATCGCACCGGTATGATTCCAGAGAACAGCTATAATTTTTTGTGGGTGCTGGATTTTCCACTCCTGGAGTACGACGATCAGGAAAAACGGTACTTTGCCATGCATCACCCCTTCACTTCACCCAGGGAGGAGGATTTGGAACTGCTGGAGTCCAAACCGGACGAGGTCAGGGCCAGGGCCTATGACCTGGTGCTCAACGGGGTGGAAATAGGCGGGGGCAGCATACGTATCCACCGCCGGGAGATCCAGGAAAGGATGTTTCAGGCCCTGGGGCTCACCCCCGGGGAAACCGACGAAAAATTTGGATTTATGCTGGAGGCCTTTGAATACGGCACACCCCCCCATGGCGGAATAGCCTTCGGTTTCGACCGGCTGGTGATGCTGCTGTCCGGCAAGAAAACCATCAGGGATGTAATACCTTTTCCCAAGACGGCCAGCGCCGCCTGTCTCATGACCGGGGCCCCCGGCCTGGTGGATCAGTATCAGCTCAGGGAACTGCATATTAAAACGGATGTAAAGGTAAAATAATGAATAAATGTCGAAAGTACCAATAGGCAGAAAGCTGGCAAGGCTTGAAAGATCATGAGAGATGTGATAACATAATACTACAAAAAGAAAATTACCCTGCTGTGTGCGTGGACACCTTGAAGTTTTAAACCAACATATATACATTGGGAGTCCGGCCTCTGGTTGTGGCTTGTAGACCTTCTAAAGAAGGTAACGATAAGTAATCAGGAGGACACCCACTTTTGAGCTTAGGTTCAAGAAACTTTGGGGTTCACGGCATTTGTGGGGTTATTTTTGTAGTTTCGACCGCCCATGGGTCGAATATTTTTATTATATAGATTATTGAAAAGCCTTCGTTTTTACATAAATACAGGAAAATAATATTTAATGCGGCATTATTGGTTTAATTATTAGTTGGGACGGGTGATGTTAGTTTTGGAAAGCATGTTAAGCCGGACAGAAATGCTTATCGGAAAAGAAGGTGTTGAAAGGCTGGCATCCAGTACGGTAGCTGTCTTTGGTCTGGGGGGGGTGGGGTCATATGCTGTGGAGGCCCTGGCCAGATCGGGGGTGGGGGGATTTATCCTTACAGATTTTGATACCGTCTCCGTCAGTAATATTAACCGACAGCTCCATGCTTTTGAAGACACTGTGGGTATGTCCAAAGTGGAGTTAATGGTTAAAAGGGTTAGCAGGATAAACCCGACCGTAAGGGTTACCGGACACGGGCAGCGGTATACCCCGGAGGACAGGCATCTTTTTTTTGATGTCAGGCCCAATTATGTGTTGGATGCCATTGATGACATGGGGGCCAAGGTGGATCTGATAAAATACTGTTTGGAACAGGGGATACCGGTGGTTTCCAGTATGGGCGCAGGGAATAAAGTGGATCCGTCTCTTTTCAGGGTTGATGATATTTCTAAAACCTCTGTTTGCCCCATGGCCCGGGAGGTGAGACGGCGGCTCAGGCGGGAGGGAATTGTCAGCGGACTGAAGGTGGTTTTTTCCACCGAACAGCCCCGCCAGTCCCGATGGGACAACGGCCCTCCCAAAAGGGTGGTTCCAGCCAGTATTTCCTTTGTTCCGCCGGTGGCCGGTATGATTCTGGCCGGGGTGGCGGTAATGGATCTGCTGCACACTCTTTCCCGGTGAAAATGCATTGACAACGTCTTTTTGGAAATAATATAATAAATACCAGTTCTGTTTTTTATATGTTTTCACCTTTATGGTAAATAAAGAAAGGGGGAGAGTTTGTTTGTCCAGTGATATGATAAAAATGTTAGAGGACACTAATTTTAAGGATTTTATTTCAACGTCCCCGACCCCTGTATTGGTTGATTTTTGGGCAGACTGGTGCGGTCCGTGCAAGATGATTGCTCCTATGGTCGAAGAGGTGGCGACCGAGTATGAGGGTAAGGTTCAGGTGGCCAAGTTGAATGTTGATCAAAACCGCTCCGTCACGGGTGAGTTTAAAATAAACAGCATCCCTACCCTGATAGTGTTTAAGGGTGGCTCCGAGGCCGACCGGTTTGTTGGCTTTAAAACGAAGAAGGAACTGAAGGCAATATTGGATAAACATATCTGAAAGCAACCCTTGTAATAAAGATAAAGCTTATATGATCATAAAAAAAGCGCCATTGGCGCTTTTCTTATCGTTAAAAAATTTAATAACATATTCCGCAATCCCAAAATGATAAATTAGTCCTATTTTGTTTAGTGTAAAAGTGTGATAAAAAATAAATAATCTGTCATAAAAATAACCGAAAAAAGCAAACCCAGCGAAAGCCGGGGACGCAAAGCCATGGGTCTAAGGCGTGGAAAGCTAAGACTGCCAGGTTGCCGTAAAATAACCAGAACCTCTCCAAGCCTTTTTCCCATTAATCGGAAAAAGGCTTATATATATTTTAAAAGGGGGTATATCAATGGCAAAAAAAACGATGCTTTACAGAAAAACCCTCAGCATAATCACCATGATCATCTTCATCACCGGCAACATAATAACCCCCGTCAACGCAGCATCCCAAACCGCCCAAAACACCTTAGCCGCCCCAGGCCTGACAGACCCCTTCGGCCCGCTGGACCCCGGCGGCTGGGGCCGGATGAACCCGGGGCCCGGAAACGGCATATCAAATTCAGCAAATCAACCGGCCCCAAAGAAAATATCAGTAAATGCAAAAGCCCTCAACAAACTATACAACACGCCCGATCACGTATCCGCAACAACCGGGGCGGCCAACCCAAAAACAACAGACCTGTCATTAAACGCCCAGCACATGCCCCTGACCATCCAAAGAACATATAACGGAAATCCCGACCGGCAGGGACCCCTAGGATATGGCTGGACCTTCAACTACGACCAATACCTGCAAATGCACCAAGAGTTCAAAATAGCAGAATACCGCGGAGACGCAAGCATAGGAATATACAACTACACAAAAAACAACCCCGGCCAGCTGGCGGATTCCTGCGACGAAGACCCCCTGATATACTACAACCTGGACGACGGCTACTACACCCCAGACTCCCAGGCCGACAAAAGCACACTTACCCGCCACAGCGGAGACTCCTATACAGTCAAAACAAAAGAAGGCACAACCTACCACTACGCCGGCTACAAAGCCCCCTGGCGCAGCCAGAGAGGAGAAGCCGGAAAACTCACAGCGGTTGAAGACAGAAACGGAAATAAAATCACACTAACCTATGACAGCAGCGGGAATCTTACCCAGGCGGAAGATTCCTACGGAAGAAAACTTACCTTCGGCTACCACAACAACCTTCTGACAACAGCAACCGACCCTGTGGGCCGTACTGTTAATTACACCTACGACCGAAACAACAATTTAATCCAAGTTAACGGGCTGGATGGAGCGGTTGAATACCACTCCTATGACAGCTCCCACCGGCTCACCGGCTATACCGACGCCCTTGGCCAGACCATCACCTACACCTACGACGG
>Ga0209347_1004834_pt1 | contig 13510 bp, 11 predicted proteins | sample AutmiccommuBRH23_FD_187382 | JGI IMG/M metagenome (GOLD analysis project Ga0209347, IMG submission 187382) | Deep subsurface microbial communities from Mt. Terri, Switzerland - Autotrophic microbial communities BRH/23 (SPAdes) (version 2) | ecosystem: Environmental > Aquatic > Deep subsurface >... | reverse complement strand
CACCAGATGGGTGCTCGCTTCCGGGGTCGACAATCAAGCTTTAGCAACTCGAATTGTCCTACCCCGCAACAGCATCCATCGACAACTTCAGCGCGTGTCCCCCGACTACCCGCGAAATCGGGTCTGATGAGGTGAGTTGATGGGGCAGCTGTCGCGCATCGTGGCCGACTGGGTCGCCCACGACCCCGATCCGGGTGCCGCCGCCGAGCTCGCCGCGTGCAGCGACGACGAACTCGCCGAGCGTTTCGCCAGGCCGCTGACGTTCGGCACCGCGGGGCTGCGCGGTCCGCTGCGCGCCGGACCCAACGGCATGAACCTCGCCGTGGTGCTGCGCGCGACGTGGGGGGTGGCCAAGGTCCTCAGCGACCGGTCCCCCGGTGCCGCGGTCGTGGTCGGCTACGACGCTCGGCACCGCTCCGCGGAGTTCGGTCGAGCTGCCGCTGAAGTCTTTGCCGCCCAGGGGTTTTCCGTCACGTTGATGCTCTCCCCGGTGCCCACGCCCGTCGTGGCGTTCGCCGTCCGCAGCACCGGAGCGGCCGCGGGGGTGCAGATCACCGCGTCGCACAACCCGGCCTCGGACAACGGCTACAAGGTGTACTTCGCCGGCGGGCTGCAGATCGTCGAACCCACCGACCGCGACATCGAGCACGCCATCGCGGCGGCACCGCCCGCCGACGAGATCCCCAGAGCGTCAGTATCTCTCAACGGCGTCGAGCAGATGCGCGGCTACGTCGAGCGGGCCGCGACCGTCCGCCGCACTGCCGGACCGGTGCGGGTGGCGCTGACACCGATGCACGGTGTCGGCGGTGAGTTCGCCCTCGATGCGCTGGCACTGGCCGGCTTCGGTGACGTGCACGTCGTCGAGAGCCAGTTCGCACCCGATCCCGATTTTCCGACCGTGGCCTTCCCCAACCCGGAAGAACCCGGAGCCGTCGACGAACTGCTGGCCCTGGCCGCCGACGTCGACGCCGAGATCGCCGTCGCGTTGGACCCCGACGCCGACCGATGCGCCATCGGCGTTCCCACGCCGGCCGGCTGGCGCATGCTCTCGGGGGACGAAACCGGTTGGCTCCTCGGCGATTACATTCTGTCGACGTACCGGGGCCCGGCCGCCGTGGTGGCCAGCACGGTGGTTTCGTCGCGGATGCTGGCGAGCATCGCCGCCGACCACGGGGCGCGCCACGTCGAGACACTGACCGGGTTCAAGTGGCTGGCACGCGCCGACGACGGAGTCGACGCGACGCTGGTGTACGCCTACGAGGAGGCGATCGGGCACTGCGTGGACCCCGCCGCGGTCCGCGACAAGGACGGCATCAGTGCGGCGGTGCTGGCGTGCGATCTCGTGGTTGCGCTGCGTGATCGGGGGCAGACGGTGCTCGACGCGCTCGACGACCTGGCCCGTCGCCACGGGGTGCACACCACCACGGCCGTCACCCGCCGGGTCGAGAACCCCTCCGCAGCAGCTGCTTTGATGACCCGGCTGCGCGGCGCCCCGCCGACACGAATTGCGGGCTTCGCCGTCACCGCGACCGACCTGATGCCCCGCACCGATGCGCTGGTCTTCACCGGCGGCGACGACACCACGTCGGTGCGGGTGGTGACGCGCCCATCCGGCACCGAGCCGAAACTGAAGTCCTACATCGAAGTTCGCTGTGATGGCGAACTGGCCGCAGCCCGGGCACACGCCACCGAGGTGCAGGACGCCGTCGCCTCCGACCTCGCCGAAATGGCATTCCAGCAGGATTCGTCTCGCAATTCTCCTGCTGGAATGCCATTTCGGCGCCGACGGGGTGGTGGCTAGCGGGGGCCGAACTGGCGGTCCCCGGCATCGCCGAGACCCGGGACGATGTAGGCGATGTCGTTGAGCCCCGAGTCGATGGTCGCGGTGATCAGCCGCATCCGCGGAGCCACTTTCTCCAGCGCCGCAAGGCCTTCCGGGGCAACGACGACGCAGATCGCGGTGACGTCGACGGCGTTGCGGGCGTGGAGCAACTCGACGGTGTGCACCATCGACCCGCCGGTGGCCAGCATCGGGTCCAGGATGATGACCGGCTGCGTGCTCAGATCGTCGGGCAGCGACTCCAGGTAGGGCGTCGGCTGATGTGTCTGCTCGTCGCGGGCCACCCCGACGAAACCGACCCTGGCCTCCGGGATCAGCGCGTGCGCCTGATCCACCATCCCGAGTCCGGCGCGCAGCACCGGGACGAGCAGTGGCGGATCGGCCAGCTTCGCCCCCGCGGTGTCGGCCAGCGGCGTGCGCACGGCGATCGTCTCGACCGCCAACTCCCGGGTGGCCTCGTAGACGAGCATCAAGGTGAGATCGCGCAGCGCCGCACGGAAGGCCGCATTGTCGGTGCGCTCGTCGCGCAGGGTGGTCAGCCGCGCCGCGGCCAGCGGATGGTCCACAACGCGCACGTCCATGGATTCCGACCTTAGTGGGAACCGACCGTGGCTTCGCGGCGTCCTATCGGTATGTTCGCGCGCCTGTCTGCAGACACCGACGCCATCCGCGCCTACGGTTCGGCCTCCGCGGCCCACGCGGCGGACCTGGAGGCGGCCGCCGCACGCCTGTCCGCGGTCGGAACCGTCCCCGCCTCGATGTTGGGGCCGGTCGGCGCCGCATTCCAGGCGGCACTGGCCCGTGCCGCCGAGCGCGAGGCCCGCACCGTCAGCGATCTGAGCACCGCGCTCGCGGCGGCGGACCCGGCGGCCGCCGGAACGGCGCACGCCTACGAGGGCGCCGACGCGGACGCCGGATCCCGGCTCACCGGGGCCTGGTGATGCCCAGCACGCTGGTCACGGCGTTGACGGCGCCGATCCGCCGGGTGCAGGCGCTGGTCGGCCCGGGATGGTCGGGCGACCCGGCGGCCGACCCGGCCGCGGTGCTGGTCGGGGTGCGCGACATGTTGACCGGCGTCGCGGCCTCGGCCGGGCAGGCGTGGCGCAGCACCGGGGACGGATGGTCGGGCGCGGGTGCCGACGCGGCGGCGCGGTTCGCGCAGACGACGGCCGCGGCGATCGATGGCGCCGCCGAGCGCGCCGAGAGCCTGGGCGCGACCGCCGACAGCGCCGCCGGGGCGGTGGCACACGCACACCGGCGCCTGCAGGCGATCGTCGACGAGTTCGAAGCCAGGGCGAGCGCGCTGGAACCACAACTGGATTCGCCCGGCGTCGCCGAGGAACTGCTGGCCGAAGCGCGCCGGTCGCTGGCGGACGCGGTCGCGGTCGTCGAGGAGTTGCTCGCCGAACTCGACGGGCACGCCGCCGCGCTGGACACCCAGCAGCCTGCCGCCTCCCCGGCGTCCACGACCCCGGCGGGCTGGTCGGGCGCCGGGTCGAGTCCGGGGTTCGGCGGCGCACCGCCGGCAGCACCCATCGGCCTGAGCGGGTCGGGCGGCGGGCTCGGCGAGGCGGCCGCCTTCACCCGCCCGGACGGGGCGGAGTCGTTGGACGCGGCGGCGTTCGGCGACGGGGTGGCGGTGCGGCTGCCCGACGGCAGCGTGGTGATGGCGCCCAACGCCGTGGCCGCCAGCGCCGTGCGGCATGCACTCACCCAACTCGGCGTGCCGTACCAGTGGGGTGGCACCACCCCCGGTGTCGGGCTGGACTGCAGCGGCCTGACGCAGTGGGCGTATCGCGAAGCGGGACTGAACATTCCGCGGCTGGCTCAGGAGCAGGACATCGGCGGGGCGATCGCCCAGAGCTCTGCGCAGCCCGGCGACCTCGCGGTGTGGGACGGGCATGTGGCGATGATCGTCGGCAACGGCACGATGATCGAAGCAGGCGACCCGGTGAAGCTGTCCCCGATCCGCACGTCCAATCTGGATCAGGGCTTCCAGGGGTTCTGGCGGCCGACGGCGTGACAGCGAACCGCCCGCTTCCAGGACGTGACGAGAGCACCGCACGTACGGTTGTGCTGCCCGACCCTCGAGGAAGGAATTGCTATGGCAGCAACGACGGCGTTCCGCCCGATCGCCGCACTGGCGGCCGTGACATACCTGTCGATGGTGATCGTCAACGCCCTCGCCAACGCCCTGCCGATCAACGGCGTCCGGACCGGTGACGTGTCGGAGGCCTATCCCAACCTGTTCGCGCCCGCCGGATACGCCTTCTCGATCTGGGGCGTGATCTACCTGCTGCTCGCGGTGCACGTGCTCTATCAGTTCGGGCTGTTCCAGGCCGGCCCACCAAGCAGTGACCGTGCTGCGCTGCTCGACAAGGTGGGCCTGTACTTCTCGATCTCCTCGCTTGCCAACGTCGCCTGGGTGTTCGCGTGGCATTACGACGTCATCTGGCTGTCGGCGCTGCTGATCGCGGTGATCCTGGTCTGCCTGGCGGTCATCACCCGCACGGTGGTGGCCGCGGGCCTGACGACGCGGGAGAAGCTGTTCATCGGGGTGCCGTTCAGCGTCTACTTCGGCTGGATCACGGTGGCAACGGTCGCAAACACCACGGTGTTCCTGGTCAGCCTGAACTGGGATGGCTTCGGTCTGGCCGAATCGACCTGGGCCGTCGTCATCCTGCTGGTGGCGGCGGCAATCGGGACGGCGGCGATGCTGCGCAACCGCGACGTCGTCTACGGGGTCGTGCTGCTGTGGCCTACACCGCCATCCTCGTCAAGCACCTGTCCGCCGACGGCGTGAACCCGCGCTCACCTGACGTCAGGACGCGGTGAGCAGCACTTTCAGCGCACCCGTTTCGGCAGCGTTGGCGAACACGTCGTAGGCCGTTTCGAACTCGTCGAGCCGGAACCGGTGGGTGACCATCGGCGAGGTGTCGAGGCGATGGCTGGCGACCAGCCCGATCAAGGTGGGTGTCGAGTAGGTGTCGACCAGGCCGGTGGTGATGGTCAGGTTCTTGATCCAGATGTCCTCCAGATGCAACGTCGCCGGCGCCCCGTGGACGCCGATGTTGGCGACGTGGCCGCCGGCGCGCACCAGTCGCACGGCCAACTCGAAGGTGTCCGGCACGCCGACGGCCTCCATCGTCACGTCTGCCCCCAGTCCGCCGGTCAGCTCGGCGATCACGGCCTGCGGATCGTCGCGGCCGTTGTTGACCACGACGTCGGCGCCGAATTTGCGGGCGGCCTCCAGTCGGGAGTCGGCCATGTCGATCGCCACGATGTGGCTGGGGCTGTACAACTTCGCGGTCAGGATCGCGGCCAACCCGATCGGGCCGGCTCCGACGATCGCCACCACGTCGCCCGGGCGCACCTGACCGTTGAGCACACCCACCTCGTAAGAGGTCGGCAGGATGTCGGCCAGCACGATCATCTGCTCGTCACTGACACCGTCGGGAACCTTGTGCGTCGAGTTGTCGGCGTAGGGCACCCGCACGAATTCGGCCTGCGTTCCGTCGATCAGGTGGCCCAGGATCCATCCACCGCCGTTGAGGCATTGCCCATAGCTGGCGTCGCGGCAGTATCGGCAGCTGCCGCAGGCGGTGACACACGACACCAGCACCCGATCGCCGACGGCGACCCGCTGCACCGCCTCGCCCACCTCGACCACCGTGCCGACGGCCTCGTGACCCAGGATGCGTCCCGGCGTCACCTCAGGGACGTCACCCTTGAGGATGTGCAGATCCGTTCCGCAGATCGTCACGGTGTCCACCCGCACGATCGCGTCGGTGGGCGACGCTATGGCCACGTCTGGCACGTCGGTCCAGGCCCGCTGCCCGGGCCCGTGGTAGACCAATGCCTTCATCATGTCTCCTTTAGTTGACGGTTGAACGTCACGATGAGTAGTGCGTTGACGGTGGGGCCGCGGCGCAAACAACTGCGCGGCCCCGATCAGCGGCTGAGCCGGTGGACGGCCGCGGACAGCTCCCCGTACGCGGTCAGCTCCGCCCGCAGCGGCGCCAGGACGAGTTCCTCACCCACCGCGTCGACCCGCTGTCGCAGTTCGGACGCCGCCCGCCGTCGCCGCCGCGCCGCGCCCAACGCCACGAAAGGCCTGATCACCGCCCGCAGCAGCACACCGAGCGCGAGTCCCCCGACGAGCAGCACGGTCGGCAAGGCGAACGGCCCGAGCGACGGCGCGTCGAGATCGATCTGCAGATAGGCCAGCACGGCCAGGACCGCCAGCCACACCCCGCCCACCACGGCTGTGGCCAGCAGCAGCCACTGGACCGCCTCGACCGCGCGCCACCATCGCGGTGACCGGTCCATCCCGAGGTGTGCCCCTCCGACGGCGCGGTCCAGGGCGTCGGGTACCGCCGGGGCTCGTGATTTCGCCGCCTCCAACAGCATTCGGGGCCACGGTGGCGGCAGTCCGGCCGACGCGGTGTCGGCGAGCGACCGGACCGCACTGTCCACCCCCGCGCGCGACGCCGCGGAAGCGGACGGCAGCGAGGTCCGGCGCAGCACGACATCCTGCGCGTCCGACTGACCCAACCCCAAGCGTCGCAACGGATCCGGCCGCAGCTTGGGGATCCACCGCAGGGGCGGCCAGCCGACGGCCGCCAGTCCCCGCCGCTCATACGCTCGGCCCACTGCGGCCACCACCGCAGGCACACCTGCCGCCCCGGCGATGGCGCTCTGCAGCCGTCGCTCGGCGTCGCGCAGCGCAGGTTCGGATCGTCGCTGCGGGACCAGCGGCGTCAGCCGGGCGGCCACCGAATCCAGGTCCGCGCTGACCCGCGCCGTGCGCGCCCGGTGGTCGGCCACCGTCGAGGCCAGGAACGCATGCAGTGGCGCCGCCCCGTCCGGCGTCACCGCCGAGGTGGCCAGCACCGGCACACCGGCCAGGCCGTCCTCGGCCAACAGCCGGCGCAGGTCCCGCAGGCAGGAATCAAGATCGTCGGCGGACAACCGGTCCGACTGGTTGAGGGTCACCACCATCACCTCGCGGTGCGCGGCCAGCGGCCGCAGGTACGCGTCGTGCAGCACCGCGTCCGCGTACTTCTGCGGGTCGAGAACCCAGACGAAGGCGTCGACGAGACGGACCAGCCGGTCCACCTCGGCCCGGTGGGACAGCTCGGTGGAGTCGTGGTCGGGCAGGTCGAGCAGCACCAGCCCGGACAGCTCGGGGGCGTCGGACGCCTCCCGATACTGCCGGGTCCCGATCTGCAACCAGTCGAGCAGTTCGGAAGCACCGGCGGGCCCGAACACCACGGCCTGGGTCGCCGACGTCGTCGGCCGCCGGATGCCGACCGTGGCCAGCGGCGCCCCGACGACGGCATTGAACAACGAGGACTTACCGCTGCCGGTCGCGCCGGCCAGCGCCACGACGGTGTACTCCCCGGACAGCCGCAGCCGGGTCCCGGCCCGCTCGTCGAGCGCGCGCAGGTCGGCGAGCACCTCGTCGGGCAGCCTGCCGGCCCCGAGCTCGGCCACCGACGACAACGCCTCCAGCCGCGCCGCGAGCGTCACCGCAGCACCGCCGCAACGTGATTGGCGACCATTCGCAACTCGTCACCGGAGACCATCGACGACGACGAGCCCAGCACGTCGCGGTACCGGTCACCGTCCTGAGCCAGCAACGCGCCCACCCGGGCCAGCAGGTCCTCGCGCGCCTGCCGGGCCAGGCCGCGGACCGCCTGCTCGCCGAAGATCGCCTCGAGCACCTTCTGGCCGGCCACCGACGTGCCCCCGGCCACGGCGATCTCCGCCCCGGTCAAGCCGGCCGTCTGGCTGAACACCGCCAGCATCACCACCAGCCCGGCGCCGTTGACACCGTAGGAGGCCAGCCGCGCCCCCGACCGCTTCGACGCGCCCTCGGTGCGGACCAGCTCGAGCACGAACTCCTGCCAGTCGCGGACCAGCCGCTCGACGGCCTCGGGCAGTCCGGCGGCGGGACGGGCCAGCTCGTCGCGCAACAGGGGTGCGCCGGCCTGGTGCCGCGCCCAGCAGCCGTACGCCGTCTCCGCGGCCTCCTCCACCGCGGCCTGCACCACCGTCGCGATGCCGGTCTCCAACGCCGACCCGAGCTCCTCCACCGGGGTGGGCCGTCCGCTCACCGCGGCCACCATGCGGTCGCGGATCCGACCCACGCGCGACTCCAGCCTGCGCAGGAACTCCCCCGTCCCGACCACGTCCTGCCAGCGGGCCAGCACCTCGCCGCGCAACAACGCGCCGTCGCGGATCGCCTCGTCCACCCGCTCCAGCGCGCCGTCGTACGCCGAGGACACGCACGATTCCAGCTGCCCGCGGACGGCGGACTGCTCGTCAGCCGCGTCTGCCAGCGCGTACGTCCGAGGCGGCAGGCTGCGCAGCGCTCCGTCCAGCGTGTAGCGCACCACCGCGGCCCGCTGCTCCGCATCGGCGGTCAGGCCGGCCAGCCACGAGCGGATGGGCGCGACCGCCTTCTCCCGCAACCGTCCGCCGCGCAGCGACTGCTCGACCACGACGAACAGCGGCGCACCGCCCAGCCCGTTCGCCGCGAGCATGTCCGACAGGTGCGCGCTCACCTCCTTGACGGCCTCGGGCGGGCAGCGGTCGAGCACGATGGCGATCGCCGTGCCGCGGTCCCGCGCGGTGTGCAGCAGCTGCCACGGCACCGCGTCGGCGTACCGGGCCGCGGTCGTCAGGAAGATCCACAGGTCGGCGGCGGCCAGCAGCGTGGCCGCGAGCTCGCGGTTGGTGCTCACCACACTGTCGATGTCCGGGGCGTCGAGCAGCGCGAGACCCGGCTCCATCCCCGGATTCGGCGCGATGCGCAGGCCGTCGGGCCCTGACGATCGCGGCAGCTGCGGCAGGATCCGGTCGTCGACGAACCAGGGCACGTCCGACGGGTGACACACGATCACCGGGCCACGGGTGGTCGGCCGCAGGACACCGGCCGGGCTGACATCGGCGCCGACCAGCGAGTTGATCAGTGTCGACTTTCCCGCGCCCGTCGATCCGCCGACCACCGCCAGTAGCGGCGCGTCGATGCTGCGCAATCGGGGGATCAGGTAGTCGGCCAGCTGGCCGGTCAACTCGCGGCGGTCCCGCTCGGCCGACCACGCCGACGGCGAAGGCAGCGGAAAGGCCGTTCGCGCCAGTATGTCGCTCAGAGCGGCCACCGCGTCGACGAGGTCGGTGGCTTCCGTCATCACCTCAGCCTGCCCTAGGTGGCCGTGAGCGCGGGCTGGTTTGCCGCTGTCACTTCGAGCGAATCTGTGACGGCCAGGGCTGCGCCCATGCCGATACCGGCGCCGTCAACCGAGGATCGGGAAGTGACGCTTGGCGGCGAGTTCGTCCAGGCCCTCTTGCATTGTGGCCCTGACGTATTCGTCGACCTCATCGACGTCGGGGTCGTCCCCGAACTGCGCCGCGATGTCGATCGGCGGCAGCACCCGCGTGACGATCTTCGTCGGCAGCGGCATGTTGATCGGTAACACGACGCTGAGGCCGAACGGGAATCCGATGGTGACCGGCAGGATGTTCGTCCGAAACAGCTTGCGCTCCAGCGCTGTCAGCCGAAGTGCCCGCGCCAGCCACGTGCCTCTGGTCAGGTAGAACTGGTTCTCCTGCCCACCGATGGACACCGCGGGGACGATCGGAACACCCGCCTCGATCGCCGTCGTCACGTAGCCGGTACGACCTCCGAAGGAGATGACGTTCTCCTGCCGGGTCGGCCGGTAGACGTCGTAGTCGCCACCGGGAAAAACCAGCACCGGGCTTCCGGTCGCGAGCGCCTCCGCAGCGTGCCGGGGAGTCGCCCGGATGACACCCGTGCGTTCGAAGAAGTCGGCCACCGGCCCTCGGAAGAAGTTGTCGTGCGCGAGCACGTAGAGCGGCCGGCCGTATCCGAACGTGCGGTAGTAGTCGACCGCGATCACCGAGAGATCGAAGGTGACCAGCCCACCGGAATGGTTCGCCACCATCAGCGACGGCCCGGGCGGAATGTTCTCCAAACCCGTTACCTCAGAACGGAAGTACGTCTTCACGATCAGTCGGGTGAGGTCCACGACCCGCCGGGTGAGACACGGGTCCCACTTCGCGGTCACCGATTGCTTGTCGACGGCCACGCTAGCCGCCGTAGTACCCGAGTCGCAGCAACGCCGCGATCTCCTCGACCAGCGGCATGCGGGGGTTCGTGCGGTTGCTGAGATCCTCGAACGCGGTCATCGCGAGTTCCGGTAGCGCAGCGAGGAACTCTTCCTCGGTCACGCCGTACTCCTTGAGTGAGCGCGGCATGTCGAGTTGGTCGAGCAGCTCCTCCACGGCGCGGAACAACCGTTCCCGGCTGTCCTCGGGTTCATGCCCACCGAAGACGAGTTGACCGAGTTGCGCGTACTTCTCGGGAACCACGTACGCCGAATATCCCGGCGCCGGCATGAACTTGCTGGGCAGGCTCGTGTTGTACCGCATCACATGGGGCAGGAAGATCCCGTTCGCCCGGCCGTGGGCGATGCCGAACCGCGCGCCGACGGCATGGGCCAGCGCATGGTTGGTGCCGACGAACGCGTTCGAGAACGCCAGCCCCGCAAGCGTCGCGGCGTTCGACATGTCGGTGCGCGCGGACAGGTCGTCGGGCTCTGCGTAGGCCCGCGGCAGCGCCCCGAAGATGAGTCGCACCGCCTGGGCGCACAGCGCATCGGTGTATGACGACGCGAAGATCGAGATCACCGCCTCCAGGGCGTGGGTCAACGCGTCGATGCCGGTGTCGGCGGTCAACGTGGGCGGCATCGATGACGTCAGGACCGGATCGACGATGGCGAGGTCCGGCACCAGGCTGTAGTCGACCAGCGTCTCCTTACGTCCCTTCACCGTCAGCACCGCCGCCGGCGAGACCTCCGATCCGGTGCCGGAAGTCGTTGGGATGGCCACCAATTGGATCCGGTGCCGGTCAGTCGGGAAGTCCGCCACCCGCTTGCGGGGGTCGAGGAACGGCATGGTCAGCTCGTCGAGGTTCATCTCGGGATGCTCGTAGAACAACCGCATCGCCTTGGCGGCGTCCAGCACCGATCCGCCGCCCACGGCGATCACCACGTCGGGCTCGGCGCGCTGCAGCAGCGCAACGCCGCGGCGGATCAACGCCTCGTCCGGCTCCGGGGTGACCTCGCTGAACACCTGCACGTGATGGGTGCGCAACTTGCTGCGCACCTGATCCACCACGCCGCGCTCCTCGGTCAGCGCATCGGTGACCACCACGGCCGTCTCGCAGTCGAGGTCACGCAGGTTGTCCAGGGCGCCCTCGTTGAAGTACGTGTTGGACGGCACCCGGAACCACTGCGGCGGGGTCCGCCGGTGCGCCACGGTCTTGATGTTGAGCAGTTGGCGGTAGTTGACGTTCTCGGTGGTGCTCGACCCGCCCCAGGTGCCGCAGCCCAGCGAGAACGTCGGCGTGAGGTTGTTGTAGATGCCGCCGAGGGCGCCGACCGCCGTGGGCGCGTTCACCAGGATGCGTCCCGTGCGTACGGCCAGGCCGTACCTGTCGATGACATCGTCGTCGTTGGCGTAGATCGCCGACGTGTGCCCCAGCCCGCCGTGCTCGGTGACCAGCACGGCGGCGTCGATGCCGTGCTGCACGCTGTGCGCCCGCACCACACCCAACACCGGCATCAACTTCTCGGCCACCAGCGGATGCGCGGCCAACTCGTCGAGGTCCGACGGCAGCGGCGCCAGCAGGATCTTGACCGTCGGTGACACGGTGAAGCCCGCGCGGGCCGCCAACTCGGAGGCCCTCTGCCCCACGGCCTCCAGCGAGATCTTGTCGCCGCAGCCGAACGCGAAGTCCGCGATCTTGGCGGCCTCGTCGTCGGTCAGCAGGCGGGCGCCCATCCGCTCGAACTCGGCGACCATCTCGTCGTAGATCGCGTCGTCGATGATGCACGTCTGCTCGGCAGGGCAGATCACCGAGGAGTCAAAGGTTTTCGAGATCAGAATGTCGACGACGGCGCCCTTGACGTCCGCCGTCTCGTGGATGTAGATCGGGGCGTTTCCCGGTCCGACGCTCACGCCGGGCTTGCCGGACGCGTTCGCCAGCGCGACGATCTTGGGTCCGCCGGTGACCCAGACGAAGTCCACCTTCGGGTGCTTGAACAGGTGGTGGGTGACCTCGTGAGCGGCATCCGGGATGACCTGCAGCGCCCCGCGCGGCATCCCGGCGGCTTCGGCCGCCTCGCGCAGGATCTCGACGCTGCGTTCGCAGGACCGCACCGCGTACGGCGACGGGCGGAAGAGCACCGCGTTGCGGGTCTTCGCCGCGACGATCGCCTTGAACAGCACCGTCGACGTCGGGTTGGTCACCGGGGTGATCGCCAGCACCACGCCGATCGGCTCGGCGACGTGGCGGATGTTGTTCTCCACATCCTCGTCGATGACGCCGACCGACTTCTTGCCGCGCAGGTAGTCGTGCAGGAACTCGGTCGCCACGTAGTTCTTGACGACCTTGTCCTCGAAGACGCCGAACCCGGTTTCGTCGATCGCCACCGCGGCCAACTCGGCCGCGGCCCGCAGTCCGGCGCGCACCATCGCCTCGACGATCGTGTCGACCTGCTCCTGGTCGAGCTTGCGGAACTCCCGGGCGGCAGTGGCCGCCGCCTCGACGAGGGCGTCGACCTCGGCGATCCGCTGCTCATCGGGTGCGCTTGGCGGGGTCGGGTTCGCCACCTGACGACCCGGAACGGATTCGGTACCCGCGTGCTGCGTTGTCATCGTGGCGCACCGCTGGGTTTGTGGACGCGATCTGCCACGTCGCGGGGCGGTCGCGGCGGGACGACGCGCAGCGCCAGCGCACCGAGCGCCAGCACCGATATCGCGGGAGTGGCGAACAGCAGAATCGCCCAGGCCAACCCGACGCCCACCCCGCTCAGGGCCTTCACCAAGGTGAACAGCGCGACCAGCCAGCTCACCCCGCCGGCCAGCACCGTCACCACCATGGCGACCGCGACCGCGCGTCCGACCCCGTAGTGCCGGTGTCCAGTTGCGGCCAACAGCGCCGCCGTGGGAACGATGATGACCACGACACCCAACCACGGTTGGTCCGCGCCGAGCCGCAGGCCCGGAATGAGCAGCACCGCGGCGAGGACGGCGGCGCCCAGGATGCCCGCAACGGCGAGGCCCCGGCCGTTCATCGTGGACGAGGGTGTCATGGCACTACCGCGCCGGCTCCAGCGCGGACTGCGAACGTCGCCGCGACAGAAACACCGCCGTCAGGTTGAGAGATGACACGGGTGTACCTCCGTCCGTGGCTGCCGACTCCGTGGGCGACCTGCCCGAATACTCGTCCCGCGGAACACCCGACCACAGAGGAAAAGGTCCCGAGACCGGCGCCGAAGTGACCTTGTGCCCTGGCCGTGGTGCGGGCTGCGTCTACACAATTGACCGTGGCTCGGGCCGACGTGGATCGACGCGATCATCTCCGCGACGATGGACGTCGAAGCGACCCGGCTGGAGGAGTACATCGCCCAGGTCCGCGCGGCCACCGGCGAGCACATCACCCCCGTGCACGTCGTCGGCAGGGCCGCCGCCAAGGTCTTCCAGGCACTGCCTGGACTCAACGGCCGAGTGGCATTCGGCAGCTTCCTGCCGTCACCGACCATCGACTGCTTCTTCGTCGTGTCACTGCGCGCCGATCCG
>Ga0209347_1004833_pt1 | contig 13514 bp, 12 predicted proteins | sample AutmiccommuBRH23_FD_187382 | JGI IMG/M metagenome (GOLD analysis project Ga0209347, IMG submission 187382) | Deep subsurface microbial communities from Mt. Terri, Switzerland - Autotrophic microbial communities BRH/23 (SPAdes) (version 2) | ecosystem: Environmental > Aquatic > Deep subsurface >... | reverse complement strand
GCAAGGTGTTCGAATGGATGTTCAATTATCCCGCGAACTACTGGGATGGCGCGTCGGTGGCGGTCAAGCATCTGCTGGACCAGAACGGCGGCAGCCTTGAGGGCAAGACCATCGCGCTGGTCTATCACAACTCGGCCTATGGCAAGGAGCCGATCCGCACCCTGACCGAGCTGAGCAAGAAGCATGGCTTCGCGCTGACCGAGATCCCCGTCGACTCGCCCGGCCAGGAGCAGAAGTCGCAATGGTTGCAGATCCGGCGTGAAAAGCCCGATTACGTGCTGTTCTGGGGCTGGGGCGTGATGAACCAGGTGGCGGTGCAAGAGGCTGGCAACATCCGCTTCCCGATGGAGAACATGATCGGCGTGTGGTGGTCGGGGTCCGAGAATGACGTGACCGCGGCGGGCGCGGGGGCCAATGGCTACAAGAGCCTTGCGATGCATGGCACCGGGATGGACTATCCGGTCTATGCGGACCTGAAGCAATATGTGCAGGACGCGGGCAAGGCGGCCGGTGCGGGCGATCAGGTCGGCAGCGTGCTGTATTCGCGCGGCATGTATGCGGCGATGGTGATTTCCGAGGCGATCCGCAAGGCGCAGGAGCTGGCCGGAACCCCGGCGGTGAACGCGGCGCAGGTGCGTGACGGGTTCGAGGCGCTGGAGATCACCGAAGAGCGGATGGCCGAGCTGGGCCTGCCGAACTTTGGCCAGCCCTTTGCGGCGAGCTGTGAAGATCACGGCGGCCCGGGTGCGGCGATGATCCAGCAATGGGACGCGGCGGCCGGCAAGTGGAACCTCATCACCGACTTCATCACCCCCGATGACGAGGTGCTGGACGTGCTGGTGCTGGAAGACTCGGCTGCCTACGCCGCCGAAGCCGGCCTGACCGAGCGCTGCAACTGACGACGCGGCCCCGGCCTTCGGGCCGGGGCAACCCAACCGCCTTCAAGGGGCCAGCCCATGCTTGACGCCGCACCGACACGCGAAAACCTCCTCGAGGTGAACAATATCGAGGTGATCTACAACCATGTGATCCTGGTGCTGAAGGGCGTGAGCCTGAGCGTCCCGAAGGGCGGCATCACCGCGCTTCTGGGCGGCAACGGCGCGGGCAAGACCACGACGCTGAAGGCCATCTCCAACCTGCTGCATTCCGAACGCGGCGAGGTGACCAAGGGCACGATCCATTACCGGGGTGAGCGGGTGCAGGATCTGGGCCCGTCCGAGCTGGTGAAGAAGGGCGTGATCCAGGTGATGGAGGGCCGCCACTGCTTCGAACACCTGACGGTCGAGGAGAACCTCTTGACCGGCGCCTATACCCGCAAGGATGGCAAGGCGGCGATCAACGGCGATCTTGAGATGGTCTATGCCTATTTCCCGCGGCTGAAGGAGCGGCGCAAGAGCCAGGCGGGATATACCTCGGGCGGTGAGCAGCAGATGTGCGCCATCGGCCGCGCGCTGATGAGCCGGCCGGAGACGATCCTGCTCGACGAGCCGTCGATGGGCCTTGCGCCGCAGCTGGTGGAGCAGATCTTCGAGATCGTGAAGGCGGTGAATGAAAAGGAAGGCCTGACCTTCCTGCTGGCCGAACAGAACACCAATGTCGCGCTGCGCTATGCCCATTACGGCTACATCCTTGAAAGCGGCCGGGTGGTGATGGACGGCCCTGCCGATGCGCTGCGCGAGAATCCCGATGTGAAGGAATTCTACCTCGGCCTGTCGGACGAGGGCCGCCGCAGTTTCCGTGACGTGCGCAGCTACCGGCGCCGCAAGCGCTGGCTGGCCTGAGAGGCCGAGACTACCCCGAAATTCAGCACTCCCCCGCCGCCCCCGGCGCGGGGACAGGAGGGGGGCAACCCCGGCAGAGACATGACCCAGTATTTCGACAGCCTCGAGACCCGCAGCCCCGACCAGCGCGCCGCCGATCTGGCGCGTGCCCTGCCGGGGCAGATCGCCCGCGCGAGGAGCGCGCCGGGGATCGGTGCGCTGCTGGCGGGGGTGGATGCGGCCTCGGTGACGGATGCCGCCGCGCTGGCCCGGCTGCCGGTGATCCGCAAGTCGGAACTGGGCGCGGCGCAGAAGGCGGCGGCGCCCTTCGGCGGGTTCACCACGAAGCCCGCCCATGGCTTTGCGCATGTGTTCCAGAGCCCGGGGCCGATCTATGAGCCGGGCGGCAGCGAGCATGACTGGTGGCGCATGGGCCGGTTCCTGCATGCCTGCGGCATCGGGCCGGGCGACATCGTGCAGAACTGCTTTGGCTATCACCTGACGCCTGCCGGGATGATCTTTGAAAGCGGGTGCCGCGCGGTGGGGGCGGCGGTGCTGCCCGCCGGCACCGGCCAGACCGAATTGCAGGTGCGCGCCGCGGTGGATGTGGGGACGACCGCCTATGCGGGCACACCCGATTACCTGAAGATCATCCTCGACAAGGCCGAGGAGATGGGCGAGCGGCTGGCGATCACCCGGGCCGCGGTGGGCGGCGGGGCGCTGTTCCCCTCACTGCGCGCGGAATATGCCGACCGGGGGATTGCCGTGCTGCAAAGCTATGCCACCGCGGACCTTGGCAGCATCGCCTATGAAAGCCCGGCGATGGAGGGGATGATCGTCGATGAAGGCGTGATCGTGGAAATCGTGCGCCCCGGCACCGGCGACCCGGTGGCCGAGGGTGAGGTCGGCGAGGTGATCGTGACCACGCTCAACCCCGACTACCCGCTGATCCGCTTTGCCACCGGCGACCTGTCGGCGGTGATGCCCGGCGCCTCGCCCTGCGGGCGCAGCAATACCCGCATCCGCGGCTGGATGGGCCGCGCCGACCAGACCACCAAGATCAAGGGCATGTTCGTGCGCCCCGAACAGGTGGCGCAATTCGTGAGCCGCCACCCGGAAGTGGCGCGTGCGAGGGTGATCGCCACCCGCGAGGGCGAGATGGACGTGATGACGGTGCGGGTGGAAAGCCCCGGCACCGATGCGGGGCACTATGAGGGCGCGGTGGTCGCGGCGCTGAAGATGAAGGGCCGGATCGAGATCGTGGCGCCGGGCAGCCTGCCCAATGACGGCAAGGTCATCGAGGATCTGCGCAAGTACGACTGAGGGGGGCGGCCCCGCCCTGCCTGCGCCCGACATGCCCCAAAACAGAAAGGCCGCCGGGTTTCCCCGACGGCCGCATCTGTCGCCTGACACTTCAGATCCCGAAGGATCAGCCCTGACGGGCCTTGAAGCGCTTCTGCGTCTTGTTGATCACGTAGATGCGGCCTTTGCGGCGCACGACCTGGCAATCGCGATGACGCTGCTTGAGCGAGCGGAGCGAGTTACGGACCTTCATCGGCCTTCTCCCATTCGCGGCGCGCGTGCGCCTTCTAAACAACGATGCCCCCGTCGCCGGGGGCGGTGAATTCCCCCGCTGCCGGGGGGGGGCGTGATGGTGGGCGCGACAGGGATCGAACCTGTGACCACTACGATGTCAACGTAGTGCTCTACCGCTGAGCTACGCGCCCTAACCTGACAAACGCCGCAGCCCAGCAAACTGGACAGCACGGCGCCGCTTCGGTCCCGCGGTCTATAAAAGGAGTCGATGGGCCTTTCAAGGGCTTTTGGCGGCTGAAGGAATGTCGTTATAGTTTCGTCATCATGAGCACCGATGATGCCCCGTTGCCCTATCGTCTGACGCTGCCGGCGCGGCGCACGACATCCGTCATCTTCGCCTCGCCGCATAGCGGGCGCGACTATCCGGAGGCCTTTCTGCGCAGGTCGGTGCTGAATGCGCAGATGATCCGGTCTTCCGAGGATGCGTTCATCGACCAGCTGCTGGACCCGGCGCCGGGCCTCGGCGCGCCGCTGCTGGCCGCCACGGTGCCGCGGGCCTATGTGGACCTGAACCGCGGGGCCGAAGAGTTGGACCCGGCGCTGATCGAGGGCGCGCGGCCGGTGCCACACAATCCGCGCGTGGCCTCGGGCCTGGGGGTGATTCCGCGGGTGGTGGCCGGGGGGCGGGCGATCCGGCCCGGGAAGATGCCGCTGGCGGAGGCCGAGGCGCGGATTGCGGGGGCCTGGCGGCCCTATCACGCGCGGCTCGCGGCGCTGATGGACGAGGCGGTTGCTGCGTTCGGCGAGGCGATCCTGATCGATGTGCATTCGATGCCGCATGAGGCGGTGGACAGCGCCAGCACCCGCGGCCCGCGCCCGCAGATCGTGCTGGGGGATCGGTTCGGGGCGACGGCGGCGCCCGACATTGTCGACCAGATCGAGGGCGCCTTTGCGGTGGAGGGGCTGAGGGTCAGCCGCAACATTCCCTTCGCAGGCGCCTATGTGGTGCAGGCCCATGGCCGCCCCTCGCGCGGGCGCCACGCGGTGCAGATCGAGATCGACCGGGCGCTGTATATGGACGAGGCGCTGATCGCGCCGCATGAGGGCTATGGGGCGTTTGCCGCGCTGATGCGCCGGGTGCTGGGGCGGATCGTGGTGATCGGGGTGCAGGACGTGCCGCTGGCGGCGGAGTAGGGGCGCTTCTGATCGTTGTGGTCGCCGGGCAGCTTTTCCTTCCTTGCCCGGAATCAAGGCGCTTCAGCGCCGCCGGGCAGCGCCCGTCCGCCCCCCCCGGGCGGGCGCTTTGCAACGTGTCCGCCTAGAAATTCGGTGGGGTATGTTGAACCATAAAGCGCCTAGAACGCCTGTTGCTCGCCCACCCGGCGGACGGGCGCTGCCCTATGTCGGCGCTACTTCAACCCCCGCCCCTTGATGATCGCTTCCGCCCCGAACCGTGCGCGGATCGCGTCTGTCGTGCGCTCTGCCTTCGCGCGGCGCCCCGCGGCGGGGTCGAGGAGGTCTGCGGTCAGGTCGGCGGCGCTGGCGGGGACGAGGTCGGAGATGCCGACGCCGATCAGCCGGAACGGCCCCTTCTCGCCGGCATTCGCCAGCAGCTCATCCGCGGCGCGGCAGATCGTGTCCGCCATCTGCGTTGCTTCCCGCAGCGCGTGGCGGCGGGTGACAATCGTGAAATCCGACCGGCGCAGTTTCAGCGTTACCACGCGCCCCGCCATGTCCTTGGCCTTGGCGCGGTCCGAGACCTGTTCGGACAACCGCCACAGGTGCCCGGCCAGCCGCTCGCGGTCGCCGGTATCCTCGTCGAAGGTGGTCTCCTTGGAGATGGACTTGACCGGCGCGTTGGGGCTGACGCGGCGATTGTCCTCGCCGCGGGCGATGTGCCAGAGCCTCTCCCCCGTGGCGCCGAAGCGGGCGGAAAGGTCGCGGCGCTCCCACCGCAGCAGGTCGTCGAAGGTGCGGATCCCTGCCGCCTCCAGCGCCGTCTGCGTCGCCAGCCCGACGCCCCAGATCAGCCGCACCGGCTTGCCGCGCAGGAACTGCGCCGTGTCACCCTGCCCGATCACCGAAAAGCCGCGCGGCTTGTCGAGGTCGGAGGCGACCTTGGCGAGGAACTTGTTATGGGCCAAGCCGATGGAGCCGCTGACGCCAAGCTCCTCCTCCATCCGCTTGACCAGCCGGGCCAGCAGCAGCGCCGGGGGCGCGCCATGCAGGCGGGCGGTGCCGGTGAGGTCGAGGAAGGCTTCGTCCAGCGACAGCGGCTCGATCAGCGGGGTCAGCGCCTCCATCATCGCGCGGATGGCGCGCGACACCTCGACATAGCGGGCCATCCGCGGCTTCACCACGGCGGCGTCGGGGCAGAGCTTCAGCGCCTGGAACATCGGCATGGCCGAACGCACGCCCGAGATGCGGGCGATGTAGCAGCAGGTGGAGACGACGCCGCGGGTGCCGCCGCCGACGATCACCGGGCGGTCGCGCAGGTTGGGGTCGTCCCGCTTTTCGACCGAGGCATAGAAGGCGTCGCAATCCATATGGGCGATGGAGAGGTCGAAAAGCTCGGGATGGGCCAGCACACGCGGGCTGCGGCAGGCCGGGCAGCGGCTGCCGGTCTGGAAGGTGGTGAGGCAATCGCGACAGAGGGCGGGCATGATGGGGGGATGATAGCAGGGGGCGGGGTGGCTGTGGAGGGTGGTTGACTCTAAGCAAACATTGTTCATTGTCCGTAAAATGATATAGAAGGTGCTCAATTAGTTTAAACAAGACGAGGTTGGTGATGCGCCAAAGTCGAAAGCTTACGTTCTGCGAAGAAGACACGAAACTATACGGACGGCTGGATATCGCGGTTCGTGATTTGCACGAAGCAAGGGAATTTGGCGCGTTCATTTTGAAAAAAGGCTGGAAGGCGAAGCCTTGGAGTCGCGGCACAATCTATCTACAGCAGTCAGCCTTTGTTACAAGTATGGTTATTTCATACGGTCGGGCATTTACGGAAAGTAGGGGCTGGGGTTATCTATCTAGATCACTTATGGAGTCCTTTACAAATGAAGAGGCTTCACTTCATGAAAAAACGATTTCTGATCGAAAACAGCTCTATGCGCACTCAGATTCAGTGCATTATCCTGTTTCGCCTTGGGACTCTGATCATCACTCGGATATAATCCGTTTTCATGTGCGTGAAGTGCCTTCAGAGGAGATAGCTATGCTTAATGAAATGTGCCTCAAGGTTATTCGGAGTTGCCGCGATGAGCAGGTGAAGATCAAGGCCAGATATATTGGCTGAACGATGCGCCGAGGCAATGCTTGCTAAATCCCGCTGACCGCCGCCCCCTCACCCCGCCGGCGGCCACCCGTCAATCGCCGCCATCGCCTCCTCGGCCGTCTCCACGAACCGGAACAGCTCCAGATCCGCCGGCGAGATCGTCCCTGCCTCGGCCAGCGCCTGCCAGTTCACGACGCTCTCCCAGAACGCCCGCCCGAACAGCAGGAACGGGATCCGCCGCATCCGACCGGTCTGGATCAGCGTCAGGCTCTCGAACATCTCATCGAGCGTGCCAAAGCCGCCGGGGAACACGCAGATCGCCTGCGCGCGCATCAGGAAATGCATCTTGCGGATGGCAAAGTAGTGGAAGTTGAAGCACAGGTCCGGCGTCACGTAGCGGTTGGGCGCCTGTTCATGCGGCAGCACGATGTTCAGCCCGATGGACTGCCCGCCCACATCGTCGGCGCCGCGGTTCCCTGCCTCCATGATCCCCGGGCCGCCCCCGGTGCAGACCACCCAGTCGCGGCCATAGCACTCGAGGCTCCGCTCGGTGATCCGCCGCGCCAGATCGCGGGCGACGCCGTACCATTCGGTCAGCCCGGTGGCACTCCCCGTGCCCTCCGCATCCGGCACCCGGGCGCTGCCCATCAGCACGACGGTGGAGCGGATGCCGCGCTCATCCAGCACCATCTGCGGCTTCAGCAGCTCCAGCTGCAACCGCACCGGGCGCAGCTCGTCCCGCGTCAGGAAATCGGTATCGGTGAAGGCGAGGCGATAGGCCGGGGCGCGGGTCTGGGGCGTGTCCGGCACCTGGCAGGCGGCGGCCGCGTCCTGCACGCTGTCGCGGAACGGGTGGCTGCGGGTGTCGTCCATGGGGGCCTCACTTGCGTTGCACGGTTGGGAACCCCGGTCTATAGGCTGGGGCACGATCAGGCCATGAGATAACCGGAGAAAAGCCCATGTCGAACGCCGTGCCGAATGCAGAGCTTGAAACCGCCATCGAGGCTGCCTGGGAGCTGCGCGACACGCTGACCCCCGCCAGCACCGGCCCGGCGCGCGAGGCGATCGAGGCGACGCTGTCGGCGCTGGATGGCGGCGCGCTGCGGGTGGCAGAGCGGCAGGCGGATGGCGCCTGGCACGTCAACCAATGGGCCAAGAAGGCGGTGCTGCTGGGCTTCCGCATCAAGGACATGGAGCGGCAGGAGGGCGGCCCGCAGGCGGGGGGCTGGTGGGACAAGGTCGACAGCAAGTTCGCCGGCTGGGGCGACAACCAGTGGCGCGCGGCGGGCTTTCGCGCCGTGCCGAACTGCGTGGTGCGCCGGTCCGCCTATATCGCGCCGGGCGTGGTGCTGATGCCGTCCTTCGTGAACCTCGGCGCCTATGTGGATACGGGCACGATGGTCGATACCTGGGCCACGGTCGGGTCCTGCGCGCAGATCGGCAAGAACGTCCACCTGTCGGGCGGTGTCGGCATCGGCGGCGTGCTGGAGCCGATGCAGGCCGGCCCGACGATCATCGAGGACAACTGCTTCATCGGCGCCCGGTCCGAGGTGGTCGAAGGCTGCATCGTGCGCGAAGGCTCGGTCCTCGGCATGGGCGTGTTCATCGGCAAGTCCACCAAGATCGTCGACCGGGAAACCGGCGAGGTGATGTATGGCGAGGTGCCCGCAGGGTCGGTCGTGGTCGCCGGGTCGATGCCGTCGAAGAACGGCGTTCACCTCTATTGCGCGGTCATCGTGAAGCGGGTGGATGCGCAGACGCGGTCCAAGACCTCGATCAACGAGCTGCTGCGCGACTGAGGCCTATTCGCATCGCGGCGGGAACCAGGTGGCCCCCGCCGCGTTCGCCCTTGGGAATGCTGGCGAAACGGTCGCCGGCCAAAGGAACATGGGGTGCGTCATGGAAGGACTCGGCTGGTTTGCGGCCATCATCGTCGGTGCGCTGGCGGGTTGGATCGCAGAGAAGATGATGAAGGCAGAGCATGGGCTGCTGATGAACATCATCCTCGGCATCGTCGGTGCGCTGCTGTTGAACTTCATCCTGGTCACGCTGGTCGGGGCGACTCTGGGCGGCTGGATCGGTCAGCTGATCATCGGCGTGATCGGCGCGATGATCCTGATCGCCATTGGCCGGGCGTTGCGCGGGCGCGGCTGAGATCAGCGAGATACTGAAGTGGTGAAGGGGCGGCCTGCGGGCTGCCCTTTTTCATTTGGCGGAGCGCTGGCTGCGCAGAATTTCGGCCGTCGACGAAATTCTGCTGTGCCCGCCCTGCGGGGGGCGGGCACATCCGTGCCCACCCGGGCGGGCCCATCAGAATTTGGCACCGTCAGTCCAGGCTTCGCCCCCCTTGCCCTCCGGCTTGCGCCTCCGGGCAACCGACGCGGTCGGCTTGCCACTGGCAAGCCGCCTGATCGCGCCGGGGGCCTCCTTTGCTAGCGGCCCTCTCGAGGAACCCCCGACCCACCCCCGCGTTGGCCCGCGCAGCGCCATTGGAGCCCGTCATGGACCAACCCGTCATTCCCTTCGACCTTGCGCGGATGTTTCTCGGCGACGAGCCACCGCTGTTCTTCCTCGAGATCCTCCTGCGCACCCTCATCGTCTATATCTACACGATGGGCCTGATCCGCTGGATCGGCGGCCGCGGGGTTGCGCAGTTGTCGATGGTGGAATTTCTGCTGGTGATCGCCCTTGGTTCGGCCGTGGGCGATGCCGCCTTCTACCCCGACGTGCCGATGCTGCATGCGCTGGCGGTCATCACCATCGTCGTGCTGCTGAACAAGGGGCTGGACTGGCTGATCTTGCATTACGACACCGCCAAGCGGGCGCTGGACGGGGTGCCGGTGGCGATTGTGGGCGACGGCCGGTTGCTGCGCGAAGGGATGGAGCGGCGCAATATCGGCGCGGCCGAGGTCATCTCCAGCCTGCGCCAGAACGGGGTGCGCAATCTGGGTGAGGTGGAACATGCCTTCATGGAGGGCGACGGGGTGATGAGCATCTTCCGCTACAAGGACCCGCGCCCCGGCCTGCCGATCGTACCCCCGGCCGAGGTGTGCCCGCCGCCGCCATTGACCGACCCGACCGTGGCGCCCGAGGGCAAGGCCTGCTGCCTTGGCTGCGGCGGGGTGCAGGAGGCGGTGGCGGTGCTGCCGGACGGGCTGTGCCCCGAATGCGGGGGGTGCGAGTGGACGGCGCCGGTGGCGCTGCCGGGGCATATGTGCGAGTAGGCAGCTTGCACCGCAAAGGGAAGAATGCGACTGAACCTGCACAGCAAGGCAGGGGCAGCGCGATGACCGACGAGACAGCCAAACCGACCGTGGAAAAGATCAAGCGCCCGCAGCAGGTCTTCACGCTGGTGGTCGAGGTTGGCCGCAGCGCCGATGACGGGCTGCCCAAGGGCGCGACCGGCGCGGCGCTGATGTGCTATGCCTCGGGCGTCGACGAGGCCGAGGCGGTGCGCGAGACGGTGGCGATCCTGAAACAGGCCGACCTCGCGCCGCTGGACGTGACCGGCTATGGCACCTTGGCCGAGCGCGTCGCGCAGGGCGATGAGATCGACGACGAAGAGCGCGCGCTGATGGACCGGGCGCTGGCCGAGAATTCGGTGATCGTGGCGCAGATGACGCCGTTCTTCGACAAACCGTAAGGCCCAGATCGAGGCCCAGAAAAACTAAGCCTCAGGCCGCCAGCGGGCCCCTTGCGCGCATCCGCTTGAGGCACAGCCCCCGCGCCTCGTATTCGTGCAGCTCTGGCCGCACCGGGTGGCGGTGCAGCGGCAGGGTTCCCTTCTCGGCGAGGCGGGCGAGCAGCGTGGTCGCCGCCAGGTCGGGGCGGCGGGCGAGGCTGCCGGCGTAGAGGCTTTCCACCGCGTGGCCTTCCGCCAGGATCAGCTCGTGCCGGTCCAGCAGCAGCCCGTGCCAGGTGACGGTGGCGGTGCTGGTGTCGGTCAGGGCGGTGATACCATCGGCAAGGTGGCGCGCCTCGGCCAGAACCTCGTCACGCCCCAGCGTATCCTCGACATCGACGCCCGACAGCAACACGCGCTGCTGCGGGGCCAGAACCAGGTCGCGTTCAAGCCCGAAATAGGGCGCGGCCATGCGCAGCGGGGCGAAGCCGCCAAGCGCGGGCACCTTGATGCGGCCGGTCCAGCGCAGCGGCTGCGGGCCATTGTCGAGCGTGGTGACCCAGTCGCCGGCGCGCAGGTCCGCCACCGGGCGGGGACCGGCGGGCGTGGCGATCATCGTTTGCGCGGCGAGGCCGGGGCAGGGACCGGGGCGATGCACATGGGTCGCAGCGGCGAACCACGCGACCGCGCGGTCGCGGTGGGCGAGGGGGGCGGCGAAGAGCCCCTCCAGCGCGGCGCCGGGCACCGGCAGGGCGGCGGCGAGTTCGGCCTGGCGCAGGGCGCCGGTCACCGGGTTCTCGAGGCTCAGCAGGCTGCGCCCGGTGGCGCAATCCCAGCTGAAGGTCAGGCGCATCGGGTCCGAGGACGCCTCGTCCCAGCCGGACAGCACCAGCCGCAACTGCTGCGCGCCGCGTGCGACGCGCAGGTGCAGGCGGCCTTCGGGCAGCACGTCGAGCGTCAGCCACCAACCCTCGCCGGCAGTTTCCCGATGCCCCAGCAGCCAGAGCCCGCGCGGGCAGGGGCCGGGGGGCGCGATTTCCATCAGCAGGCTGCCGCGGGGCATTTCGGCAGGGAAGGCGGCGGGCAGGATGCGGCGGGCGCCGCGCAAGGGGGTGAAGGTGGCGAGCCAGGTCATCGGGGCGTCCTCCGGTCAGGCTGCGGCGGAGAGTTGCAGCAGCCGCGCCTCATACCTGCGCAGGGTGCGGCGGGCGGCGGCGCCGTAGCCGCCCCCGGTGGCGGGGTCGAGTTCGGGGAAAAGGGTGCAGATCTCGGCCACGATCTCTGCCTCGAAGCTGCGGTCCATCTGCGGGCCGGGCAGGAAGCTTTCGGTCGGCAGGCCTTCGGAGAAGACCACCTGATGCTGATCGAACAGCAGATGCACATACTCGACGGAGCCGCCGGGCATGGCCCGCACCCGCGCGTCATCGACCAGATCGCGGGCGGCAACCAGCACCTCTGCCTCGCCGAACAGCAGCTCGGCCCGGCGGTCGCGGATCAGGATGCGGTGGAGGGGCGAGACGGTCAGGGTGCGGTGCTCGCCAAAGGTGCCGGCGGTGATGCGGATCGGGGCGAAGGCGCCCGTCGCCGCAACCTTGCGCCGACCGATCCAGCGCAGGGGCTGCGGGCCATTGTCCTTGGTGCAGACCAGATCGCCGGGCAGCAACCGCTCCACTGGCACCTCGCCCTGCGGGGTCAGGATCATCGTTCCGGCGACGAAGCAGGGGATGGTGTCGATGGTGATGATGCCGACATCGCTTTTGCCCTGCCCATTCGAGATGGTGTAGGTGAAGGCGACCTCTTCGGCATCGTCATCTGCGGTGAAGGTCAGCGTCATGTCGGCGTTGAGCTTGACGAGGTCGCCCGAGGGCAGGGTGACCGTCTGGCCCGGCGCCACGGCCACGCCATTGATATGGGTCACCTTCAGGGTGCCGCCGGCGGTGTTGATGTCATTGCCGAGCACATTCAGCGTGGTGGCATGGTCGGCATAGACCGAGGCGGCATCATCGGCGGCGACCATCGTGGTCTGCACGCTGTCGGCGGCGATCAGCAGCGAGGAATCGTATTGCGTATCGGACACGTCGGCGACGCCGATGCGCAGCGAATTCACCTCGCCCGGCAGCACCCGGAAGGTCAGCGACATGGTGACGGTGAAGCCGTCCATCTCGGTGTTGTACGCGTCGTTGGTGTTGTTGATGTAGAGGTTGGTGTTGGACTGGCCGTTGACATTGGTGACGCTGACATCGCCGTTGCCATAGGCCACCTCGACCGGCGAGCCGTTGACCCAGACGCCGACCATGTCGTTGTAGATGGAGTTGATGTATTCGGGATATTCTTCGGAGGCGAAGGTGAAGGTCATCGTCATCGTATCGCCGGTCGGGATGAAATCCACGTCCAGCAGCGCCGCGTCATAGGTGTTGGTGCCGGCCAGCGCGTTGAACTGGGCGTTGTTGTTCACGCCCCAGGTGTCGGTCCCGGTATCGCTGTTGCGGTTGGGGTCGCCCGAGGATTGCGTGAAGTCGGTGACGCGGCCGGTCGACAGGATGACGCCGGTATCGCCGGGGGTCGCCTCGGGGGAGCGGGAGTCGCCGCGGGAGTAGGTGCCGGAGGACAATCTGTCGCCGCTGTAGGACGCGCCGACGACGGTGACGCCGTCGCCCATGATCGTGTTCGCCATCTGCGTCGCAGAGGCGTTGGTGTTGTAGCTCAGTTCCGAACCTGTCGCCATTCTTCCGCCCCCGGTTTCCCGAAGACAGCCACAACCATACCTGCGGAGTCTGATGCCCCGCTTGCCTTGCCCTGGTTACTGCCCGGTGGGGGTGACGTTGCGCCCCCGGTATGCTCGCCCTGCCTCGGGTCATTGTTTTGTCCATGTTATGCGAGAGTTGCGATGCGTTGTTAATGTCTTTTGACATATCGGGCGCGGGGCGGGCGGGTGCGGGCCGTTTTTGCAACAGTTGCGCCGCGATTGCAGGCGCCGGGAGCAGCCGGTATCGGTGGGGCACAGCGATAGGAGCCTGCCCGATGACCGATGCCGCCCGCCCGAACCTGCCCGTCGATCCCGTGGCGCTGACCGCCGAGCTGATCCGCTGCCCGTCTGTCACGCCCGTTGAGGGCGGGGCGCTGCGGCTGTTGGAGCGGCTGCTGACCGGGGCGGGGTTTGACTGCACAAGGGTGGACCGGAACGGGGTGCCGAACCTGTTTGCGCGCTGGGGCGCGAAGGGCGCGGCGCGGACGTTCGGGTTCAATGGGCATACCGATGTGGTGCCGGTGGGGGATGCCGGGGCGTGGTCGCGCGATCCGTTTGGCGGGGAGATTGTGGGGG
>Ga0209347_1004831_pt1 | contig 13523 bp, 9 predicted proteins | sample AutmiccommuBRH23_FD_187382 | JGI IMG/M metagenome (GOLD analysis project Ga0209347, IMG submission 187382) | Deep subsurface microbial communities from Mt. Terri, Switzerland - Autotrophic microbial communities BRH/23 (SPAdes) (version 2) | ecosystem: Environmental > Aquatic > Deep subsurface >... | reverse complement strand
CGATCATCTTTGCGAACTGCTGACGCATGACCAGCTTGTTGGGGCCGAAGGTGCCGTCCTCGAAGCCGTTGATGATCTCGCGGCTCGAAAGGTCGTCTATGGCGTCGGCGTAGGGGTGGCCGGCCGTATCGCTGAAGGCGAGGGCAGGGGCACAGAGAAGGAGGACAAGTGCAACGGCGAGTACGGCGCTGCGAGAGAACCGTGACGGCCGAAATGGCGGGAACCGACCCACCCGCTCAAGACTGGTCCACAACTCTGCTCTCATGATCCCCCATCCCCTTGTTTGACCGGCCACCACTCGAGACGGGAGGTCGCAGAGGCACGCCTCGCATCACCCCGCCGACCCAGGGCGGTAGAGTTTCGCCACTGTAGAGGGAGTGGGGCTGCGTGTCAAACTAAACTTCGTCTCGTTCAAAGTATTTGACTAGGAGAAGAGGCCGTCGTATAGTCGCCTCTCTACCAAACCGAAGAAGGGGGGATACGTGAAGGTGCTTCTGGTTGCAGTGTTGGCTCTGGTCTTGCTTCTTGCAATCGCGTCGCCTGCGCTGGCATTCGACGGTTACGTGTTCGTCAACTTGGGCAAGGGCTACAACATAACTGTGAAAGTGCCCCCCGCCGATGACGGCCGCGGCGCGGTCGTCATCTACAACAAGGGCACGGGGGATGATGGGCGAACCGTGTACACCGGCCCGGAGGACCCCTACATCATCATCGAGGAGTGACGGCCGCTCTCAGACAGCGGCCGAACTAAGTTCGCAAGCTCCCACCATGTAGATTTGGAAGGCCTTGGAGTCTGTCTCCGGGGCCTTCCTGCTTCTGGCATCCGCGTTTCTCCCGAGCTCCGCACGTCCCTCCGAAAACCGCGCTCGCTGATCTCCGCACCGCCGGCCAACCGACCCAAAGGGTCCTCTCCAGAAGCCGCCGGTCGCACCAGGCACCCTTCGCCCGCGGCGCGGTATTGCTCTCGTTCACCCGCACACCCTGATTGCAGAAGCCCAGCCCCCTCGCGACTGGATGCTGGCCGATGCGAGAGCTAATGTCCCTGGTCACGGCGAAGAAGGCCCGACGAAGGAGGGGACGACGTGGGGCCCTGGGGCACTCGACCTATCAGATAACGGCTGACATCTACGCGCACGGGGGTGCCCGAGTTAGAGAAGGTCCCGGCTGACGCTCGATGAAGCACTGGGGCGAACCGCCTGGTAGCACTATGATCAGTCATTGTGTGCATCCGGCCCCTTGTGCTAAAGAGACTTCGGAGCAGTACAGAAGAAGCGGAACGCCCCTCTTCGGCAGTATGATGTAGGCCGGCATGGCGCTTCCTCCCGAATCATCAACCTGTTGTGTCGGGCCTATGCCTGAACGCTAACCTCGTAACGTTCTCCCGCAGGCGGGCCGGCGAGAACACCTGTGAGCTTTCCCAGCAGCTCACGGTAGAGGGGATTGGCTTCGAAGGTTGTCAGGTCGGCTTCCGCCTCCCACAGATTGACCGAGATGGCCTTGCCCGTGTCGCGCTGGGTAAAGAGAAGCTGACCTTTGAATCCCGGCTGTTCTTTCATGGCGGGCGCGATTGACTCCCTGACGATACGGCTGGCTTCGTCAATCGTGCCAGACTGAAACTGGACGTTCACTACTCTTGCATGCATGGCTGAGGATCCTTCCTAGTGTTCCACTGATAGGATCGTTCTTCATCCGGCCTAACCCAGTTCACGCGCCTCCCCCGCGGATGCTGCCAGTTGGTCCGCCGTGTACTCAGCTCCTGGTCGGGTGTACGGTCTTTTCCGGTCGCGACCACCAGAGAGTCGGTGTCTGTTCGGGTCGCGGGCGTGAGACCCCCGCGGCGCTGCGTCTCTAGGCCTCAAGTTCGCGCGGACCTGGCCCGCGGACCGACTCTCCGAGCACGGTGCGGCCACGGTGTGCGGAATCCCCTCAACTCGAATCTATGCTTTGGTAGAGTCGGTGTCAACAGATGAAGTCTTCGCACCGGCTGAAAAGATCTCAGCCGCCCGTTCCACGATGCCATAGTGTGTCCTCAGGCCCAGCGCCGAAGGTTCTGCTTCCATTCTCTACGACGGAGGGGCTCCGAGCGGCGGCCCGTCCGAGTGGCAGATGCCGCCCACGGCCCAGTCAGACTTTTCCACCTCATACAGCAAGACCTCCACGGCTTGGTCCGGGCAGCCGATGGAGTTCACCACGGCGTGGGTGACGTTGCGGATCAAGGCGTTCTTCTCGTCGCGCCCGCGTCCGGGCCACATCTCGATACGTACGATAGGCATGATCGTCCCCTTCTGTCGCTCGGCTCAGCTCAAGTCACCGGGTGGCGCAGCTGCTATCCAGTGTACCTCCGCGCGTTCCATGGGCCAGGCCATCGTGTCCAATACTCGTTCACTACTCCCTCGATCGCATCCAGTCCTCCACCAACCGCACCCCCGCGTTCCGTTCCCCCAGGGCGTCAAGCGCCTCGGACTTGGCGATGAGGACGTGGTGCTCGGCCAGAGTGCGGGCCGCCCTCCGCGTGTCCGGCGGCTCCTCGATCCGGGCCTCGAGGGCCACGGGCGCAGGATCGGGGGATTCCTTCTCCATTACCCAGCGGAGAAACCCCTCCTCGGACTCCGGCGGCCTCTTATCGATCATCATCCGATAGATGTCTCTGAGCGCAGCCAGGTGTTCACCGAGCACCCCGAGCGTCCGCGCCGACTGGGGAAAGAGAAGGTCTTCTCCGCCGAAGTACCGGTGAGAGATCAGGCGCTCCGCCTCCCGGAAGGCGAGGACCTCCCCCCGGAGCAGCATCTCCTCGGCCGACCACGCCGCCAGCGCCTCGTGAAGTTCGCTTTCCTCAGTGCTCTTCTTCCGCCGGCGCCTGGGCGGCGCTGCCCCCACGTCATCCGGAAGCTTCAGGCCTTCCAGACGGCGTCCGTCCACCACCGCGATCTGGTAGACAAGGCTGCGCAACCTCTCGTTGAGGAGTTCCATCCTCAGCTGCAGAGCCTCCTCCTCCTGGAGCGCCTGACCCGTGCAGGCGCTTCGGTATGGAGTGTTACGGACCGTTCTGCTCGTGGCCACCGGGTGGCTATGGGAGGCGGCAGCGTTGCCGTAGAGGCAACAAACGGACGCCTCCGATATGCTGCGCCGGACGCGTACCAGCTGCCAAGGACCTTTCTACACCTCGCTTGACGCGTCAACTAGAATATTGTAGCGTTCCGCGCGAAGCGTTTGCTCCTCGGGGGCATGTGTCATGGCAACCGCGAGCGCGATTGGGGGGATCTATCGCTACTGACGAAAGTTAGCCCATGTGCTGCAGCGTCCGTATGCACCGTAAATCTGCCTCTTCGCATACTTCCCGGTTGATCGAACCTGAGGCACTTCACACGGAGCCGGCGGTCGGACTCTTACAAAACTGAAGGGGTTCACAGACCTATGAGAAATACTTTCTCGTTCATCGCCCTCGTCGCAGCGGTAGTCATGGTGCTTCTCATGCCTGCCGCCGCCTTAGGATCGCCGTATGTCGAGATCACTACTACCGTGGATGCGCAGCTCATCTCGATCACAACGGACCTCACGAGTTGGGACTTCGGTGTCGTAGGAGCAGGCAGCGGTGCGAGCAGCAATTACATTACCGTCACGAACAATGGGACAGTCCCCGTAAGCGTTACGGTAAGAGGCTACAACGCTACGAGTACCGGCAAGCCGGACTGGACATTGATTGGACAGGGCGGCACCTTCGGAGCCGACACGTACCAGATGAGGTTCAGGGATGTCACGGCGAATGCGATCCTCTATCTGAGCACTGAACATCAAAGTTGGCCAACCAACCCGACGATCCCTGCAGCGGGGATGCGCTCATTTGAACTCGCGGTCAGTCTCGGTCAACCGTCAGCGTACGGAACCTACACCGCCCCCGTCTTTCTCGCAGCCTTCGGACAGTAGTAGGACTGGGTGCCCCGTTGCGTGCTGACGGCAGCGGGGCAAGACCCAATCTCTAAAACCAAATGACGATGTGGTTTCCTCGAGCGGTTCTTGTTCTCGCTGTAGCGGCTTTGGCGATTGCGTGGTCTCCCGAGCGCGCTCAAGCGACTCTAGGCGTAGGTGTTACGAACCGGAGCATCTCCATCAACGAGGAGCTTAGACCAGGGGATTCCTGCAAGCTTCCTGAGATCGGGGTTGCCAACACCGGAGATGAAAAAGCGGCATACGATCTGACCTTCGTGAACGTCCCGGACCCCGGCCGTCTAGACGCCGATCCAGCATGGTTCATAGCCGAACCGTCGACTGTCATAGTCGAACCCGGACGGATCAAATACGCTACGGTGTCGCTTGAGGTCCCGACCGATGCCAAGCCCGGAAGGTATCTGGGCGTTGTCCAGGTCTCCGCCATCAACCAAGTGCCGGGCGGCAATCCGATTGTGCTCGCCGCGGGAACCAAGATCTTCTTCACAGTGGCCGGCACGGCGAGGACACCTGCGCAGGTCAGCGGTAGTCCTCAGGCGCCGGCAAAGGACTCCGGGAGGCCTTCCACGTTCCTGGCTGTCGCCGGCGCGGTCCTTGGGCTGCTGCTGCTCGCGATCCTCGTGATCATCAGCAAGAACCTTCGCCTCTCGATTAGCTGGGGGAAACACGAGGACTGATCATGGTGCGCCGCACTTCGGCAATTCCCCTCGAAAGTACCGCCTACCTACTCCCCAGCTGAGTTGCCGGGGGCGAAGTCTTGCTCGCCCGTGGCTTGCGCCCTGCAGCAAACGATGTGATCAGTCGTCTGCCTGATCAGAGTAGCCCATTGCCTCCAGAATGCGAATGGCATCATCCTCAGAAACCGCGAGATCCAGCGTGGGATTGCTTGTGAAGACCCTCCATATCGCCGGTTTCTTCCAGACAGCAGCAACTTCGAGTCTTGTCAGCACCACGCTGTCTAAGTTCAAATAGGACGGTATGTTTGATCCGACGTGGTAAATCTTCAGAATCTTTGTAACTCCGCCCACTTCCCGCGGGCCAGCGCCTCGGCCTGGGAGCGGCCCGCGGTGGTACGCTTCGCTCGCAACCGTACGCTTCTCGCAGCCATCTCCCGCAGCGCTGTCATCTATCACAGTTGTGTCAGCGAGCGGATCGACCTCGACTACCGGGTGAAAGCCCTCACCGGCGGGTGACCCATCCTGTCCAGTGCCGCAGCTCCAGCAGATCTCGTAATCGTCTTCCGATGTCTCTCCGCATTTGCCACAACTCCACATGTTCACGCCTTTCTGTGCGCCCAACAATACGTTGGCGGTCTGCCGCACTCCAGAGAACAGCGACGTCCGGCCGACGAATGGCCCCTGGCCCTCAAGCGTGGCCCCGGTCTTTGAGCTCGGCCACCTGCGAACGCCACGCATTTCACCAGAGCCAGCAGCGTCAATACTCCCTCGACACTCGAGGTCGGGAAGGTGTCTGGGTCCAAACGAAGCACACCTACTCAGCGTTGGTTGTCCCACTCTAAGGGCAGGCATCACCAATTTCGCAGTTCATAATCGTCCCAATCAATGTCTCCATCGCCATCCAAATCCAAATACGTAGGAGTCAGTCTTGCCAGGTAATCTATTTCGTAGGGCAAGCCTCCAATCTGCGTGAGAACAGAAAGTTGGACGCTTAGGCAGTACTCCTCTGCTGCCACACCCGTCCACTCTTCACCAAGATGATACAGTTCTGAGTGGGCCGCGTCGTGTGCTATGGTCGACGCATACCAGGTGCTCGTTGCAAATGAAGTCGTATCTCCAACTTCAAAGCGAGGTGGTTCCTCCCAAGCCCACATTCCACTGCGCGCGCTTTGTTCAATAATCCCTATGTAGGTCTGTACTATGCGATGGGTAGCGGGTGACTTTGTCTGCAAGAGTGCAAGGGCATTGTTTGTGTTCTCTATGAAAGATGCGCTGCCAATTACTTCGATGGTTCGGGGAGTAGCGACTGTTGTAGTAGTGGTTGCCGGTATGGTAGTTGTGGTCGAGGGCGGTATGAGCTTGCCCAGGAGGTTATGCAATATCTGCGCTACCTCGCCCCGGGTAGCGTTGGCGGTTGTGTTCCAGGAGATCAGGGTGCCCCCCGGACCGGAAATACCGGCGAGGAGTCCGTTGAACTCGGCTTTCTTGATGTTGGCCCCGTGGGTGGGATCGGTAGCAGAGAGAGCGCCGCTCCAACCTGCAGGCGCTGCCGTGAGGCTGCCGGGGGCCAGGTTGGCTGCGGCTCGCACTGCCATAGTGATGAGTTGCTGGCGCGTGATGTTGCCGTAGGGATTGAAGGTGGTGGGGCTCGTACCGGTCGTTATCCCGTAGAAGGCGCACACCGCCACGTACTTGGCCGGGTAGGAGGGATCGATGGGATTAGGACTCAGGTCGACATCGCCGAAGGGGCAGATCTCCGAACCGGTGACGGTCAGACCGAGGGTCTTGACGATCATCTTGGCAAACCCCTGGCGGATGACCGGATTGTCAGGCTTGAAGATGCCACCGTCGTAGCCATTGATGATGCCCCGAGAGGCAAGATCCAAGATGGCCATCTTGTTCGGGTGGGAATCCGGTACGTCGCTGAAGCTGGGAGATGCAGCCAGAGCCAGCGAAACGATCGATACCAGCAAGGCCAACACAACGATGGCGCCGGCGCAGAGAATCGTCGCCAGTCGTCGCTGATAACCCCTAACGAGCGAGGTGCGACTAACAGATCCTAGATCCACGACTGTCCTCCCCTGGCATCGTCCTTCGCCCCACTGTAGCGCTCCTGAGGGGCGTCAAAGGGGAAAGTGGCCGCATCTCCTGACTCACGGGTGCTGTTGCAGCTGCAGCACTGTGGCGAGGATCTTGGCCACGTGGCCCCGGGTGGCTGGGGCACCGGGAGCGAAGGTTGTGGGGGTCACGCCGTCGATGAGCCCATTGTAGCGGGCGATGGCGACGAAGGCATCATCTTCGGGTGCCACGTCGGTGAAGCCTGCGTCGTAGCCGGGCGGAGGGGTCGCAAGACGCGATCCCGCCGCCCGCACCACCATGCGCACGAACTGCATGCGGCTGATGGCCTGGTAGGGCTGAAAGGTGCGGTCGGGGAAGCCCCAGAGGATGTGTGCTCGTGCCCCCGACTGCACAAAATGGAACGGGTAGGGCAACCCGGTGTCGAGCACGTCACTGAAGACGGGCGGAGTGATGGACTCGCTGTACAAGTCGAAGGCCAGTACCAGCATCTTGGCCACTTGGGCCCGCAGAGTGGGGTCGTAGAGGCCGAAGGAGCCGTCAGCGTAACCCGCGACGACGCTGAGATTCGCCAGGTACATGACGCCCGAATAGAACTCGTGGTCCGGGGGGACGTCGGGGAAGTCAGGCACCGAGTCCACGGAGAAGGTGACCACCACGGTGTGGTCAGCGCTCACGTTGGCAAGCACCAGCGGGTTACTGATGGCCACGGGGACGCCGTCGAGGGTGATGGCAGCGATGTGGTAGCCCGGGTCGGGACTGATAGTGATGCCCGCGGTTCCCATGGCGCTCACGCTCTGGAAGAGGGGGAGTGCGCTACCGTGGCCCCCGGAGACCGAAGCATTGACGGTGTACGTGCCGGCGGGCGCGAAACTGGCGCTGACGACGAGGCCAACTCTCACGTTGGAGTCGGTTCGGGTCGCCGTCGCCAAGCCGTCGCTCCAACCGACGAAGTGGTAGCCGGGGTCGGGGACAGCGGTGACGGCGGTGCCGCTCGCGCCCGAGGCAACCGTCTGGTTGGTTGAACCGTCGATGCGCCCGTGGGGGCCGGCGACGTAGGCGAGGGTAAAGCTCCCGAGCGTGGTCACGGTGAAGCTGTCCGTGCTCGTCGCGGTTCCGTCGGCGGTGATAACCCTTATCCGACCGCTGGAGGCGCCGGCCGGCACCACAGCCGTGAGTTGCGTAGCGGAGGCTGTCGTGGGCGTGACCGCCGGGCCGCTGTTGAACCTGATCTTGTTGCTTCCGGGGGTGGCGCTGAAGCCGGTGCCGTTGATGGTCACGGTTGTGCCGACCGGGCCAGAATTCGGGGTGAAGCTCGTGACCGCAGGCGCCGGCGCGGTGGTGTCGATTTTGATGGTCACACTCTGCGCCCCTTCGACGTTGCCGGCGGCGTCGGTCGAGCGGTAGCTCAGGGTGTGCACGCCGTCGCCAGAGTGGTCGGCGGGGGCCGGCACCGTGACGCTCACGCCGCTGGTCCAGAAGCCAGAGTCAAGCTTGTATTCGGTCTTGGCCAATCCCCCGCTCATGCCGGAGCCGCCGGGATCGTCGATGGCCGTGAAGGTGACGGTGACAGGGGTGTTGTGCCAGAGTGCGTCGGCGCCAGTGGCCGTGGTGGTGGGCGGTGTGGTGTCAGGACTCGGAATGAAGGGCTCCTGGGGATCGGAGGGCGGCTGGCCGATGGTACCCGTGGTTGTCTGCTCCCAGGTGCCGTCGTTGTCGGAGTCGATCTTCACAGTCACCGTCGTGGCGCCGCTCGTCTGGCCCGCGGCTGCACCGCCGGTGAAGTCGACCTCGGCACGGCCGCCCGTGGCTAAGTCGACGGCGACTCCATCCCCGCCCAGCCAGCCGACCTTCAAGGGTGTATCGGCCAACGCGCCCGTGTCGACGATGCTCAGTGCGATGCCTGTCGGCAGGTCAGAGGTGGAGACGGCCAGTCGATCGGCGCCCGGAGTCCTGGGGGCGAAGCTGACATCAAGGCTGAGCGATGGCGCCTGGTCAGCGACGAGAGCCAGGTGGGCGCGTGACGCCGCAGCCGGTGCGACCGTCATTGCCTTGCCATTGGGCGAAACGGTGATCCTGTCGGGGGGGCCGCCGGTTACGGCGGCATCCGCCCAGCTCATGCCTAGATAGACATCGTTCTCGGTGCGTCCGAACCGCGTCGCGTAGGACCGCTCGTCACCCGGCGTGAGCAGAAAAGTGAGGTCTCCGGGGTCAGGCCCCACGAACGACCAGCCAGAGTCAGAAGCTGAGCCGGAGAGAGCTCGCGAATCAATGAAGGGCTTGATGCCGGGGATCTCCCAGCTCCACGTCACGCCATCAGTGCCGCTGATGCGCCCCAGCGCATCGACGACGTGGACCGAACTGGCCGCGTAGCACGCGACTACCGTCTTGTAGTACTCAAGGGGTGCTGATTCGAGAGCCTGCCAGGAAACCTCCGGAGAATACCAACTAATCGAGTTGTCATCCGCTGAACCATCGCCGAAGTGTAGGCCGACACCGCCATCGTAGTACCACCTGTGGGTGACCGTGTCGATGTCGATGTAGCGAGTGGCATCGCCGGGATGGTTGGAGTCGTACACGTACACGTACACGTGATCATCCCCGTGGGGCACGGCTTTATAGCCAACAAGTGCGTGGCCCCCAATGGCGCTCCATATGTCGATGAGCTGTGGCCCCGTCTGGAGCGCACCCCGCAGGCTCGCAACCCATTGGGACGACGCCAGGTTGACCTCGTTGGAAACCACTGGGCCATTGACCGCAGTGCTACAAAACAGAATCTGAAGCGCCTCAATCTCCTCTCGTGCCTGCTCACTCATGGGGCCCATGATTGTGTTGCCGCCAAGCCACCAGGGGTCCTGCTCGGGGTAGCCCAGCTCTCCTGGGCCCCAGTCCCATGGGGTCGTGTACGATGAGTTCAGCCCAAAGTCCGCAGAGAGGCTAAGACGAGACGTGAAGAGAAGGGCGCTGGAAGTGGCGAACCCACCGCAGGTGCCACCATCGAAGATGCCGGCGTTGCTATCGTCCTGCGTTTTCTTGGCCAGTTCCCACCGATACGCTTCCTGCGACATCGGCAGCCATCCGAATATTCGGCGCCACACTTCGGTGTCATCGCTTGTGGTCTTATCGCTGCCGTTCGGGAACTGCCAGCCATCGGGGTCCGGTGAGAATGACGGGAGAAAACTCGCAGAGATCGAGTGGTCGGCGCTGACGTTCGTGAACTCGTAGCTCGTGGTTGCGCCCTGCAAGACATCGTCAACGTATACGTCGACGATGTAGTAGCCGGGATCCGGTGTGATCGCAAATGTGATGCTGTCGCCGGGGTTGACCGTCTGCGGCCCCGAAGGGCTGATGCTACCGTCGCTACCTGCGCTGGCCGTGATTGTGTAGGTAACGTCCGGCGGAGGTGGCGCAGCTGGAACGGCGGTGAAGATCGCATCGTCGGTCCCGTCGGTCCCCTGCCACACAATGCGGTCACCGGAGACAACCGGGTACGAATCATAGGAGCTATTGGACGTGAGCTGGACGGTCCCTCCGCCGGGAGTCCACGTGAAGATCTCATCGTCGGTCCCGTCGGTCCCCTGCCACACGACGCGGTCACCCGAGACCTGGGGCGCCGGAGTCGATCTGCTGTCCGAGCTAAGCTGTACCGTTCCTCCGCTGGGAGTCCACGTGAAGACCCCCTTCTTGTCGGTCCCGTCCATCCCCTGCCACACGATGCGATCGCCCGAGACCCGGGGCGCATGAGGCGATCTGCTGCCGCCCGAGCCAAGATAGACCTTTCCTCCGGTAGGGGTCCACGTGTAGGCCCAATAGTACCTGTCGTATTGTGACCCCCACCAGTCATACTTATCCCACACAACACGGTCTCCGGAAACCCGCGCGCGGAACCCGTCACTGGAGTAATCGCCGAGATCGACCGTTCCTCCGCTGGGAGTCCACGTGGACAGTTCACTAACCCCGTTCTCGGCGCGCGTCTCCCACACGATGCGATCGCCGGAGACTTGGGGCCAACGATTAATCGAGCTATTTGAGGTGACCTGGGCGGTTCCTCCGCTAGGAGTCCACGTGAAGACCTCATAGCCGGTCCCGTCATAACCGGTCCACACGATGCGGTCACCGGAAACCGCAGGGGCCGAGTCGGAGTAGCTGTTATCGGTGAGCTGAACGGTCCCCTCGCCGGGAGTCCACGTGAAGATCTCATCGTCATTCCCGTCATAACCGGCCCACACGATGCGGTCACCGGAGACCGCAGGGCCCGAGTCGGAGTAGCTATTAGCGGTAAGCTGGACGGTTCCTCCGCTGGGAGTCCACGTGAAGATCTCATAGCCGGTCTCGTTTAGGCCCGTCCACACGACGCGGTCACCGGAGACTTGGAGAGCGGAAACGCTGTAGCCATTTGAGGTGATCTGGCTGATGACAAAGGTCTCGGAAGCGGCAAGCGCGCTCGTCGAGAGGAGAAGCGCAACGAGCATGGAGAGCGCAGCGATGGCAAGGATGACCTTTTTTGCGCACCTCGCCCCTTCGGAAACGATTGCCCGCCGCCCACCAGTTTTCACAATGCTTCTCCTTGCTAGTCCCACTATCAGCGCGCCGAATTCGACGTAACAGTCCGTAATCGTTGTTGCGAGAGGCGGGACGCAATACCCAAGTCATCTTCCGGGTGCTTTCAGCTGGGGTACCTGCGGCGTGTCGGGCCTTTATATCGTATGTTGCCGCCAACCACAATGTTTCTGATGCTGAACAGATGGCGCGCGCCCACGCTGAGCCCCGGAAGGAGTCTGCACCCGATGCTTACCGGACGTAACCTGAGCACCATGGCGAGATGGTGACGAGGGAGCACCCGGCCCCCTCGTCAAGCATGAGTAGCTATCCCCACAACTACTTGTGCACGACGATCGATCCAGCTCCGATCGGCTGGGCAGAGCCGTTGTCGTAGACCACGTGCTCTCCGAAATTGTGCTTCTCGGCGGACACGTCTGAGCGCGGGGCTCCGACAAAGCGCAGGCTTACAGGCCTCAGTGGTACGCACCTACTCTGACACACACTCAAGCCGCAAGTCTGCTCCATTGATGTGAGTCGCGCGCCGGATCCACCCAGGGCCCCCGCCACAGGCTCGATCACCGCCGTCGACGCGTACAGCTAGCTACTTAGGCTCATGTACCAGCAGTACTCCAAACGCTGCAGAAACCGGGGCATCTTCCCTTTGGATCAGCTCATCGACAGCGTTCACCTCGAAATTCCTCACGATCAGCGGAAACGCATACCCACCGCCGTCTTCCGCCGGTTCCCCGAACAGGAGCGTCCAGAAAGCATTAACAAGCATCCACGTCGCCGGATAAGGATCGCCCCCCACGGTGTAGTACTCCTCATCGGCCCAGTACCTGTCTATCAACAGCTGTGCCGTTCCCTGGCAGGGATCGAAATTGTCGATTCGGACGTTGGCAGTGAAGGTAGGGTTGCCTATCATCCTCTCGGTCGCATGAGTAAGCGACACGTAACGTCCGGGCATGCTGCCTCGCAGGCCCGAGGACAGGAATTCGTCTAGGTACGTTTCTCCTTCCAGAATCCATTGCTCAGTTGGACCGTTCAGCGTCAGGCCGGTCTTGATCCTAAAGCGCATCGCGGCTTCTATTTTCTGCTCTATATATTTGCTATCAACGTTCGCGCCAGAGAGATTGGCTCTTTCCATTAGTCTGAGCGTAGCTCCCGCCAGACGGTAGTCATGTTTGGTCCTGATGTCTGAGATCATGCCCTCTAGGACGGAGCGCAGCCAGGAGTCGATTTTTGTGGAGAATGAGTCGACCTGGCCCCCTTGCTCCGAATAGCGCTTCGCGGCAAAATGGGCGTAATGCAGGATCGGCAGGGCCTTGTCACCGTCCTTGGGATAGGTGGCCATAAGCTTCTCGGCCTTTTCCACCATTCCCATGGTTATATCTAGAGCGGCCCGCCTCAGGTCCTCCAGCTCCTCGTCGAAGTAGCCCGGGTTCAGGGGCCGTAGGGTTGCCTCCACGGCAAGGATCCGGATCAGGAGATCAAGCTCTTCCTGGGACTCAACCCTCACGAACTTCTCGATCTCGTCAGAACTCTGCTTTTCCGCCTTCTCGTCGCCGGGGCACTCAAGCTCGATCGAGGGCGGCACCGCCACACCAGGATAGGGTCTCCACCTCCTCAACCTATCCCACCGCTCATATAGATCCCACGCCATGCTTTGAAGCCCGACAAGCACAACGCTCTTCGCGGTCTCGGTGCGGGCCTCGGTGGCGGCGGCGGTCGAGAAGTGAAAGAGGGTGGCCGACACGGACCCCGGCCCAGATTCGGTCCCGGCGAAGTCGACCTCGCTCCCGTCGTGCTTCCCGGTGAGCATGAAGGTATTCGGCCCGAGGTTCGTCCCTCTCAGGATCAAGGTCGCCGGCGCGGCGAGTTGAAGACCGTCGGGTTCCAGTAAGACGCCGCCGACGAGGGTCCCGGGGATGTTATCCGACCTAACATCCTTGAGCGCCTTCATGGCGATCTCGGTCGAGGTGAAGAGGGCACCCCTGGGTATCTTGAGTTCCCACTCGAGACCGCCCGAGTCGGTGAGCCTAAGGACCGTCTCCTTGTCCGGGGTGGCGGTCGCTCTCGCGGCCGGCACGGACGAGTCGGTCGCGAAGTCCATGTCACCAAGGTGCGGCACGTCGAGCCTGTCGAGAAGGTTGTGCAGCACCTGGGCCACCTCGCCGCGCGGCATCTTGCCCCAGGGATCGAGAGAGCTTACGGGCATCCCGGCCAGGAGCCCGTTGGCCTCGGCTTTGGCCGCATTGGAGGCATGCGTGGGGTCAAAGCTCC
>Ga0209347_1004829_pt1 | contig 13529 bp, 13 predicted proteins | sample AutmiccommuBRH23_FD_187382 | JGI IMG/M metagenome (GOLD analysis project Ga0209347, IMG submission 187382) | Deep subsurface microbial communities from Mt. Terri, Switzerland - Autotrophic microbial communities BRH/23 (SPAdes) (version 2) | ecosystem: Environmental > Aquatic > Deep subsurface >... | reverse complement strand
TGAACGCCTTGCGTTCTGGAGTAAGCTTTCTTTGTCTTGCCATAAAAATATCCTCCTGAATTAATATTTATCTTAACATTAATCCAAGAGGATTCTCCACCGGTTTACACAAAATATTTTACACTACCACGGCTTGCGCCGTTTTTTCATTTATCTTTATCTGCTTTCAAGTATTCCTTTTGTCTCATCCAGATACTTATCAATTACCTTTTGAACATTTGAATCCTTGACTATAATGGAGATCTCAATACGCCTGTTGGCCGCCCTGCTATCCTCATCACTGCCCGTACTGATGGGACGGAATTCAGAGAACCCATTGGCAGCGAAGTATTCCCCGAATTTAAACTCCAGGTTGGGATTTACACTGAACATATAATTTACCACCTCTGTGGCTCTTCTCGCAGATAATTCCCTGTTGTAATCCGAGTTCCCCAAGCTGTCCGCATGTCCGTCAATACTTATGGCATCTATGCTTTCCCTTATCTCAGTGTTTTCAAGCACTCTCTCAAAGGCTTTGGATAACTGCGTCAGCAGCTCTTTCGCTTCCGGCTTGAGCTTGTAAGAATTATAAGCAAAAACCAGATTTTCATTGATAATGATGTTCGCATTGTCTCCTATAGACACAAGCTCCTGTCCTTTATCATTGTATCTTCCCAATTCCTGCTCGACAGATGCCTTTACCTTCTCCAATATGTCCAGCCTGAGAAAAGCTATGCTCTGAAGTCTGACTCTGAGGCTTTGAAGCTCTTCATTGCTCATTGAGATGATTTCCTTCTGATTCTCAATCTCCTGCTCGGACAATGCCAGAGCAACTCTGGTCTTGTCTATCTCAAGCTTGATGAACCTAAGCTCTCTTTCCGCACTGGTTATATTTGCTCTTGATATCTCCAGCTGCTGTTTTGCGTGTTCAAGGTTGTTGCCGTATATTATGTTTTGAACATAGGCAAGCAGCATAAGGAAAAACAATATCAAAGCCAGTGTAGACATTACATCTGTGAAGGAAGGCCAGAAATCCTGCGCCTCAGCCCCTCCACCAAAATATCTTCTCCTTGTTTTCATATGTTACCTCCTGACTCCAATACCCTTTTCACTGCTTATGGTTGCTGCTGCCTGCTGTATGGCATCTGTAAAATCGCCCATAACTTTTTGATTGGAGTTTATAACCTTTGCAGTCTCTATAAGACTCTCTCTAAGATTCAGGAAGCCTACATCCATTCTCTCAATATTGCCTTTCAGATTATAATTAAACTCACTGAAATCTCTTGTATTGTTATTGAATAAAGCAAGTGCTCCCTCAAACTTCATTGTTGTCTCTTCAAGACACTTTGAAGATTTTTCAATATTACCGCTTGCTATGGCAAGCTTGTCCGAGAAGTCCAATACTGTGTTGCGAAGTACCTCCTCCACCTTACCGCTGAAGCCGTCAAGAGAGGTTATTATCGCCATGCTGACCCGGCTCAGTTCTGATTCCTTATGTTGGAGAAGCTCCTGCTCCACCACATTGTCAAGATAATCCTCAATCTGAACCATAAGGCTCTGCCTTGCTTCTTCTACATTTACCAGAATCCCCAGCACTGTTATGACTATCGATCCGCTTACACCTGCCAGGCTTGTTGAAAAGGCAACGGACATTCCCTTTACAGCGGAAACAAGTCCCGAGATAACCGAGTCCATACCGACAAGCATATCGTTATTTCCACCGTTGTTCAAAAGCTCTACCAGCTTTCCGACAGACAGCGTAAGTCCATAGAAGGTGCCCAATAATCCCAGCACTACCATTAGCGAAACAGAGTTCTTCACAAACCTTTCTCCCAGTGCTAATCCTTTAAGCCTGGTATTGAAGTTTTTCTCCACTATTGCCTGAGTATTGACTTCACCTCTGGCAGTCATAGAAATTGTTCTGTAATCCTCCACTATTGCATCCAAAACCGGGCTCCTGAATTTACCGTCCTTCCTCTCTGCCGCCGATTTCAAATCCTTCTGCAGCCTGTGGTATTTCCCCCTTACTTTCAGCATTGTAAAAAAGGAAACAGCAAGTATGATTGCTATTGCAAATATTATGGAATATGCAGTATAGCCCAGGCTGTTCACAGCTTTTGAAAGAATCCCCAAAATATCACCCCATCTTAAAAAATAATTCTATGCCAATTTGTATTTCCATATTGTTTTTCGCGAAATGCATAGCTTGTACTATTCTATTTTATACAATATGAAGCAAATAATCAATATTAACAGCTTCAAAGGCACAATGCAGTAATATTTGTATTTTATAATGATTTACTTGGGAATAGCAAGAAAGACATAATAGCATGTATCAAATACTATCATGTCTTTATTTGTATGTTATATCTTCAGATCTTCTACCATGTCCCTGGTATCCTGTATAAACCTTGCAATCTCACTATAATTGTTTCTTGCCACACCAATAAAAATAATATCAGCCACTGTAAGCTGTGCGATTCTCGAAGCTATAGCCCCTGTCCTCAGGTGTTTTTCAACGCTGGCAGTATAAAGCTTGATATCAGCAACCTCGCTGATGGGAGAATTTCCATATTTAGTTATGGAAATTGTCTTCGCACCCCTAAGCTTTGATCTTTCCAAGGACTTATAAACCTCCAGTGTCCTGCCGCTGTGGGATATGCCTATTGCAACATCCCCTTCTTTCATATGTATTGAAGATGTAAGCTGTGTGTGACTATCCATATACATACTTACAGATTTACTTATTCTCATTAATTTATACTGCAGATCCTGTGCTACAAGTCCCGATGCCCCTACTCCGTAAATATTGATATGATTTGCTTCAATCAGTGCTTTTATGGCTTCCGATACAGATTCTTCATTCAAAACGCCTACAGTATCTTCAATGGCCTTAATATTTCCTCTGGAGATTTTATTGATTATATCTCTTGTAGAGTCATGAACAGTGACAGCCTCATATACATTTTCCTGATTATTCAGCTTTAGAGCCATCCCTTTTGCAATATCTATTTTGAAATCCTGAAGGCCTTCAAAGCCTAACTTCTTTACAAAACGGATAACACTGGCAGGGCTGGTGTCACATAGCTCTGCAAAATCAGAAGCGGCAAGGCTCACTACCTGGTCTCCGTTTTCCAGAACATAACTTGCCAGCTTTTTTTCCGCAGGGGTCAATTCTTCATATATCTCTCTTATCTTTAAATCACAGCTCAATCACGTTACCTCCCGGTGCTGATTCCAATAGCTCGATTAAGTGGAATCCTGCCTGTTTCTCACAAAGCAGACATACTAAACTCAAAGGTGTCTCCAGGCTTTATCATCTCAATCAGCAGCTCTGCCTCAGACGCGTCTCCCGCCACATTAACCCTTTCATCAGCTTGCAGTTCTCTTTTTATTATTTGTAATTCTCCTTCATACCTTAAATATCCTTCATTATCTATAGTAACATTGTATCTTTTTCTTTTTACAGTATTGCGCTGCAATATCTTCTCATGGGGCTTCAGCCTCGCCTCCTGGGAACGGATCACATATTCACCGGGATCCATTCGGTTTGTATGCAAGCCTGACAATATTTGAATTTCTCCTTCACCGGGTTCAAATAATCTTAAGGGTATCGAATATACAGCTTTCTTTATACCGGCTATGCTTTTAAGCTCTTCTTCTGCTGCAAATGCATCACCTACATAAACAGTATCAACTCCGGAATGCAGCAAGTGCTGTGCTGATATGACAGGTCTTATATCCCTGTGGCATTCCAGGGTCGGAAGGCCCTCATGCAGAGGGCCTCTTCTTTGAAATTGCAGAGGTATGAATGCGGCTATCTTCATTCCATGCTCCCTGAAACACTTGTTCCGCTCCATAAATAACTCATAGGCCATACCTGTATCTCTTCTCGGGTAATAGTTATGGCACACCTCCATATTATTCATATCAGCGCCATTATGTATCAATGCATCCAGGTACTTATCAGAGACGGTGCTTGCATTTAGCTGTATTCTAAAGGCTGTATCCCTTGATAAAGCTGCTATTTCGGAAACAGTAAAGCCAAAATCGAGCCTGAGGGCATGTATGTTGTATTTTCTTACATCAATTCTATCTATATAGTGTTTGGATATATCCGCGGTAACCGTCATTCCCAGCTGTTTGGCCTTAAGCAGTATTTCCTCCGCTTCCTTATAGACATTGCTGTCAGCTTCCGGAATATGCAAAGACGTAAAAACTTCCATTATCCCTAACTCAGATGCCTTTTCAAGGTATTCCAGATTGTCAGAAAGACTGTAACCCATACCCGTATACAGTGATATGCCGACCATGTCTATCTCCTTTCACTTACATTGCAGCGCTTTGTGTCCCTGCCGCACTCTTATATTCCTGATCCTCTTCCACAGGATCATTAAACCCCAGTAAATATGTAATAACAAAACCTGCAACATAAGATACCAGTACTCCTAATAAATAAAATACTATTTTATCCGGCTTTATCAATGATGCCAGCGGTAATCCGGACAAACCCATACTGATTGAAGCTACATTGAATATTGCGTTTGAGGCGCCTCCAACGGCAGCACCCAGACATGCACCTAGAAATGGCTTGCCAAGAGGCAGTGTTACGCCATAAATCAAAGGTTCTCCAATTCCAAGTATTCCTACAGGAAGTGCACTCGCAATTGTTCTTTTGAGCTTCTTGTTTCTGGTTTTTACATATACGGCAATTGCTGCACCGACTTGACCCGCACCTGCCATGGCCAGGATAGGAAGCAGCGCATTTTCACCAAATTTCGTGAGCAAATCTGCATGAATGGGAGTAAGTCCCTGATGCAGGCCTGTCATAACCAAAGGCAGGAAGGTTCCGGCAAGTACTGCACCTACAAATGCGCCTCCGGTCTGGATAGCATTTGTAACCACAGATCCTATGCCATCGGATATAGCGCCGCCGATGGGCTGTAGAACTACAATTGCAACAAAACCCGAAATGATTACCGTTATAAGCGGCGTTACAATCAATTCTACTGATTCATGCACTACTTTCCTTACTTTCTGTTCAACAAATGCTGTAAACAGAACTACAAGAAGTACTGCGATAACTCCACCACGCCCGGGAACCAGTGCCTTGCCGAACATCTGTACATCTGCAAGTCCGGGAGTCATCAAAATACCTGCCATGACTCCACCCAAGGCCGGTGAACCGCCAAACTCTTTAGCAGCATTCATACCAACCATAATCAGCATGTACGCGAAAACAGCACCGCCAAAAACAGTCATGAGTGAAGTAAATGTGCCCGGCTCAATCCAGTTGAACTTCTTTATCAGATTGTTTATGCCCTGTATCAAACCACATCCGATAAAGGCAGGAATCAAAGGAATAAATATATTGGATACCTTCTTTAAAACGTCGCTTGCCGGTGTTCCATACTTGCCCTTCATTTCCTTTTTAACCTTTTCCGCCTCACCAAAGGATGCTCTGTCATCACTTAAGCCTAAAATCTTTCTGATTTCTTCAGCTACCTTGGTGGCTACACTGGGTCCTACGATAATCTGCAATTGCTCCTCCGATTTTACAATGCCCATAACTCCTTCGACATTCTTGAGTGCTGCTTCATCAGTCTTGCTCAGTTCTCTGACAGTCATTCTGACCCTGGTCATGCAGCTCATGGCTGATTGGATGTTTTCTTTTCCTCCGCAGTTCTTAATAATACCTTCAGCCATGTTTCTAATTTTGTCACTCATGTATAATTCCTCCTCTATAAATATTTTTGGAGAGCCTTCTTAATGTATCCATGATTCTCATCCAGTTCTCTTCTTGCAGCCTCCTTGGATATACCGGATTTAATCATGAAAATGGCAAGCTTCACATCATAATCTGTCTCTTCCAGAGCCTTTGCCGCGTCGGATTCCTGCACTCCGGTACACTGGCTTACTATCCTCTTTGCTCTTTCAGTCAGCTTTATATTGCTTGCTTTGACATCCACCATAAGATTTTCATAGACCTTGCCGAGTTTAATCATTACGCCCGTAGTAAGCATATTGAGTACCAGCTTTTGTGCAGTTCCCGCCTTCATCCTTGTCGATCCCGTTATTGCTTCGGGACCTACGATAGGTGCAATGGATATTCCTGCAATCCGGGCCATTTCCGAATCCGGATTACAAGTCACGGCAACAGTAGCTGCCTTTATTTCATTCGCATACTCCAAAGCTCCTGTCACATACGGAGTTCTCCCACTTGCAGCAAGACCTACCAGCACATCCTTATCACAAAGTCCGACAGATTTTACATCCTTTATTCCGCCTTCCTTATGATCTTCCGCTCCTTCAACGGATTTAAAAACAGCATTCATTCCCCCGGCAATTATCCCCTGAACCATTTCAGGCTCTGTACCGAATGTGGGTGGACACTCGGATGCATCGACAACAGCCAATCTTCCACTGGTACCTGCGCCTATATATATCAGTCTGCCGCCTCCCGACATGCTATCATGGATTATATCCACCGCTTCAGCAATTCTGTCCAATTCCTTTTCTACCGCAAATGCCACTGTCTTGTCTTCATTATTTATCATCCTTAGCATATCTATAGTTGGCACACTATCAATATTAACAGTATTCATATTCCTGCTTTCAGTTATTAGCTTATCCAGATCAACCTTCATCAATATCACTCCATTGCAAAATTTATATTGTATATCCAATAAATGTATATGCCTATTATACTATAATTGAAATACCATTTCAATACATTAGTAATATATTTGAAATATTATTTCATAAATCGGCATAAAATAACCTGCCGACTGATTTAAAAGCAGCTGGCAGGCTGTGATAACCGAATCGTTAAGTTATTAATTCCTTACTAGTTTTTTATTGTTTTAATTGGAGTAGTATCCATATCGTCAATACTTCCATCAATGAGGTATTTCCTTGTTTCAACAGCTAATATTCCGCTCAGGAGAAGCAATGAGACCAGGTTAGGTATTGCCATCATGGCATTCATTGCATCTGCAAGATCCCAAACAAGCGGAAGGGACATTATAGCACCCAAGAATACTGCTATTACCCAGAGTACTCTATAAGGCATTATTATCTTCTTGCCGAAGAGATACTCAACTGCTCTTTCACCGTAGTATGACCAACCGAGTATTGTTGAGAAAACGAAGGTGATAAGACCAACGGTAAGAACAATAGGGCCAATTACAGGAATCTGTGAGAAAGCGGCATTTGTAAGTGCTGCGCCTGTAAGGCCTTCAGTAGCTTCAGGATTCTTAAGAATATTGCTTACAAGAACAAGACCTGTCATTGCACATACAACAACTGTATCCCAAAAAGTACCCGATGAGGATACAAGGGCTTGCCTAACAGGATTTTTGGTCTGAGCTGCTGCTGCAACCAGAGGAGCTGAACCAAGACCGGACTCATTGGAGAACAAGCCTCTTGCGATACCGTATCTGGCAGCCATCATTACTGTAGCACCGGCGAAACCGCCGCCTGCTGCTTTAGCTGTGAAAGCATGCCTGATTATGAGAGAAAATGCACCGCCAACATATCCGGCATTCATTATAAGTATTATCAGGCAACCTAATGTGTAGAAAATTGCCATAAAAGGAACAAGCTTTTCGCAAACTCCGGCTATGGACTTAACACCACCAAGTATAACAATTCCTGTAAGAATGGCCAATACTATACCTGTTATATACGGTGAAATTCCAAAGTTCTCAACAACCATTGAGGATATGGAGTTTGCCTGAACAGTATTGCCGATACCGAATGCAGCTATGCCTGTAAATACACAGAAGAGAACTGCCAACCATTTCATCTTCAAACCATTTTCGAGGGCATACATAGGTCCGCCCAGCATAGTTCCATCGGAAGTCTTAACTCTGTATTTAACTGCCAGTAATGCCTCCGAATACTTGGTGGCTATACCGAATACACCTGTTAGCCATGTCCATAGAACGGCACCCGGACCGCCAAGAGCAACAGCAGTGGCAACTCCTACTATATTACCGGTTCCAATTGTAGCTGCCAAAGCTGTAGTAAGTGCGCCAAACTGACTTACGTCTCCTTCACCGGATGTGTCTTTGCTAACTGAAAGTTTAATTGCCATACCTATAAAACGTTGAATAAATCCCAACCTGAAAGTGAGGAACAAGTGGGTTCCGAACAAAAGAATCAACATTGGCGGACCCCAAAGATATCCATTTAGGAAAATTACTAAATCATGAAACGCTTGCATAAAAAGCCTCCTTTTAATGTTATTGCAGTCGGTAATATTTCCATTAACATGTTTAAGTTTCCATATATCTGCCTCTTTTCAACAAAATCAGAAGATGCAAATGGTAATATTATGAATAATATATACTGTTTCCTCAAATGTTACATAAACTATCTATCATAAAAAAACAGCATTTATTAAAAATAACTATGAGGTGATAAAATGAAGAAAAAACTAATAGCATTTATAGCAGTGCTATGCTTCTCAATGTCTACGATGCAAATTTTTGCTGATACCACCTATACAATTCGCTATGGTGATACCATGTGGAAAATTGCACAAAGGCATCAAGTCGGCATAAGCGAAATAATATCAAAAAATCCTCATATAAAGAATCCATCTTTAATATATCCAGGACAGAAGCTTACTATACCCAGCATGACTGCTATAAACTCTCTGGAAAACGAAGTTATCCGTTTAACAAATATTGAACGCTCCAAGAAGGGCCTTGCGGCCCTCAAAGCTAATTGGCAGCTTTCCCGGTGCGCAAGGTACAAATCACAGGATATGATTAACAAAAACTACTTTGCTCATCAATCTCCTACCTATGGCTCTCCTTTTGATATGATTGAGTCATTTGGAATTAAAATGGCTGCAGGTGGTGAAAACATTGCTATGGGGCAGAGAACACCTCAGGAGGTTGTCACTGCGTGGATGAATTCGCCCGGTCATAGGGGAAATATCCTGAGCACGGCCTATACTGAAATAGGCGTAGGACTTGCCAAGAGCAAAAACGGGAGCTATTACTGGACCCAAATGTTTATAAGGCCCGGAAGATAAAAGACTGCGTCAGATACGAGATACGAGATTTCGGGGTTCCGAGGGAATGGGTAACAAAAAAAGTAACCAGTTCATATCGAACTGGTTACTTACATACACAATTTCTTCCTTTTGATTTTGCACGGTACAATGCTTTATCAGCCGCTACACTAACCTCTTCCGCGTTTCTGTATTTTTCGCTTTTTTCCGCTGCTCCGATGCTTACTGTCAAATACAATTTTTTGTATGCGGCACTCTTTGTCATGATTTCAGCAGGCTTTTCTTTTGGTCTCTTTTTGCTTCTTTTTATAAAGCCCCTATTTGCAATATCCTCACGGAGTTCTTCCAAATAAGGAATTGCTTCCTGTACTGTCTTACCCGGGAAAACTATTGTGAACTCCTCCCCCCCATATCTGAAGGCCCGGCCCCCTCCCCCTATGCCTTTGATGCAAACGGCCACAAGCTTCAGCACATCATCCCCCACATCATGTCCATGGGTATCATTGAACTTTTTAAAATGGTCTATATCAAGAATTGCAATGGTATATCTAGTGCCAAGTTTCAGCAGCTCCTCTTTCAGAGCGCGCCTGGAGGGCAATCCGGTTAGCTCGTCCAGGTAAGCCATGCTGTGGGATGCCCAAAGAACCACCGCTACAAGCAAAAATCCTGACATAGCAAACATCATTGCCGCTGCATAAGCATCTTTACTTAATACCAAAGCGGCAAAGGAGAATATTGTTATTCCCATAAAGGGCGCATCTTGAGTTTTTCCTGTCACAGACTGTCTGGTGAAAAGATAAGCCAAAGCAGTTATAAACAATATGAGTGATATATGCGGAAAGCCGCTCAGAGTCTTCATATCGGCTGGGAACAGCTTTATTTCAAAAAGCTGAAGCAGGTCTGTGTCATTATACCAGATTATCCATGCTCCAATCAGTGCTTCAACAGCTATAAACAGGAACCTCATTCTGCCCCAGGCTGATATTATGCCTCTTTCCCTAAGTGTTGAGAAAACCAGAATATTAAGTGGCACATACACAGATACAATGGATAGTATCATACCATAGTATTCAGTTCCATCCATTCTATGAGGAATATAATGCAGTAGGACCATCTGGCTCAGCATGAGGGTCAAAGAACAAAAAAACACTCTGCTCCGGTTGAACCACCATCCAAAAAAAATGCCCATGACAAAAAAAACATAGGCTAAATATTGTGAAAGCAACTTGATAGCAGGGGTCGCTGCCTTCAGCCAACTTAGAGCAAAATATACAATTATGAGAAGCAAGCAATTTATTGTCAAGGATATCAAAGCTCTTACTGTCCTATTCAACTTTATTACCCTTTCCTGATACAAAAATGTAATATAGAGATAATGATATGCTCCATTATCTCTATATTATCATAAATCCTATATATCCGCTTTATCTTATTTCCAAGACTCAACCCTCCTATTCCTATATATACTCTGCGCACTCCTCGTCAACCACTACTGTAGCATCCGGATGAAGCTGCAATATGGATGCAGGTATTTCCGGCGTTATCCCTCCGTATAGAGCTTTGCCCAATGCTTCCCCCTTGCCGGCTCCACTGGCAAGAAGCAATATCTTGCGGGCATGCATAATTGTCTTTATTCCCATGCTTATCGCATACTTCGGTACTTCCTCGATAGTATCAAAAAAACGTGCATTGGCAAGAATTGTATCTTCATCCAGCTTTACCTTATGAGTAGTAGCCTCAAATTTAATATCAGGTTCATTGAAGCCTATGTGTCCGTTATTTCCTATTCCCAACACCTGCAGGTCAATTCCGCCCCTTACTCTGATTTTCTCTTCATAGTCCCTGCATTCCTTTTCAACATCTTCAGTCATACCGTCAGGTATGAAAATATTCTCTTTTTTAATATTGATATGCTTGAAAAGGTTGCTGTACATGTAATAATGGTAGCTATTGACGTTATCATCTGATAATCCTATGTATTCATCCAGATTGAAGGTTACTATTTCCGAAAAATCCAGCCCATCCTTCCTGCGCATCCGTACAAGCTCCTTGTACATCATAAGCGGAGTGCTGCCCGTTGCCAGGCCAATCACACTGTTGGGCTTCAAAAATATCTGCCCTGCCACTATATTAGCAGTCCTTCTGCTCATTTCTTCATAATCTTTGACAATTATTATTCTCATTATTTAACCCCTCATATACTTTTTTATCCTTTACCAATATCTTTTGCCCACCAAGACTTTCCATCAGTTTACCAGAGAAGCCGCTGATATTCAAGCCGCTACTGCATCCAATTTCAAGGTGTATTTTTCCATATCCACTGTCTATCCCGGCATGACATGCCTCACTCCGGTTTTTTCTCTTCTATCAAACGCATATAATATGTGTATAGTTCTGTATATCCTTCTACTTCCTGCCGCCCTTTTTCATTTATGTCATACAGCCCTCTTGATATATTTTCAAACCATCCATAATGATTTTTTCTCAGTATTGTTGTTGTCTTCTTCTCATCAGTACCAAGCTGTCTCAGTGCCTTGGGCTTTAAGGGGCCATATTTCATCAGACAGCAGGCTGTATGTATTGCCATTTCCCGATATGCTGTCATAAGCTTTTTCCCTGTACTTCCCCCGGTATTGAAATCTCCATATCTGGCATCAAATTCCTTTATCAGCTCCTGCCTTTTCTTCTTGCTCTGTTTCTTGCTCTTGCACATATCAAAGGCCGCAGGTTCAAATACTACCTCAGCATAGGAACAGTCCTCCTTTAATGACACAACTATGAGCCCAAGCTGCAGCCTTTTAAGCAAATAGCTCAGGTTCTTCCATCTTTTTGAGAACAGCTCCCTGCCCGGTTTGGGGACAGCTACATATACCATATCCGCCAGCTTTTGCCTTAAGGCAGCCTGCAGTATTACATCAAGATTCAGGCTCTTCTTCATCTCAACTACTATCAGTTCACCCTGTTTTACAGCTGTAATGTCACAATGGCTCACCTCGCTGCGCACCGTATATCCCAGGCCACTGAAATAGTCATATATAGGTTGGTATAAGTCTTCCTCCCGGAAATCTGCCTTTTTTTTACTGCTCATACAATCACCACACTCTATAAGGATATCATAAGCGGAACCATTATAGGAACCAGCAGTGATAATACAACCCCGGTGATGAAGGAGACAACTGCGGTCCTGCTGTCAGTAACTCCGGATATAGCAGGAAGAGCAGTGTCCATTGCTGTTGCTCCTGCCGGTGCTATACTCTCAAGCTTGCCTATGTATTTGGCTATAAAAGGTATTGCCATTAATGCAAACAGCTCTCTGCAAACATTTGTTACAAAAGCTACCGCTCCCGTTTCTGCACTGTAGTCGGACAATATAATCGCCGAAAGGCTGTACCAGCCAAAGCCGGCTCCTATTGCGCCTGATTCGTTTACAGGAAGCCCTATTATAAAGCCTCCGGCAATACTGCCTAATATGCTGCCCATGGCTATCATTACCGGAATCAGCAGTATCCTGAAGCCACATGACTTGATCTGATTGATAATATCCTTGTTCCTGCCTATGTCAATACCTACGAAAAACAGCAATGCACACAGTCCCAGGTCAATTATAAAGCCTATGTATTGCACCAGGTACTGAGGGAACAAGAATAACCCTGCAATGATACCCGATGCCACAGCTGCTATTATTCCTGCATTCATATCATTTACTGTCCTTTCTGCTCCGCTGTACAAAGCCCGATACAAGCCTGACAGCTATAATACTGAAGGCTATGGAGAAAACAGAAAGCACAATTGCTTGCAGCCCCAGCTTATAGAATCCGTTTATCACATCATCATTAACCCCGATATTGATTCCCATTACGAAAAGCATAAACAGCAAGCTGACATACTGAAGCTTGGACAGCTTGTCCGTAAATTTCCCCGAAAGTTTGCCGGCGGCACCAATCCATGCCCCTATAAAAATTATAGCTATATAAAGCAGTATCCTCAATTCTATCACCCCTTAGGTGATTTTAAGAAATATATATACTTTTCTTAAAACACAGATTAATAATATTACGTAAACAGTATACAGTATTACCTGAAGGCTAGTCAATTGGTGCGCGCTGCAAAAACACCTGCCAATTGTGTTTGACAGGTGTTTTATACTTCTTATTCAGCTTTAAGCTATACTATAGGCGCCAGCAGCATTACTTCCTCATTTTCCCGGTAGATGGTGCCAAATTGTGATATTGGTATAGGATTTCTCCCTATTCCCACCTCAAAGGTATAGCCGGGTCTTCTGTACTCTTCCACGAACCAATCCTTGTAACCCGCATAAGCAGCCTCATAGGGCACATCTGCCAAAGCATATCCGGTAGCATTCGAAAAAATTCTTCCTATTTCCAATGCCCTGGGAGGTCTTATCCCTTTATACAACCAGTATATAACCCTTCCTTGAGTATGATATGCAATAACAAGCTTGAAATTGCGCTGTCTTGTAAAATTGGCAACTGCCTGAGTCTCCGGCTCGGAAAGGGCTCTTGGC
>Ga0209347_1004826_pt1 | contig 13532 bp, 8 predicted proteins | sample AutmiccommuBRH23_FD_187382 | JGI IMG/M metagenome (GOLD analysis project Ga0209347, IMG submission 187382) | Deep subsurface microbial communities from Mt. Terri, Switzerland - Autotrophic microbial communities BRH/23 (SPAdes) (version 2) | ecosystem: Environmental > Aquatic > Deep subsurface >... | reverse complement strand
TCCGCTAGTAGAGCCGGCACTTCCGCCAATAAACATCAAGATGAATAAAATATTTTTACTAAAGGTTGGCCATTGATCAAAATTTACTGTTGTATAACCTGTTGTGGTTATTATTGAGCCAACCTGGAAAAAGGCATCTCGAAAGAGGATACCTCCTCTATCAAAAAAAGTAAAATAAAGGTTTGTCCCAATAAGCAAGGTAGCAACAAAAATAATCAGCAGATATAAACGTAACTCCTCATTTTTGACAACATCACGCCATTTCCCTTTATATAAAGCGAAGTACAAGGAAAAGTTAGCTCCCGAAATAATCATGAAAACGGTAATTACTAAATGAATGTACGTGCTGTCAAATGCCCCGATGCTGGCATTTCTCGTAGAAAAACCACCCGTCCCGACTGTTCCAAAGGTGTGCAATGCTGCATCGTATAAGGACATACCACCAAAGGTCAAGAGGATGATTTCTAGCCCGGTAAGAGAGATATACGTAATGTAGAGAATCTTCGCTGTATCTTTTATCCGCGGAACAATTTTATCGGCTACTGGACCAGGACTCTCAGCTTTAAATATTTGAAACCCACCGACTCCAAAAATCGGTAGTAAAGCGACCGTAAAGACCAGAATTCCCATACCACCAATCCAATGTGTAAAAGAGCGCCAAAATAAGATTCCTCGCGGCAATGGCTCAATATCGTCTAAAATCGTCGCTCCAGTGGTTGTTAGTCCTGAGACGGTTTCAAAAAAAGCATCAATATAAGAAGGAACACTCCCGGAAATCACCAAAGGTAAAGCGCCTAAAGCAGCTGAGAGTGCCCAGCCGAAGGCTACAATTGCCAACCCTTCCTTTGTTCTGATTTTTTTGTTTGAGGTTTTTACTCTGGTCATCAAAAAGCCAATAGCGGCGATAATCAAAATGCTGACTAAAAAAGCTATTTTATCCGACTGGTTGTAGTACACCGCTATTAGTTGCGCCGGTACCATAAATGCTGCTTCAAGAATTAGAAGAATTCCTACTACCTTTACGACGATGAAATAATTCATTTACACGTACTCCTCTGCTGGGTCTTAAAAAGATATCTAAAGCATCAATATTCGATGTTAAACAAAAGATAATTAATCGGTCGTTAGCGTCAATGACTGTGTTTCCGTTAGGAATAATTACTTTCCCTTTATGAACTACTGCCCCAATTATTATTCCTTTTGGCAGGTTCAATTCATATATTTTCTTGCCAACCACTTTCAGCTCTTTAGCGATTATCACTTCGGTTACTTCTGCTTGACCACCTAATAATAAGGAGACTGATACAACTTTTCCCCCGCGAATGAATTTTAAAATATCGCTGGCGGTAATATATATCGGATTCAACGCTACATCTATTCCAAGTTTATCAATAATTTGAACATAATTAGGTCTGCTAACCTTGGCAATAACCTTGCTTACTCCGGACTGCTTTGCCATTAAGGTCATCAGTAGGTTTTGTTCATCAAAATCAGTTGCCCCAATAAAGGCATCCATCCTTGCCAAATTCTCTTCTTCTAATAAATTAATATCCGTTCCATCTCCATGAATAACTAATGCGCGATCTAGGTGCTCCGTTAAATAACTACAACGTTCACGATTCTGTTCGATTATAGTTACATTAATTTTGGCTTGCAATAATTGCTTAGCTATATAATAGCCTACTTTACCGCCACCAAAAATCATCACGTTTTTAATGTATCTTTTTTCCAAACCAAGCCCATAATTTTCTTCTATTTTTTGGATACTCTCGCTTTTTCCCATGATATAAATTATATCTTCTTCTCTGATGATCGTTGTTCCATCAGGAATAATGATGTTCCCGTCTCGCATAACTGCGACGATTAACAAATCCTCTATCCCTTCTAAATCCATTACCCGCTTGTTAATAAAATTCTTTAAATTTTTAACATGAAAGTCATGCATTTGGACTTTCCCTTTGGCAAAATCCCCAGAATAAAAGCTGTAGCTTTTCAAAAGAAAGCGACTAATTTCAACGGCAATCGCTAAATCAGGATTAACAATATGATCAATTCCCATCTCATTTTTAATGAAATCGAGTTGTGCCAAGTACTCCGGATTTCGAATTCTAGCAATAGTTTTCCCACACCCAAGCCTCTTGGCTAAGGTGCAAATGATCGTATTTGTCTCATCACTACTAGTTGAGGCGATGAGCAAATCATATGAACCGATACCTAACTCCTTTAAAAATCCTACCTCTAAACCGTTGGCGGTGACAGCCAGAACGTCTAAATGGTCATTTATCCGATTAATCACCTTAGCGCTTGAATCGACAATGGTTACTTCTATGTGACTATTCAGCATTGATTCGGCAACTTTATATCCCAATTTTCCGGCACCAATTATCATTACTTTCATAACTCTTACTCCCTTTAATTCAGCTTGATTTATCTTAACATGAATTCTATCACAATATTACTGTTTTCAACAATTTACATTTTAAAAACATCTTGCTTCTAAATAAGCAGAGAGGGTTCTTCCTTATACATAACATATAGCTCGTGAAGGGCTCTTGTACAGCCAACGTATAGCAGCTTGATATCCTGTTCTGTTTTTTTATAAGTCTGCTGATCGACATTATATAAAATCACTGCATCGAACTCTAACCCTTTAGTTAAATATATCGGGATAACCGAGATTCCGCCCTGATATTCCTCATGATCATGCTTGATCATCGAAGCGTTAATTCCCCAACTGGTTAGAAACTCCAGAATATACTCACATTCCAGTGCCGTTCTGCCAACGATAGCTACGGTGTTTATCCGTTTATCCAAAGCTTGCACTAGACTGATTAATTCTTGATCATGCTGACCTGAAGATGTTTTGATAATGCGTACAGGATTACCGCTTCTGAATACCGGTACTGCCAGAGGAACAGCAAGGTTTGCTTTAGCAATAATTTGATTAGCAAACTTAATGATTTCCATCGTGGAACGATAACTTTGCCGGAGTTCGTGATAGTGAGTCAATTCCTCAGGAAATAGACTTATAAATTCGTTCCAGGAGGATATTCCCCGATTAGAGTGGATTCCCTGCGCCAGATCTCCTAATATTGTGAAAGAATTCCCTCTTGTAAGTACTTTAATTGCCTCAATTTGAAATGGAGAGAAGTCCTGTGCCTCATCAATAACAACATGTTCAAGCTCGTCAGAGCGGTCATGTCCATTCAACCATAGATGGATGTATAGAATTGGTGTAATATCTTCCATTTTTAATTGGTTTTTCTTTAGATATTTATTGGTTTCTGTTTTAACCTCCGCAGGTATGCCTTGTTTGCAGTTGCTTGCAGCAACATTAGCTTTCGCGTAGCGAATTATCTTCTTCTCTGTGATGAAAAGCAACTGATATAATTCGTACAAAGATAAATCTAACCAGGATTTTAGATAATTCTGCAGGTTTTGATTTGCTTTTCTTTTCATCTCTTTTTGCTGATGCTGCCCTATTTTTTCTTTTACTGAAGTCTCAATCCAACGTTTAATTCTATCGATTATTTTTACACGTCTTACAAGCAACGGATACGAACGATAATCCTCAAGGTACCATCTGCGGATAATTTCTGCATCTAGCTCTTGTCCTTCCCAAGCAATGAATTGAACAGCCGGAACATGATTCTGCTCATAGGATTGCATGAATTGCTCAAGTAGATCTTTGAATTTAAGGGATCCCTTAAAGCCAGAAGATGAGGTTTGCGGTTCGTCATGCGCTCCTTTATCTCCTTCTTCAAACCATGCTTGCAATTCTTCACCGTTATCGATCATCTGATATTCATCTTGCAATAGATTAAGTGCCCAAGCTGTATATGTTGTTTGCCGGATATCCCCAACCCCAAGCTCCGGCAATACCCCGGAAATGTAGTCCAGAAACATTTGACTGGGGGCAAAGATCATCATTCTTTTCGCCTGTATCGTTTCCCGATAATGATATAATAGATAAGCTAATCTATGTAAGGCAACTGTCGTTTTCCCACTTCCGGCAACACCTTGAATAATTAACGCAGTATCTTTCTGGTATCGAATGATTTTATTTTGTTCCGACTGAATCGTCGAGACAATGTCGCGAAGCCGATTATCTTTATTCTCTTCTAGTTTATATAAGAGAAACTCATCCCCCCCAGTTAGGTTTTCCTCACCTTTTACATAACTGTCAACTGCTCGCTCCAGTTGATTATTCTTTATGACAATATTTCGCTTAAGATAAATCTCACCTTCTATCGTTCCTTCGGGAGCATCATAGAAGGCATTTTCTTCTTCTCCGGTAAAGGAATAGAATAAACTAGCAACTGGCGCTCTCCAATCGATAACTATTAATTTTTCCGTATCATCTTCCGAAACTCCGACCTTTCCAATATAAAGAGGATCAAAAGCGGCTTGATCTTTTTCTTGGAAGTCTAACCTGCCAAAGTACGGATCACGAAGTGCTTTCGCCAAAATCTCCTTTTTTCTCTCCCGCATCTCGTCCAAAACTTGCTCTGTAAAATCGTTCCCATAATATCTTGGCGCTTCCTGCGCTTTAGAGAATAGAGATTCCAATTTTTTTATTTTTTCCTTCAAAGTAATTCTTTCCTCATTAAATGCCATCCCCTGATTATCACCCATCAGATATAAACCCTCCTTCAAAAGACTGTATAAGGATTCTCTCATATTCTCAAAAAAAAGAATAGACTTTTTTCTAGTAATTTGATATGATGAGTAATGTACGAGTGCCTGAAATAATTTTACAATAATTGGATGATATAATATTTAACCGAATAACTAGAAACACTTCGAGAATAATTTGAGGAACTTATTATCGAAGTGTTTTTCATTTTTTATATTTGTTTTTCTTGAAATATTAGTAGCTAATTGCAAAGCTCTCCTGAGTTAATTTGTTCATTTTATCTACTTTGTGTTTCTTGGCTATTTCCAGCATTGAAGTGTTGGAGAAGCCGCCAAGATACTCAATAAAAAATCTTTCTTCTGCTTCTTTTTGAGTCAACTTTGTTCAATAACCTTGCCTCTTCTACACCGGACGTTTCCATAAGTCATTTTAATCTTTAATCGAAATTGCTTTGCGATAACATACATCCACGCATAGATTACAATCTATACACTGTTCTACGTTACAAACCGGTTTATTTAGTATATCATCTATTGCAATTGCATGAGTTGGACATACTTTTCCACAAATTGTACACCCCAAACAATTTTCATTCACATCCAATCGTTTGATGGTTTGAAGTGTTTGTATATCTATTTTCGGTTTTATCCAATTTTGATAAATATCCAAACGAAGTGATTGTAGAGAGGCTAACTCTCCATTATTCCATGGTGATACATCTTTCTTCAATTGAACACTTTCTTTAATTGATGTTCTTGTTTCCTTTGCTATCATATTAAAAAATTCTCTACGATTAATTTTATCGGTATTTACCAACTGTTTCTCTTGGTTTAATAACTTCATCTCTTCACTATTATTAATATATTCCCAGTTTAATCTTTGCCAAGTTTCTTTCCATTTGTTAAAACGTCGGTGAAATACCTCGTTACCTTTTCTCCAATCACAGGTTGCACACATCTCGGATAGAAAATAGAAGTTTTTCACTCCATTTGCAATAGCTAATAGAATGGTGATATCATCTAGTTCCCCTAGACAACTTAAGCTAATACCAGAATGAAAATGATCTATAACATGATTACAATGAAAAATCAGTCTTTCATTTTCTTCTGATTTTCTTCTTACCTCTGAATAAAAAGCCGGAAGAGATTTTTTTTTCGATTCCAATGCCTCCGTAGGACACACCGCAATACACAAATTACAACCTTGGCAAGACAACTCTACATTAAGATATTCTTCTAATTGTACTGCTTGAGCCGGACAAATGTCTTGACACTTTGAGCAAGACGATAATTTATGTCTGCTGTGTAGACATTTTTCGGGATGTACATAGATTGGTATTTGCTTTTCTGCTAAACGCAACCCTAAATGGAATATATTCGAAAGCATGAATAACCCTTCTTTATCGTTTTATGCTAGTCGCAATTTTAACATATCACCAATATTGGTTAGTGATCCCTCAATTAATCGAAAGATATCTGCAATAAGAGAATCTTGACACTGGGAAGATGCATGATGACAGAAGTCAGGAATCCAAGGTTGAATATGTTGATCAAAAAACAGATGAAACTTTTCCAATTCTTGAGCAGCGCTTTCTACTTTTCCTTGTTGGTACTGTTTTAAGGTGTTTTGTAACAGATAAAAAGCAAATTCTATTTCATTCGCAATAAAATCATCCGGTATTCGATCTAACGCTTTTACAGCTAAACCTGATTCTAAGTAGGTTTTACGGATTTCATAGGTTTCCTGTTGCATCAGTTGCTTATCTCCGGATATGGCAACAGATTCAAAGGGGTAAAAAGTCAGTTTATCCGGACCGTAGACCACTCGGGTAAAATCAGCTTTTATTTGATCTAACCATGTTAAATCTAAACTATTCATATTGATAGCCTTTAATTGATCTAACAGCCTTTTTTCATTTTCATCCAATTCCTGATAAGCATGTAGAAGATTATTTATAGCTTGAAGAACTTCAAGTATAGGTCCTTTAGTAAAAAAATGCCTCCATACATTCAATTCTTCCACAAGATTAGCTATCTCTTCAACTTGAAATGTTTTCATGATTATACATCTCCTTGTCTTTTATTCCCCGTATGGAGATAGAGCCTAGTATTTCTTTAAAATACCAGGCTTTATCTATAAATATTCTTTAAATCTTTTTAACTCGTACAATCATATCTGCGTAAGTTGGCATTCCCATAATTGGACTGTGTGAGTCACCATCAACGAGTTCATTATGGTTAGGAGTATATTCTCGTTGGGCATAAGTACCACCCAATCCTGGAGAGAATCTTCCCCCTGTAGCAAATCCCATTCTTAATACACCCGGACGGATACTTTCAGTTACCCAAACTCTGCCTTTGGTAGTTTTGCTTAATGGATTTTCTAGCTCAACCAGATCACCAGTTTTTATATCCATTTGATTTGCATCATTGGTATTCACCATAATGGTTCCTACACACCAGGTACCGGCTGCCAGTTTTCGTTTTTTTACATCCATTCCACCATTACCATCAGTATCCACTAGATCGTAATCAAATTCTTTATTAAGAGGCATCCAATGTCCTTCAACAGGTGTTTCCGCTAGCCATGGTACCATTTGCGTACCTGACATGGCATGATGCACTCGGCCAACAATCAATTGGAAAGGATATTGTTCTTTGTACTTTTTATAAGCAGTGTTGGTAAATGGATTCCATTTGGTTTCAAACCAATAAAATGTAGATGGATAACGATCGAATCCTATTTCCTGAAGTCCTCTTGGAATAACTCCCGATTCATCAATCAGCTTATTATACTTATTATAACGATCAAATCTAAACTCTACTAATTTTGAACCGGTAGATGGAAATACACCGCTTGGTACAAACTGATTAGTGGCACTATCCCATTTTTGATAACGTTGATATGACATTGGCCAAACTGCTACACCTTTGTGTTCTCGCAGCCATTTAACTGTTAATACTTCTCCTTTTATTTCTTTTTTCTCATGGTTAATGGTAGCTCTGCCTTCTTCCAATGAATCTGGTGTACCAATTAGTTTATAACCTGCCGGATATTGGGGATATGGCAATGGCTCTCCTATATTGTATTTACCGGGAGATTGTTCCAGCATCTCATTGACAAAATCCTCTTGTGTTTTATATTTCTCCCAAAAATCACTAGGATTAATATCTTTATCTCCCAATTCATATAAACGTTTTGCCAACATGTTCATAATCTCTGTCGGAGTTTTACACTCATGCATCGGTTTAATGACTTGATCTCTTAGATAAAGTAATGGGTGAGACGGGTAGATATCTGACAGACTCATTCTCTCTGCATAAGAAGCTTCAGGCAATATAACGTCAGCATACATACCTGTTTCTAAATATATCGTGTCAATATTAACAACCAATGGAACTTTATACTCTCCTTTTTGATCCTTTGCAGTTAGCGCTTCGGTCCATTTCCAAGTTGCCGAACCAGTAATTACAGGATTTCCGGTACGGATAATAAATGCTTTGATAGGATATTTATGTCCTTTAAATGGTCCATAATTTAATGTTACTCCTTCCAAGAAGCGGCGAGGATAATCGCCAACCACATCATCCCATGCTGACGGCCAATCACCAAATAAATCCATATGCAAATGTTCTACTTCACCTTCTACTTCTACCCCATTGATTACCTTTGTTACTTCACGCTTTTTGAAGAATTTTCCAGTTGCATTCCCGCCTTTACTTGCCTTTGTTATTTCCGTATCAATAACTCCACCTGGAATATCAAAATTACCAGTGATAATGTTCAAGGCTGTACCTAAAATAGAACAGACATATCCATTAAAGTGATGACCCGGGCTTTGCATACCCCAAATTAATGCAGCTGGCTTAGTAATACCGTATGTGTGGGCCATTTCCTCGATATCCTGCTTACTTAGACCACAGCGGTCAGCAGCCCATTCTAATGTATAATAGTTTAAATTGTTTATTGGATCTTTTTTAGTCCACCAAGATTTAAAGGATGCCTCGAACTCATCCCAACCTTGACTGTACTTCTTAAATTCCGGCCAAATATATCGTCGATTCGGGTTATTTTGATCATCATGTTCCAAGATATACCGTAAAACCGCCGCAAAAAGATCTCCATCTGTTCCCGGTCGAATCGGCAGCCAACGATCAGCTTTTGCAGCTGTGTTGGTATGAGCTGGATCAATTACCCAAACCTTACAACCATTCTCCACCTGCGCTGCCACAGTTCCCCTGTTTTCATAAACAATACGTGTTGCAACAAACGGATTCCAACCAAGATAGATAATCAATTTGGCCTGATGTGAAAATTCCTCTTTTAATTTTCCGTTCTTGTCACGAATAAGAATTGGTCTCATGATATCCGGTTCAATTCTTTTCCCGCCTAGCATCAATTTCGGTCCGTGACGACGTGGAGTGTCACAGATTGAACCATGTTCAACACAGTTAGGTGTGCCATAAGAAAAAAACAATCGATAGTATTGATCCCGATCCGTTACATCACCGGCATCCATGATTACACTTTCTGCTCCTACCTCTTTTTTGTATTGAGCAAGCTTTTTGGCAACAAAATCAATTGCTTCTTCCCAGGTAACCTCTTTAAACTTCCCTTCTCCCCGCTCACCTACACGAATCATCGGTTTTTTTACACGGTCAGGGGAATAGATAAACTGTTGACCTGCAGTTCCCTTAGCACATGCTGTACCATAATTTAAAGGGGCATTTTTATTACCGTATATCTTCCATACCTTTCCCCCTTTAACCCACATTTCCATTCCGCATTCAGATGGGCACATTGCATCTGCTGTATAGTGAACAGTTACATCCTTCATCCGTTTTGCAATTTCATCCGATTCAGCCGCTGTAACCATTTTAAGATTAAAGAGCTCTTTACTTAAACCGGTGCTTAATCCAAGCGCTGTTAACCCTGATATTTTAATAAAAGTTCTTCTTTTCATAATTACCCTCCTTACATTTGATATTTCTTCTATATAGCTTGACCAATCATGACAAGTACATATCTCATACTAAATACACCAATAAGTATAAGCATGGAAACGGTAAAAAGGAGTATTGGATTAGATTTTGCCTTTCCAAATAGCAAAATAATCAGAGGTACGATTAAACCTAAAATCAATTCTCCCAATACAAAAACCTTACTACTCCATAATGCATTAATGATTTCACTTCCTGTACCACCTGCTCCAAGCAAAATGATTGTGCGAAATGCAATCAAAGCCAGACTTAGCAGGATTGTGATAAACATTCCATTCAAAACATAACTTGATAATGAAATTGCTTTTTCTTTATAGACTGTTAATAATAATCCCAAAACTGCCAAACCTGCTAGAATTGTGGTTGTTATAAAATATACAGGAAGTAGTTCGCTGTGCCATAGAAGTTTTGCATTGACGATTCCCAATTCTATTCCCGGATAAGCTGCCACAAGTAATGCCAATGTAAACACAAATCCATTTTTAGATGGTGAAGATTGTGAAGCAGATGCTGCTTGTGTTGCTGCAGGTGAAAAGGTTTCAATGAGATAATTTTTACTTATAAGCAGCAGCGTTATACCAAAAACAATAAGCAACCAACCACCCCATGACATAGGAGATGTTATCTGGAAATTGGCAGGATTTAGCATATTGATGAACCTTGACGGTTTTCCTAAATCAAGGATGATAAAAACTGGTGCAATTGCAATTGCAGCTAATCCAATTATATACCCAGGCCTTTTTAACATTTTTATGGTTTCAATCTTAAGAAATTCAGCAAGAGTTATAACCATTACAGTTCCGGCACTTACACTTAGAATAAAAAAGTAAATTGGCACCAAAATATTCCAGTGTGACGCATTTACAGCACGATAAAGCTCTAATATTGACATTAATATCCCCCCTTATTTCTCCATACGTATGGCATCTGCACCAATATAAAATACGTTGGGCTCAGTTCCCAATTCGATCTTCCGCTTTGTAGTAGGCTCTGTTGCAATCGATTTGGATACTTCGCTATTCGGATCATTTAAATCACCAAAAACACGAGCTTTTCCCATACAGTTGCGGACACAAGCCGGTGTTCCTCCCATATCTACAAGGTGATCACAAAAATCGCATTTGTCAGCCACTTTATGAATAGGATGTATAAATCGAGCATGATATGGGCAGGCTACAACACAATAACCACACCCTATACATTTATCTGCATTGACTACTACAATCCCATCTTCCCTTTTATACGTAGCACCAACCGGACATACGGATACACAAGGGGCATTATCGCACTGATTACATAATTTTGGTAAAAAATGCCGTTTTACGTTTGGATAAGTTCCTTTTTCGTACATATCAACATTGGCTCGTGAAACACCTAATGGTACTGAGTTTTCCATCTTGCATGACACTGTACAGGACATACATCCTACACATCGTCTAACATCAATGACCATTCCATACTTTGGTTTTTCAGACATGATTAAACCTCCTTTTGTGAATTGTTGAACGTTCGCTTATAATATATAATGTTTAACTAAGAAAGATAACTAGCAATCCTTCTTGAAAAAGATCTGGCTTTCAACTAGGTTTTATCCTAGGGGGATTCCTAGGTGTCCAAACAAAAAAAGACCTTCATAAGGTTTATCCTTATGTAAAGGTCTTAACTATAGGCAACGAGTTCCATTCTATCCATGTTTTAATATCCTTGATTTAAGCGAGAACTAACTAATCCAGCCCTTTTTCAAAGCATACTTCACCATGTCAGTACGATTTTGTAATCCCAGTTTTCTAAATGCATTTGCTTTATGAAATTCAACCGTTTTAACACTTATAAATAATTCTTTTCCTGCTTCTTTATACGTAAGTCCCTGGGCTAATAAAATCAAAACTTCTTTTTCCCTTTCACTTAACTCTTCTTTTTCTCCTTCATATTGGTGCTCTTGAAATACTTTCATCATAATCGGGACAATTTCCGGTGACAAATATCTTCCTCCATTTTTTATTTTATGAATGGCTAGTATTAATTCATCTGCTGCACTTCGTTTGATAACATACCCGTCTGCACCGTTACGTATGGCTGGTACCACATATTCTTTACTTTCATATTGCGTCAGAATCAATATTTTAATATTTGGGTATTGATCTTTACATTGATTAATTATTTCCAGACCAGGAACTCCTGGCATTGCTAAATCCAATATGATTACATCCGGTTTTAATTCAGGTATAAGTTTTAGAGCCACTTCACCACTTCCGGCTTCTCCTACAACTGCTATATCTTCTTGTAACTCTAAAAGAAAACGAATTCCCTGTCTTAAAATCGTATGATCATCAACTAGAAGAATACGGATTCTCATTCAATTTCCTCCATTTCTTTATTGAGTGGTTCTATAGGAATGAAGAATTTAATATTTGTACCTTTCCCCAGAGAAGTATGGATTTGGAGTTCCCCTCCTATTAATTTTGCCCGTTCTTTCATCCCCATCAATCCAAGTCCTTTTTTTTGTAATTTCATTGTTTCATAATCAAATCCAATTCCATTATCCGTAATTATACCTTCGATGTTTTTGACGTTAAAATTCAACTCAATTTGAACGAGTTTTGCTTGGCTATACTTCGTCGCATTAATTAAAGACTCTTGAACAATTCGGTAAATCGTAGTTTCTATTTCAGGTAAGAGCCTTATCGGGCTACCTTCAACACGAATTTTTGCTTCCATACCCGCCAAATGTAAACGATGCGTAATTAACCATCGTATTGCCGGTAATAACCCTAAATCATCTAACATTGATGGTCGCAAATCTTGAATTATCTTTTGAATTTCCAAGTTAATCTGGTTTAACTGCCCCTTTAATGTTTCCAAGAGCTGAATGCCTTTTTCAGGCTCTTTTTCTATCGCGATAGCAGCACTTTTTAAACCAACGCTTAATGCAGTTAATGTTTGACTGGTCTCATCATGTAGTTCCCTTGCAATCCGTTTCCGTTCATCTTCTTGAGCATGAATAACTTGTGTTAATAATCTCTTAAGTTTTTTTTCTCTCTCTTCTAATTTTTCCCATAGTTTTCGATTGGCAATGGCAATGCCAAGTTGACTTCCTACCGTTGCTAATGTAGTAAGATCATTTTTGTCTAATGTTTTTTTAGTCTTACAAACGCTGAAGAATCCCAGTAATTCCCTTTGAGCAATAAGAGGTATTATTTCCAGAAACCCCTGGTTAATGTCATTATGATGAAGACATAATAAATCTATACAATTATTAATGTGGGAAAAGTCTTTTAATTGGTGGAATGAACGCCAAACATGTTCGATTGATAACCAACATTGGCGGTTGGCTAAAGATTGTTCACCTTTGCAACTTCCATATCCATAATAATTACTTTTTTGTTTTAACCAATCTAAATCTAGATCCTCTTCATCAACTGAAATACCTCGTGGGAATAAGAAAACTGTTACTCCATCTAATTCCATCAATGATAATATTTCCTCGCTTGCACTATTCAATAATTTAGGAATTTCCACACGACCGCCAATATCTCTGGAAATTTCGTTTAGGAGCAATAATTCATGATTACGCTTTAAAAGATTTTTCTGAGAGGTCTCTATTTCTTCAATGTAATTTCGAATTTTATTGATCATTTGCTGAAAGGCATTCGCTAATTCACTCACTTCATCATTACCTTTAAGTGATTTGGCAAAAGTACTAAATTGATCCCATTCAATATTATCGACATCTATTATTTGAACCTTATTCGTTAGTAATTTTAATGGCCGAGTAATAAAACGACTCATGATCATCGCAACTGCAATACCCAGGAGAATTCCCTCAAAAGTTAACAGTGCGATACTCTCAGTTGTTTTTTGTAGTAAAGACTGAAGAGGAAATTGACTCATGCCAA
>Ga0209347_1004824_pt1 | contig 13534 bp, 7 predicted proteins | sample AutmiccommuBRH23_FD_187382 | JGI IMG/M metagenome (GOLD analysis project Ga0209347, IMG submission 187382) | Deep subsurface microbial communities from Mt. Terri, Switzerland - Autotrophic microbial communities BRH/23 (SPAdes) (version 2) | ecosystem: Environmental > Aquatic > Deep subsurface >... | reverse complement strand
TCTTCGACGACCGGTTTCACCCTCGGGATGATGGTGTCATCGGCCGCGATCCCCATGTATTTCATTTTTCCTTTCTTGATCCGGGCGAATACCACGGCGCTGATCGGTTCCGCCAGGGCGATGCTGTAGAGGGGGAGCTGCGGTTCGGCAATCCGGCCGGTAAACCAATCAGACGGTTTCGGGTCCCCGGTCTTGTAATCGACCAGCACCCGGCGGCCGTCATCGAGCCGGTCGATCCGGTCGGCATAGGTGTTCAACCGGATTTTGCCGATGGTGACGGTCAGTTTTTCTTCTTTTTCGATCACTTCAAAGGGGGCTCGCTCTTTTTCCAGGGCCAGCCATTCGGCCAGAAGCTGATGGAGGCGGTCGCGCTCCAGTGCAGAAAACCGCTCGGTGAAGGTTTCCGGCAGTTCGGCCGCCATTTTCCGGACCGCCCCGGTTACGGCGGCCGAGATGACGAGATCGAGTTCGGCGGAATTTTTTCCGACCAGTTCCCGATGGGTTTTCAGATCGTTCCAGGCCAGTTCCAGGGCATGGTGGACCAGGGTTCCCCGGCGGGCCGCATCCAGGCCGGAGACCGGCGTTTCGAGTGACCGTCCCCCCAGCCGGTACTCGACGCAGGCCCGGAACGGGCAGGCCGCCTGGGCCTTGATCACCCCGGTGCCGCCGGTGACCGTTCCGTCATCGGAAAGCGGCGGAGCCTGGGCGTCGACGATTTTTTCCAGGTCGGCTGTTCCGGCGAGTTGTTCCCGGTAGCCGGGGGACCGGTCCAGGGCGAGGGCATCGGCCGGCAGTTCGGGGAGATGCAGGATCAGGGGGCTTGGATAAAGGTGGCTGTCGCCGGCGGCCGTGGGGTAGCTGACCACCACTTCGGCGGCCGATGCCAGGAGCCGATCGGTCGCCTGCCGGGCAAAGGCAAGCTCGCGCTCCGGGGAGGCGTGGGGCAGATCCTGCCGGCGCTGGATGTCAAAGGGAATAAAGGGATTGGGGGCCGGGGCCGGCGGCCAGGATTCCTGGGTCAACCCGGTGATCCAGAGGGCGTCGAACCGCTCGCCGGCCGATTCGAGCATCCCCAGGACCTGTACGGGGGCCTCGGCGCTCTCGGGCTGAAACAGGGTGTTGCCGATCATCCGCGAAAGGGCGTCGAGCGCTTCTGAAAAGTCGATGGCCGGGGCGATTCCGTCCGTCCCGGCAAACCGGGACAGGGCCTCTCGCCAGGCGGTCACCGCCTGGTATTCCCGGCTGGAGAGGGGGCGGTCACCGGGCCAGCCGAAGGCATCGAGCAGATTGGAAAACGTCATGGCCCAACCCGACGGGGACCGGCGCGGTGGGAGTTTCCCGCACGCCAGCCGGAACCGTTCCAGGCGTCCCTGGAAGACCGGGCACCGGAAACCGGGTTTTCCGTTTTTCTCCTGCTTCATCCGTTCAAGCCGATCGAGTAAACGGGAAACGGGCAGCCGGGTTTCGCCGTACTTCCGGAGGCGGGCATCGAGGATGGCCCGGCGGGAAAGCTCCCGGTCCGCCCCGGCCAGGTACGGGGAGAGAAGCAGGGCGGTAAAGCGGACCGTTTCCGGATCATTTTCGGCCAGGTCGAGAATCTGGAGGGCGATGCGGATCACCGGGTAATCGGAGAGGGGAAGCCCCATGGAAATATTGAACGACAGATCCTCCGGGGGGGCCGGCGACAGGATGCCGGCCGGGTGAAACCGATCCTCGAATACCCGGGCCACAGTCTCGCGGCAGGCTTCCAGCCGGGGGAAGATCACCCCGAACCGGCCGTCCGGATTTCGTTTCACCTGCGCGGCGGCCCATCGGGCGGCCGCATCGATCTCGGCGGCTTCATCGGGAAAACCGACCCGGGCGGCGTGTCCGGAGTGATGCGCAACGGCCTGGATCCCCACCCGGCAGCCGCGCTCCTGAAGGGTTCCGATCAGGTCGGCCATCTGGGGGGGAATTTCGTCAAATCCGTGGAAAACGACCGCCGTCGGCGCCGGGAGGATGCGTTCCGCAATCCCCCGGCGGACGGCATCGGCCAGGCGGGCCGGGTCAAGCCATCCGTTCCGGCGGCAAAGCGCCTCGAATGATGCGGCCCAGGAGAGAAAAGCAGCGGGATCGGCTGCGGCCCAGGAAGGACCGCCGCCCAGGGGAATCCGCCACTGGTGGCAGATCCGCCAGCCCTGTTCCACTGCCCGGGCGGCATCCCGGGGGTGCAGCAGCCCCTTTCCCGCCTCCGATTCGTCTATGACCGTTTCCCAGGCCATCCGCTCCTGGTCCGGGCTCAGCAGGACCCGATGGTCGATTTTTTCCGGAGCGTCCGACTGGAGCCGCCGTTCCCAGGACCGTTCCAGCCAGGCGGCGTACGGAAGGATCTCCGGGGTTTCCCAGATGGTTTCCCCTTTTTCCGTCCGGGCCGCCGCGTACCGGGCCTGGCAGTGGCGGGCCAGCCGCCGGTTGACCGTGACCAGGACACCCCCCGTTTCAAGGAGATCCCACACCTGCTGTTCCGATACGTTTTCCAAGAGGGTCATTTCCATCCGTTGCCTTTATATCCATTCATCCAGTTTCTTTTGGATCTTGCGGGCCACTCCCGTAAAAGGATACGGCATCATTTCTTCAGCGGTCACCCACGTCAACCCGTCGGGATCAATCGGGCCGCCCGGATCGATTTGACCGTTGCCGGCGGTGCAGGAAAAGACCTCTGCGCGAATTTTGAAATGGGAATAGGCATGCCGGACCGACATCACCCGGACAGGGTCTGAAATCGCAAGATGGACCGATTCGAAAAGAGAGCGGCGCAGGGCCGTTTCCGGGGACTCATCGGTATCGAGGGTTCCCCCGGGAAACTCCCACAACCCGCCGAGAAGGCCGTTTTCCGGGCGGCGGACGATCAGAATGCGATCATCTTCTCGGACCAGTCCGATGGCCATTCGGTATTCGGGAACAGGCGCCTTCCGGTTGCGAACGGGGTAGCGCGAAACCGCACCCACTTTGTGCCCCCGGCACTCGCCCGAAAGCGGACAATCCGTGCAGAGCGGATTTTTCGGCCGGCAGACCAGTGCGCCGAGTTCCATGATCGCCTGGTTATACCGGGCCGGCCGGTCGCGGTCGATGAGCCGGTCGGCTATCTCCTGAAACAGCTTGTGGGAGGCCGGCCGGTTGACCGGCGCCTCCAGGACAAAAAACCGGGCGAGGACCCGCTTGACGTTTCCGTCGACCACCGCATGGGGCCGGTCATAGGCGAAACTCAGCACGGCGGCGGCGACATAGCCCCCCACGCCGGGAAGGGAAAGGATCGCCTCCATCGAATCGGGTATCCGGCCGCCGAAATCGGTTATGATTTGCCCGGCGGCCCGTTGCAGGTGCCGCGCCCGGGCGTAGTAGCCGAGCCCCTCCCAAATCTTCAGCACCTCCTGGAGGTCGGCGGCGGCCAGGGTTTCGATATCCGGAAAGCGGCTCAAAAATGCATGATAGTAGGGGATGACCGTGGCGACCTGGGTTTGCTGGAGCATGATCTCCGATACCCAGATCCGGTAAGGATCGCCGGTGTCCCGCCAGGGAAGCCGCCGGTGGCTTTGATCGTACCAGGAGCCGAGGCGGCGCCGGATAGCTTCGGCAAGCGCGTCCGGAATCGGATCGGGAGAAATTTTCGGGATTTCAACTGCCCGGACAGAGCGGATAGACATGGGATAATTCAAATCTGAAAGGATGGATTCAACTCAGGCGGGAGAATGGATCAGGAGAAAGGAATGGATCAATCTTAACCCCCCTCATCCCGACCTTCTCCCCCCAAAAAACAGGGGGAGAAGGGGAAAACCCCTTCGCCGCGGCACTGTTTCATTCTTGGAGATGATATCTTGCTTTTCTTCTTACTTTCTTTTCTTCTGTTTCTTGCCCTTGCTTTTATTCTTGCATGTAACTAGCCCGATCCGGGTTAGTTACTTTATCGATCAAACTGGCCCAATAGGCCAGTGGCGGCGCTGGCTTCTGGATTCTCCCTTCCTGCCCTTGCTTTCCTTCTGGCTTCTGGATTCTGGCTTCTACCTTCTGCCGTGCCTCACCCGATAAACTTCTTCACCAGCCGCAATGTCTTCATGTATGGCGGAAAACGGAACGGGTTGTCAATGGGGGAGAGATTCTTCAGGATGCTTTTTTCGTGGGAAAAGGTGTCGAAACTCGCCTTGCCGTGATAGCGCCCCATGCCGCTCGCGCCGACGCCGCCGAAAGGGAGATACGGCGTGGCCAGGTGGATCAGGGTGTCGTTGATGCAGCCGCCGCCATAGGAAAGCTCGTTCACCACCCGCTTCTCGTCGCCGCCGTTCCGGGCGAACAGGTAGAGAGCCAGCGGTTTGGGCCGGGAGCGGATCTGTTCGATCACTTCCGTGAGCCGGTCATAGGTGAGAACCGGGAGGATGGGGCCGAATATTTCGTCCCGCATCAGCGGATGATCCCAGGAGACATTATCGGCCAGGGTGGGAGCGATATAAAGGGAATCCCGGTCGGTCCGGCCGCCCCAGGCGATCTCCGCCCCTTCCATTAGCCCGGACAACCGGTCGAAATGCCGGCTGTTTACGATCCGGGGATAATCCGTGCTTTCCCGGGGATTTTCCCCGAAAAATATTTCAACATGCGCCCCGATCCGATCCACCAGGGCATCCTTCACCGACCGGTGGGCCACCACGTAGTCCGGAGCGATGCACGTCTGACCGGCATTGATGAATTTTCCGGAGGCGATCTTCCGGGCCGCGGAATCGATATCCGCGTCCGCGGTGACAATGGTCGGGCTCTTGCCGCCGAGTTCCAGGGTGACCGGGGTCGGGCGCCGGGCGGCCGCGGACATGACCTGCCGCCCCACCTCGGTGCTCCCGGTGAAAAAAATGTAATCGAACGGCTGATCGAGAAGCGCTTTGCTCGCTTCCACGTCCCCGGTGACCACGGTAACGAACCCCGGATCGAAATAGCCGGCGATCATATCGGCGATCACTTCCGCTGTGCGGGGGGCAAACTCGGACGGTTTGATCACTGCGCAGTTTCCGGCGGAAATTGCCCCGGCCATCGGCGCGATGGCCAGCTGAAACGGGTAGTTCCACGGGGAGATGACCAGCACCGATCCGTAGGGTTCCGGGTGAATTTTGCTCACTGCCGGGAAATGGTAATAGGGCGTCCTGACCCGCCGGGGACGCGCCCACCGGGCGAGATGCCGGCGGGTATGCCGGATTTCTTCGAGAACGATCCCCACCTCGGTCAGGTACCCCTCGTAAGCGGACTTTCCAAGGTCCCCGCGAAGGGCTTCCAGGATTCGATCCTCATATTGTTCGATGGCGTGTCGAAGGATTTCGAGCTGCAGCCGACGGAAGGAAACGTTCCGGGTCTTGCCGGAGTTGAAATACGTCTTCTGCTGGGCCAGCACTGTTTCCACATCTTCCATGATCGGATCCTTTCCCTATGGCCGTTGTTGGTTTTCGTTCGGGCGCTATTGACAATATAAACGGACACCCATCGGGTTTCCACCCACATAAACGTTGACCTCAAGCGGTTGTACGGTTATGTAAGAAAAATTCATGATCCCGTTTCTTTTCCTCGTCGATTGTGCTACGCGATTGGACGTCGATGGTTTTGAAAAAATCAGTTTTTGATGAACTCGTAAAAAGTCGGTTTTTGATGGCAAAGTAAAAAGCTCCACCAAATCTTATAAAATTGGCAAGGCGCGCGAATCCCGATGAATGCGGCGTACTTGTCGTACGCCGCAGTGACGAGGGATGAAGTGCAACGCAGAAGTTGGACTTTTTACGAAGCCATCAGTATTTCACGCTTAATTAATTGATAATCACTATGAGAACAATTTATGGATCGATGGCGGAACAGGAGACCGATTGCTTGAAAAAGGAACTGGTCGCCGATTGGGACCACCTGATGCGGGTCTTCATCCGGCCGGAGGACGACGCGGGCCGGCAGACCCTGATCAAGTACATGGAGCAGATCCTCTTCGGGCTTCATGAATTCCTGAAAAAGCATGTCGGAATCACCGAGGCGAAAAGCCTCAAGGAGCTTTCCGAGCGGTTTAAGAATATCACCATCAGCGAAGACCCGGAAAAACAGCTCGCCGACGTGATCACCTGCCTGATCCGGGAAATCGCCCCTCACGCGGTCAACGTGGCATCCCCCTATTTTGTCGGCCACATGACATCGGCCATCCCCTTCTTCATGGTCCACCTGAAAACCATCATCTCCGCCCTGAACCAGAACGTGGTCAAGCTCGAAACGTCCAAGGTGGTCTCCGTGGTGGAAAAACAGGTGATCGCCAAGATTCACCACCTGATCTACCGTCGGGAGCCCGATTTTTACCAGGACCATGTCCAGAACACGGACACCACCCTGGGGGTTTTCACTGAAGGGGGAACCACCGCGAACTTGACCGCCCTCTGGGTCGCCCGGAACGCCCGGTTTGCGCCAAAAGACGGTTTCCGGGGAATCGAAGCGGAAGGAATTCCGGAAGCGTACCGGGCCTATGGGATCGACCGGTGCGTGATTCTTGCCTCCCGGCTGGGCCATTATTCATTGCGAAAATCCGCCGGAGTCCTGGGGATCGGCAATGCCAACGTGATTCCCGTCGACACGGACGCGGATTACCGGATGGATATCGACGCCCTGAAAGCCACCATAGAAAGGATTAAGACCGAATCGCCCAGGACGTGCATCCTGGCCATCGTGGGAATCGCCGGGGCAACGGAGACCGGAACGGTCGATCCGCTGGCCCGGATCGCCGATATCAGCGCGGAGCACGGCATCCACTTCCATGTCGATGCGGCCTGGGGCGGACCGACGCTCTTTTCGAAAAAATACCATCATCTTCTGGAAGGGATCGAACGGTCGGATTCGGTGACCATTGACGGGCACAAGCAGTTCTACATGCCGATGAGCTGCGGGATGGTCTATTTCAGGGACCCGACGATACTCGACGTGATCGCCTACCACGCCAATTACGTCAACCGGCGGGGGAGCGTCGATCTGGGGATCAAATCGCTGTCCGGTTCCCGGGAAGCCAATTCCCTGGTGCTCGATGCGGCCCTGAAGATCATGGGAGCCCGGGGCTATGCGCTCCTGATCGAACACGGGATCGAAACCGCGAGGGAACTGGCCGATGAGATCACCCGGCGGGAGAATTTCCAGCTGGTGACCCGGCCGGTCCTCAATATCCTGACCTACCGGTATTGTCCGCCCCAATTCCGGCAGGCGCTGGCCAGGGCCGACGCGGCCGGCCAGGCGCGGATCAACGATGCGTTGAATGAACTGAACCGGGACTTGCAGCGGCTTCAGCGCGAAGCGGGAAACAGCTTCGTCTCCCGGACGGCGCTCCGGGCCAACCGGTTTTCCCCTTTCGACATCGTGGTCCTCCGCACCGTCCTCATGAACCCCATGACCGATATCGATATTTTGAAGGAAATCCTGGACGAACAGGAAGCGATCGCCGGCAGCCAGCTGGCGGATCAGTTGCGGATCGATTTGTAAATCAATTTACCGCTTTTCTCCCCAATTCGAACGCCTTCAAATTGGTTTCCACGAATGCCTGCCGGGTGGTCTCGCGGATAGCGGTTTCCACGCTGTCGGCCGTTACGGGGAGGAGGCCGGTTTCGGTCAGCGCCCCCAAGAGGACCATGTTTACGGAAAGGACATTGCCGGCTTCACGGGCAGCGGCTGTGGCGTCCAGATCGATGAGCCGTCCGGTCCTGGCCCGGATATGCGACCGGATCGTTTCCATCTCCGGGTAAATTCCCTTCCCCACGGCGGCGGTAAACGGAGGAAGCGGCGTCGTATTGGTAATCACCACGGTTTTGCTGTTGCACTTGTTCATGGCGCGCAACGCCTCGGCCGGTTCGAAGCTGACAAGGATATCGGCTTCGCCGTCCGAGATGATGGTGCTGGCCGCATCACCGAACACCAGGGCTGACTCCACTACCCCGCCCCGCTGGGCCATGCCGTGAATTTCACTCATACGCACCGGAACGCCGGAGCGGCGGGCCGCCTCCCCGAGCACCCGGGACGCCAGCAGGTTTCCCTGCCCGCCCACCGCAACGATGATCAGTCGTGTAATATCCATGTTTTTTCCTCGATTATTGCGCCGTGAGGCGTTGATGTTGATGGCTTCGTAAAAAGTCCAATATCTGCGTTGCGCTGCATCCCTCGTCATTTCGCGTACAAACAAGTACGCTGCATGACTCGGGATTTGCGACGCCTTGATCTTGAACTTTTTACTTTGCCATCAAAAACCGACTTCCAAGGAACTCACGCCGTCACCCCGGCGAAAGCCGGGGTCCAGGAGAGACAAAACCTGGATTCCGGCCTCCGCCGGAATGACGGCAGAGACTAAAGTTACTTTCTTCTTAAACACCGCGTAACGGCGATGGGAGCTTTTTACGAAGCAAATTATTCCTTCACCGGCACGATGGCATGCTCCGGGCAAATCTGAGCGCATACGGAACATCCCGTGCACAGGCTGGAGTTGATCTTCACCCGGTCGGCCTCGATATAAAATGCGGGACAACCGAGTTCGTTGATGCATGCCCGGTGGTTGGCGCACCGGTCGCTTACCATGAAGGGCCGCCCCTTGGCGGTCTTCCGGGTTTTGGCCAGCAGGACGCAATCCTGCTGGGCGATTACCACGGATACGCCCTTGAACGCGATCGCTTCCTTCAACGCCTCGATGCTTTTTTTCACGTTATAGGGGCGGATGACGCTCACGTGGGGCACCCCGATCCCCCGGACCACCGCTTCGATCGATACCTGGTTGAACCCTTCGTAATTCATCGCTTTCATGTCGACGCCGGGATGGGGCTGGTGCCCGGTCATGGCCGTGGTCCGGTTGTCGAGAATCACCAGGGTCATATCGTGATTGTTGAAAACCGCGTTGATCAGGCCGGGAATTCCGGAATGAAAAAAGGTGGAATCGCCGATGTAGGAGATCACCTTTTTTCCGGTCGCCTTAGAAAACCCGCACCCGGTCCCCACGGAAGAGCCCATGCAGATCAGGAAATCGCCGGCGGCCAGCGGCGGGAGAAAGCCGAGGGTATAACAGCCTATATCCGTCGGCTTGATGGTTTCCATCCCCTCGGTCGCCTTGTTCACCGCGTAGAAGGTGGCCCGGTGGGAACAGCCCGGACAGAGGTTCGGCGGCCGCTGGGCAATCTCGGGGATACCGGCGAGATCCGGCCGGGGAGGCGCATCGTAGGGAATCCCGAAATAGGCGGCTGTTTTCTCCCGGACCAGGGCCGGATCGTAATCGAAAAGCCGGGAAAACAGGTCGTCCCCTTTTCCCCGGATCGGGATCATGCATCCCGCCTCCTGGGCGATCGCCTTGACCGCTTCTTCCATAAAGGGCTCGCCTTCTTCAATGATCAGCACCTTTTCGCAGCCGTCGAGAAACCGCCGGATCAAAGCGCCGGGCATCGGGTGGGAAAAGCCGACCCGCAGGATCCGGACCTTGTCCGCGATATCGAGATCTTTCACCGCATCGGCGACGTAGTTGTGACTCACCCCGTTGACCACAATTCCCCAGGCGCCGTTTCCGGTGATGAAATTGTACTCGGACGCACAGGCGATTTCCTCAGCCCGGGCCAGATTTTTCAGCAATTTGGCATGCAGCTTCCGGGAAACCGCCGGCACCGTCACCAGGTTGAAGGGGTCTTTCTGGAACGATCCCTGCGTCACCCGGGGGCGGATCGGTCCGAAAACGACCGGCCCGGTGGAATGGTTGATCCGGGTGGTGGTCCGCACGATCACCGGTTCCTGGAGGGTTTCCGAAAGGTCAAAGGCGTAGCCGATGATCGCCTTGGCTTCGGCGATGGTCGACGGCTCCAGGATGGGGAGCCCGGAGAGTTTCCCGTAGTAGCGGTTGTCCTGCTCGTTCTGGCTGGAAAACATGAACGGATCGTCCGCGGAGAGGATCACCATCCCCCCCTTGACCCCCACGTAGGCCAAGGTCATCAGGGCATCGGCCGCCACGTTCATGCCGACATGCTTCATGATGCACATGCTCCGCAGGCCGGCATTGGCGGCTGCCGCCGCCACTTCGAGGGCGACTTTTTCATTGGTGCTGTATTCGAAATAAAGATCACTTTCCCGGGCCATCTGGAAGAAGTTCAGGGAAATCTCCGACGAGGGGGTGCCCGGATAGGTGGAGGCAAATGCCAGACCCGATTCGATCGCCCCGCGGGCAATCGCTTCGTTTCCGAGCAGCAACATCTCTTCACCGGGCCGGTCTTGAAGCAGTTTGTGCATTCCGTTTTTCCTTTTCGGGGATTGAATAGTTCGATAAAAATGATGAAAAGAAGTCATATACCAGCGGTCCGCGTGCTGTAAAGTATTTTCTGATCATATTTAAATTCGGATGCTTCCGGATAGATCAGCGACAGATAACGATCAACGGGAAATTGGGGGTTTACAACCGGGACTGCTTTGATTATAGATTGATGGACTTATCGGACCGGAAATGGAGTGCAAATTAAGCGCACGGGAAATACTCATGGAAGAAAAAATCACACTGGTGATTGCCACGCGAAATCGTGGGAAAACCATCGAAATCAGGGAAATGCTGAAAAATTACCCGGTGGAGATCAAGAACCTGGACGATTTCGGCCCCATTCCTGAAATCGAGGAAGACGGCACCACCTTCGAAGAAAATGCCTACAAGAAAGCCAGCTTTGCCGCCCGCGTCCTGGGGGTGCCGGCCCTGGCCGACGATTCCGGGCTCTGCGTCAATGCTTTGGACGGCGCCCCCGGGATCCATTCCGCCCGGTTTGCCGGCGAGAAGGCCACGGATGCCGAACGATCGGCAAAACTTCTTGAAATGCTGAAGGATGCCGCCGACAGGAGCGCGGCATTCCAATGCGTCATTTCCATTGCGGTTCCCACCGGCGCAGCCCTGACCTACGAGGGGCGCTGCGAGGGAGTTATTGCAAATGCTCCGGCCGGGGAAAACGGGTTCGGCTACGACCCGGTCTTTTTCTATCCGCCGGCCGGCAAGACCTTCGCCCAGATACCCCGGGAAGAAAAAAACCGGATCAGCCACCGGGGACGCGCCCTGGCGGAGGTCCAGTCGGAATTCGATAAAGTACTCAAGTGGATATCGCTTCAGATGCCCATTGTCGAACGCTTTCCCTGCAAGCAGTAAATCTTTTGCGGCCAGCGTGCTTTCACGGGCGGAATGATACCGGTGATTTTTTTTCACCGGCCCTATAGCAAATCAATCGGATTGAACTGCCATGACGTTGATCCACTCGTTGAACCACATGCTCACCAATCACCCGGATGTATGTCGAAACCTGCGGCGGACCCGGGTAATCGCCCACGCGGTCGATCATCGAGAAGCGCTTGTCCTCCCCTGCGGCGCGCTCTCCACCTGGACACCTTCCGAGTCGACCGGCCGCTCTCCACTGGATACGGTGATCGTGCGCGAGCCCGAAACGGAAGACTACATCGACTGGACGTCCCCCAACAACCTGCCCCTTGCGCCAGAGGTATTCGAACGCCTCTGGGAGGACGCCCTGACCACCCTGTGGAAAAAACCTCGCCTGTTCCTCACGGATCGCGTGGTTGGCGCGGACCCGGCCTATGCGTTGCCGGTACAGACCATCACAAACCGGGCTGTCACCAGCCTGTTCACGAAAAACATGTTCCGTCCGGTGCCCCCTACTATCGACAAGAGTGTTTTCGCGGATAAACCGTTCAGGCTCCTGGTCCTCCCGTATGACAAAATCGATACCGCCAAATACGAGGGGAAACTCCGGAAACGGACTGACGGGGCAACCTCGAACATGATCATCGCCATCGATTTCAAGAACCGCCTCGGCCTGGTTTACGGCTCGGCCTATTGCGGCAGCGCCAAGAAGCTGATGTTCACCGCCATGAACTTCTACCTCCCGTTCGAAAACATCCTGCCGATCCACTGCTCGGCCAACGAAGACAAAAACGGGACGGTCACCCTTTTCCTGGGCCTGTCCGGCACAGGCAAGACCACCCTTTCCGCCGACCCGGACCGGGCGCTCATCGGTGACGACGAGCACGGATGGAACGACCATGGGATCGCCAATTTCGAGCAGGGGTGCTACGCCAAGCTGATCGATTTAAACCCGGAGAAGGAACCGGAAATTCACAAGGCGGTTTTCAACCATAAGGAATACCTTGAAAACGGGGTAATCATCGAAAACTGCATGACCTATCCCGACGGGACCGTCGACCTGTTCGACGACCGGCTCACCCAGAACAGCCGGGCGTCCTACCCTCTCCGATACCTGAGCAACGTAAAACTGGAGGCCAAGGCGGGCCACCCGAGCACCATCATTTTCCTGACCGCCGATGCCAATGGCGTGCTCCCCCCGATTTCCCGACTGAATCCCGAGCAGGCGATGCTCTGGTTTCTCATGGGGTACACCAGCAAACTCGCCGGCACCGAAACCGGCATCAAGGAGCCCCAGACCACCTTTTCCCGGTTTTTCGGCCAGCCGTTCATGCCGAAAAAGCCGGCCTATTACTCCGATCTCCTCGGCCGGAAGATGAAAGAGCACCAGTCCCGGGTCTTCCTGGTCAATACCGGCTGGAGCGGCGGCCCATACGGCATCGGAACCCGCATCGACATCAACATGACTCGGGCCATGCTCAACGCGGCCATGGAGGGGGCGCTCGACACGGTGGAATACCGGGAAGATCCTCTATTCCACCTCAACGTGCCGATGGAATGCCCCGGTATTCCCACGGAAATGCTATTTCCCGAAAACACCTGGCCGGACCGGGCAGCGTTTGATAAACGGGCGAAATCGCTGGCCGGCGAATTTTCCGCCCATTTCGACAAGGCGTACGGCAAGGCAGATATCGATGCGGGTGTTCGGAATCAATGCCCGGGGAAGTAGAAAAAGCTGAAGGAAGCCAGAAGCCAGAATCCAGAAGAAGGTCAAAAACAGATCCGTTTTTGTCCCGGAGGTTTCCAAGAGCCCCGACGAAGGGGTTTTCTCCTTCTCCACCCGTTTTTTTTGGGGGGGAGAAGGGCGGGATGAGGGGGTATCAGATTGGTCTATTCCGATCCCGGATTCCCAGGCCGGAGCCTGGGAATCCGGGCGTAAAATCCGATTATGATTACGATTACGCGCACGCGCCCGAGCGCATAATCACATCAAAAGGCAATATTCCCCCCCAATGACATCCGGAAACACTTTTCACCTCGCCCGCACCCTCCTGAGCGGCCGCATGGCGGTCGCCCTCCTCATGGGATTTTCCTGCGGGGTGCCGCTCATGCTCACCCTGACGGTGCTCCAGGCTTGGATGCGCGCCGAAGGGGTTGACCTGACCGTTATTGGCCTGATGGCGCTGGTGGGGCTCCCTTACACCCTCAAATTCATCTGGGCGCCGTTGCTCGACCGGTACACCCCCCGGTTTTTCGGCCGCCGGCGCGGCTGGCTTCTGCTGGCCCAGACAGCCCTGGTCGTCTCCATCGCCGCCATGGGGCGGACCGATCCGGCGAGCCAACCGGTATTGCTGGCGTTTATGG
>Ga0209347_1004823_pt1 | contig 13544 bp, 7 predicted proteins | sample AutmiccommuBRH23_FD_187382 | JGI IMG/M metagenome (GOLD analysis project Ga0209347, IMG submission 187382) | Deep subsurface microbial communities from Mt. Terri, Switzerland - Autotrophic microbial communities BRH/23 (SPAdes) (version 2) | ecosystem: Environmental > Aquatic > Deep subsurface >... | reverse complement strand
CGGGATCTCCGAGTTCTCGCATGCGCTGAACTACTTTCTGCTCGGCTGCGGAACCGTGCAGGTCTGCACCGCCGCAATGCTCGATCACGCCGTCGGGCCCAACGTGATTCGCGAGCTCAAGCAGGGGATGACCGAGTTTCTCGAGCGGAACGAAGAAAGCCGCGGATGGAAGCGTCTGGACGACTTCCGCGGACTCCGCCGCGATCGCGTCGTTCCCCAGTCGCAGATCAAACGACCGGACCAGGCCGACTATCACGGCGGACATGAGGCGGAAGGGTATGCATCCGCCGGCGAGACCGTCATCGGGGAGGAGAGGAAATGAGCGAGACGCCGACGATGCCGACAGCAAGCTCCGACGCGCAGCGGAAACAGAAGGAGTTTCTCTGGCCCTGCGCATCGACGTATTACGAAGAGCCGCTCGTTCTCGAGCGCGGCGAAGGAATGTGGGTGTTCGACGACAAGGGCAACCGCTACCTCGACTGCTTCGGCGGCGTTCTCACCGTCTCGGTCGGACATGCGAACGAGCGCGTCAATCGCGCGATCGTCGATCAGCTGGGACGCATCTCGCACACGTCGACTCTCTATCTGAACGAACAGGTCACCGAGCTCGCCGAGACGATCGCGCGCATCACGCCCGGCCGCCTGTCCAAGACGTACTTCACGAACAGCGGCACGGAGGCGGATGAGACGGCGGTCGTGCTCGCACGGCTCTACACCGGACGACAGGAGATCATCGCGCTCCGCCACGCGTACCACGGGCGCTCGATGCTCGCGATGAGCGCCGGCGGCCATGCGTCGTGGCGGCACGGCGGCACGGCCGTCGCCGGGTTCAAGCACGCTCACGCGCCGTACTGCTATCGCTGTCCCTTCAACGCGACCTATCCGGACTGCGGGATGAAGTGCGCGACGGATGTCGAGGAGCTCATCCAGACGACGACCGACGGGCAGATCGCCGGCTTCATCGCCGAGCCGATCCTCGGCGTCGGCGGATTCATCACGCCGCCGAAAGAGTACTTCTCGGAAGTCGTCTCGATCATCCGGCGCTACGGCGGAATCTTCATCGCGGACGAGGTGCAGACGGGCTGGGGGCGTACCGGCGATCGCTGGTGCGGCATTGAGCACTGGGACGTGGAGCCGGATGTGATGACGTTCGCGAAAGGGATGGCGAACGGCTCACCGATCGGCGCTACGACTGCGAGACCCGAAATCGCCGACGCGTATCCCGGCCTCACCTTCTCGACGTTCGGCGGCAATCCGGTCACAGCGGCGGCGGCGCGGGCCACGATTCGCGTGATCGAAGAAGACGACCTGCCCCGCAACGCGGCGGTCATGGGCGCGCATCTCCGGCAGGGGCTCGAGGCTCTCAAGGAAAAGTACCCGGTCATCGGCGACGTGCGGGGCATGGGACTGATGCAGGCGATCGAATGCGTCGAAGACCGAACGACCAAGGTACCGGCTCCGAAGGCCGTGCTGAAGGTATTCGAAGAGACGAAAAAGCGCGGTGTCCTCATAGGGAAGGGCGGACTCTACGGAAACGTGATTCGACTCGGCCCGCCGCTCATCGCGTCACGGTCGGACATCGACCACCTGCTCGAGGTGCTCGATCAGGCATTCGCCGTCGCCTGATTCATCTCCGACCCGCACATCAATGGTGTTCACTTCGCCGCAACCGACAGGAGCGTTCGCTGGATGAAGACTCTGATTCGCAACGGCCGGATCATCACCGCAGTCGACGACTACCACGCCGACCTTCTGATTGAAGACGATCGCATCACCCTGATCGGCGAGAAGCTCGACCTCGACGCCGACAAAGTCATCGATGCCGAGGGTCGGTGGGTCATCCCCGGCGGGATCGATCCTCATACGCACATGGACCTGCCCTTCGGCGGCACCGCGTCGTCCGACGACTTCCGCACCGGAACGATCGCCGCGGCGCACGGCGGAACGACGACGATCATCGACTTCGCGGTCCAATCGCACGGACAGGCGCTCGAGGAAGCGGTCGACGTCTGGCACGGCAAGGCGGATGGCAAAGCCGCCATCGACTACGGCTTCCATCTGATCTGCACCGACCTCCCCGACTCGCGCCTTCCCGAGATGAAGTCGCTCATCCGCCAGGGCATCACGAGCTTCAAGCTCTTCATGGCCTACCCCGGCGTTTTCCTCGTCGACGACGGAACGATTTTCAAGGCGATGACAACGGCGTCGGAAGCGGGAGGCCTCGTCTGCATGCACGCGGAGAACGGCGTCGTGATCGACGTGCTCGTGAAACGCGCGCTGGCCGAGGGGCGGACCGCGCCGAAGTACCACGCGCTGACGCGGCCGACGAAAGCGGAAGCCGAGGGGACGGGGCGTGCGATCGCTCTCGCGGAGATGGCGAACGCCCCGGTCTACATCGTTCACCTCAGTTGCGACGACGCGCTGCGCAAAGTGACCGAGGCGCGCGACGTCGGGATTCCGGCGTACGCCGAGACGTGTCCGCAGTACCTCTTTCTCGACGCCAGCGACTACGACCGTCCCGGGTTCGAAGGGGCGAAGTTCGTCATGACTCCTCCCCTCCGTCCGAAGGAGAACCAGGAGAAGCTCTGGCGCGGACTGCAGTACGGCGATCTTCAGGTGATCTCCACCGATCACTGTCCGTTCTGCATGAAGGAGCAGAAAGAGCTCGGCCGCGACGATTTTTCGAAGATTCCGAACGGAGGGCCCGGCGTCGAAAACCGTCTCAGCCTCATTCATGACGGCGGCGTCGTCACCGGAAAGATCACGCCGAACCGCTTCGTCGAGCTGGTGTCCACTTCCGCCGCGAAGATCTTCGGGCTCTTCCCGCGCAAGGGAACGATCGCCGTCGGCTCGGACGCCGACATCGTCATCTTCGATCCGGACGAGGAGATGACGATCAGCGCGGCGAGCCACCACATGAACGTCGACTACAGCGCGTACGAGGGAAGGAAAGTCCGCGGCGTGACGAAGACGGTCCTCTCGCGCGGACGAGTCGTGATCGAGGACGGGAAGTTCGTCGGATCGAGCGGCTCCGGACAGTTCCTCAAACGCGGCCTGTTCAACTCTCCCCGGTGACGCAGAGAAGGAGACTCGGATGAGCGCGACCACAGTCGAGGCGGCACCGGCAGAGTTCATCGAACTGCACGAGGACGTTCCGGACAGTCCGCTCTGGAACGCCGATCTCGCTCCCACGCCTCTGTCGCGGCGCACGTGGACGACTTACAACATCGCCGCGCTCTGGATCGGCATGAGCGTGGTCATCACGACCTACACGCTCGCCTCGGGACTCATCGGCCAGGGGATGCTCTGGTGGCAGGCGATGATTACGATCCTGCTCGGCAACGTGATCGTGCTCGTGCCGATGGTGCTCAACGCGCACGCAGGCACCAAGTACGGCGTCTCGTTTCCGGTGCTGTGCCGTGCGAGTTTCGGCGTGCGCGGGGCGAACATCCCCGCGATGCTGCGCGCGATCGTCGCGTGCGGATGGTTCGGCATCCAGACGTGGATCGGAGGCGTGGCGCTCGACGCCCTGCTCACGGCTGCGTGGTCCGGCTGGGCCGCAGTTCCAGGCGCGCGCTGGATCGCGTTCGGCGCGTTCTGGCTGCTGCAGGTCGCGATCATTCTCAGGGGCACCGAAGGGATTCGAACGCTCGAAAGCTGGACGGCTCCGCTGCTTCTCCTCGGAGGTGCAGTCCTGCTGTTCTGGGCGATCCGCAGCGGCGGCGGACTTTCCAGCATTCTCGCCGGGTCCGAACGCCTCCGCCTCGGACGCAGCGAGTTCTGGGCGCTCTTTCCCGCAGCGCTCACGGCGAACGTCGGCTACTGGGCGACGCTGAGTCTCAACATCCCCGACTTCACCCGCTACGCGAAGAATCAGAAATCGCAGATGCTCGGCCAGGCGTTCGGCCTTCCGACGACGATGACGGCGTTCGCGTTCATCGGCGTTGCGGTCACGAGCGCCACGGTGCTGCTGTTCGGCGAGGCGATCTGGGATCCGATCGCGCTGATCACACGCATCGGCTCCCCCGCCGTCATCATCTTCGCCGCGCTCATCGTGCTGGCCGCGCAGATCACGACGAACATGGCCGCGAACGTCGTCTCTCCGGCCAACGACTTTTCGAACCTCGCGCCGCGGCGCATCAGCTATGTCGCCGGCGGCCTGATCACGGCAGTCGTCGGAATCCTGATGATGCCGTGGAAGCTCTACTCCGATGCTGCCGCCTACATCTTCACCTGGCTGATCGGCTACTCGAGTCTGATGGGAGCGCTCGGCGGAATCCTGATCGCCGACTACTGGGTCGTCCGGAGGCAGAAGCTGCTCCTGCGCGACCTGTTCGAGCTCCAGGGCGCGTACACGTATTCGAATGGCGTGAACTGGCGTGCGGTCATCGCGCTCGTCGCGGCCGTGGCGCCGGTCGTTCCCGGTTTCGTCCGTGCTGCGATCACGCCCGGCGGCCAGGTCGCCGACCCCACGCTCTTCGATCATCTCTACACACACGCATGGTTCGTGACCTTCGGACTGAGCTTCCTCATCTACCTTCTCCTCATGCAGGGCGAAGGTATGAAGGCGCGCGACTGATTCGAGAACAGAGGAGACACGAATGCCGAGACTCGTGAAAGCCGGACTGATTCAGGCGAGCAACGCGTGCGCCACCGACGAGACGATCGAGACGATCCGCGGCGCCAACATCGAAAAGCACCTGCCGCTGATCGATCGCGCCGGCGCGGAAGGAGTGCAGATCCTCTGCATGCAGGAGATCTTCACCGGCCCGTACTTCTGTGCCGAGCAGAATCCGCGATGGTACGAAGCGGTCGAATCGATTCCGGACGGGCCGACCACAAAGCTGATGCAGGAGTACGCGCGTCGCCATCAGATGGTCATCGTCGTGCCGATCTATGAGGAAGATGCGCCCGGCGTCTACTACAACACCGCCGCCGTCATCGATGCCGACGGTACGTACCTTGGCAAGTACAGGAAGAACCACATCCCGCACTGCGCCCCGGGTTTCTGGGAGAAGTTCTACTTCAAGCCGGGAAACCTCGGCTATCCCGTTTTCCAGACGCGCTACGCGCAGGTCGGCGTCTACATCTGCTACGACCGGCACTTCCCCGAGGGCGCGCGCGAGCTCGGTCTGGCGGGAGCCGAGATCGTGTTCAATCCGAGCGCGACCGTCGCCGGACTCTCCGAGTATCTCTGGAAGCTCGAGCAACCGGCGCATGCAGTCGCGAACGCGTATTTCGTCGGCGCGATCAATCGCGTCGGCACCGAAGCGCCGTGGAACATCGGCGAGTTCTATGGGCAGAGCTACTTCTGTGATCCGCGCGGCAAGTTTCTCGCGGAAGGATCGCGCGACAAGGACGAGCTGATCACGGCGGAGCTGGACCTCGACAAGATTCGCGAAGTCCGCAACGTCTGGCAGTTCTACCGCGACCGCCGGCCGGAGACCTACAAGGGACTGGTCGAGCTCTAACCGTCAATCCGGTACGCTGTCGCGGATCAGCTGCCCTTCGCGTCCGCGCAGGGAGGCAGCGAACGATTTGAATTCGCGATGAGTCATCGTTTCAGTCTGCGGCAGCTCGAATACGCGGTCACCCTCGCCGACACGCTGAACTTCCGGCGTGCGGCCGAGGAGTGCAACGTGTCGCAGCCTTCGCTCTCCGCGCAGGTCGCACAGCTCGAAGAGGCGATCGGCGTGCGACTGTTCGAGCGCGACCGGCGGCGCGTGCTGATCACACCGCAGGGCAGCGCGATCATCGAGCGTGCGCGCATCCTCCTGCGCCAGGCCGATGACGTGGAGATGGCTGCGCGGCGCGCGGCGGATCCTTTCGCAGGCACGATGCGGATCGGAGTCATCCCGACCGTCTCACCGTATCTGCTGCCGCGCGTCATGCCGTCGCTGCGACGGGAGTATCCGCGCCTGCAGTTCCTCTGGACCGAGGAGCGGACCGCGACTGTCGTGCATCTGCTCGAGGCGGGGCAGCTCGATGCGATTCTCGTCGCGAAGGAAGCGGCGCTGGGAGACGTCGAATGCGAAGTCCTCGCGCGCGATGCGTTCGTCATCGCCGCCGCACGCACGCACCCTCTCATGCGCTCGGGCGAGCCTGCGCGCCTCTCGGATCTGCGCGGGCACGAGGTACTGCTGCTCGAGGACGGCCACTGCTTCCGCGATCAGGCTCTCGCTGTCTGTTCCCGCGCAGGAGCCCGCGAGCAGGAGTTCCGTGCGACGAGCCTCACGACCCTCGTCCAGATGATCGCGGGCGGCAACGCCGTGACGCTCCTGCCCGAGCTCGCGGTGCGCGTCGAAGGCCACGGTCTCAAACTGCGCAAATTCACCCAGCCCGGCCCGCATCGCACGATCGTGCTCGCGTGGCGCAAGTCCTCGCCGCTCCGCACGGCTTTCCGCGACGTAGCCGCGACGATGCGTCTGTCGATCGAGAGGTAATTCGGCACGCGCCCTCCGCGCTTCCGCGTGCCGATGATTCACGCGGAGGCGCGGAGGACGCGGAGGGGCCGTCTCACCCGATCGGATGCCGCGTCTGCAATGAACGGCGTGCCATCACGAAGAGCACCAGAAACACGAGATCGAACCACGCGAACCAGACCCACATCGGCGGAATACCGGTCGTCATCTGGTGCCAGAAAACCGTTCCGCTGTAGGCAGCCTTCAAGGCAATGCCATACGGGATCAGGTTTTCATGTGAGTTTGAACGAGTGTACCGGACTGGGAGCCGTCAGCGAATCGCCGTCCAGCTCAGAATCATGCAGAGCTCCGCGTGCTCCGCGTCTCCGCGTGCCGAGGATTCACGCGGAGGCGCGGAGGACGCGGAGGGGTTGACCCGCTGAGTGGGACGAAGCGGGATCTGGCTCTGCTTCTCATCTCGCCCCTACCCATCGCGGAGCACTTGCGTCCGCTTGCTCCTCCCTGCTGCCGGGCGCAAGATATCTGCTCCCGAACAAGCTATCAGGAGCGTGTGCATGCGCGTTTCTTCCGGCCTGTCTTTTGTGACTGGTGTACATCGGGAGTGGTGCGTGCGCGCGCTGGCTCTCGCAGCCTTGCTTGCCGCCGTGTTCCCGGTTGCCGCCCAGAACTTCGCATCGACGGGCGGCCTCTCGACCGGCCGGTTCCGACACACCGCGACTCTTCTTTACGACGGACGTGTGCTGATCGCCGGGGGCATGACGAAGTTCTCTTCGCCGACGATCGTGCAGGCGACCGTCGAGATTTACGATCCCGCACTCGGCCGCGTCAGCGCTGCGAGCACGATGAATGCGGTGCGTCAGATGCACACCGCGACGCTGCTGCGCGACGGACGGGTCCTCATCGCAGGCGGCCATAGCGGATCGGCGCTCGTCGGGGCCGTGGAACTGTTCAACCCCGATACGCTCCAACCCGAAAACGACACGGTCCTCGGTACTCCCCGGTACGGCCACACGGCGACGCTGCTGGCGGACGGGCGCGTGCTCATCGCCGGCGGGGTTGCCACGGGCGGCGTCACCGCGAGCGCGGAGCTCTATGACCCCGCCACGAACGGATTCACCGCAACCGGAAACCTCAACACCGCGCGCTCGGCTCACACAGCGGTACTTCTCGGCAACGGAAAGATCCTGATCGCGGGAGGGTCCACGGGCAGCACAGTGCTCAACTCCGCGGAACTCTACGATCCGGCCACCGGGCTCTTCACGCCCGTGGTGAGCACGATGACGTCACCGCGATTCGGTCACTCCGCGACGCTGCTCCTGAACGGACAAGTGCTCGTTGCAGGCGGATCGGATTCGACGAGCGGCTTCGCGACGAACTCCGCCAACCTGTTCGACATTTCGACGAACACCTTCACCGCGACAGGCAACATGGCGATTCCGGTTCGCCACCACTCGGCAACGCTTCTCGTCAACGGCATGGTGCTGATCGCCGGTGGCGGCAGCAGCAGCATCACGACGACAACGACGCAGCTCTACAATCCCGCCACCGGAACGTTTGCGACCACTGCCTCGCTCGGCACGGCGCGACAGGAACATGTGGCAACGATGCTCGCCGATGGATCCGTGCTCGTCTGTGGAGGCACCACGTCCACCGCCGCCGGCATCACCGGAATCGAAGTGTTCCGCTGGAGATCGCCGCAGTTCAACACGACAGGATCACCCGGAACGCCGCGACTCTTTCACACCGCGACACCCCTGCCGAACGGGAAGGTGCTGATCACCGGAGGCGGGCAGGACCCGTCGACGTCGGCGGAACTCTACGATCCTTCGACAGGGACATTCAGTCCGACCGGCTCGATGCACGTTGCGAGGAAGCAGCACCGCGCCACGCTGCTCCCGAACGGCAAGGTTCTGATCACAGGCGGAAGCCTGACATTCAAGACAGAAGTGTACGACCCGGGAACCGGGACCTTCGCAGTCACCGGCGATACCCTGTCGACTCACCACTCGCCAGGGGTGACGCTGCTTCCGGACGGTCGAGTGCTCGTGACCGGCGGATCGGAAGGTCTGGTTTTGAACGAGATCTACGTCCCTGCCACCGGCACATGGATCCCTGCGGGCGACGCGAACGTCGGCCGTTTCGGATTCACCTCAACCCTGCTGCGAAACGGAAGGGTGCTGATCGCGGGAAGCGGCAACGCGGAGGTGTACGACCCGCAGAGCAACAGCTTCTCCTCGCTGATCTCGATGGTTGCGTGGCGCAAGTACCACACCGCCACGCTGCTGCCGGACGGACGCGTCCTGATCGCCGGTTCGTGGGACGACGGCACGACGAGTCTCGCGACCACCGAGTTTTTCGATCCGAACACGAACAGCTTCTCTGCCGGCCCGACGATGGCGACGGCGCGCGGGCAGCATCAGGCAGTCCTCCTCCCCGGCGGCCAGGTACTCATGACCGGCGGCATCAGCAACAGCACGGAGACCGCCGCGGCAGAGCTCTTCGATCCGATCACCAACACGTTTCTCCCGCTCCCCTCGATGACCGCGGCGCGCTATCGCCATCGGACTGCGCTGCTCCCGGATGGCCGCGTGCTGGTCGTCGGCGGCAGCGGATCGCAGGGAACCGCAGAAGTCTTCGACCCCGGTCTCGGCTTCCCGGCGGCGCGGCGCCCTGTGATCACGACACTCGCCTCACCGGTGTGTCAGGCCACGACACTGGCCATCACCGGCTCAGGATTCTCCGGGGGAACGGAGGGGGCCTCCGGCGGCACCCCTTCGTCCGCCGCCAATGCGCCGTTGCTCCGGCTGCAGGGAGTCGACGGCGAATTCGTCCGATGGGTGCGACCTGCGACATGGACCGCGTCCTCGTACAGCGCGCCACTCGATGGCGTTCCAACCGGCCGCTACTTCGCATCCATCTTCAGCAACGGCATTCCGAGCATCGCGCGGGTCGTCGAGGTGACGACCGACTTCCCCGTAGCGCTCGGAACCTACGCCAATCTCACGATTCCCCACGCAACGACGCGCACGGCAGTGCCCGACTCGCCCCCTGTGCTCAACGGCACACCCTCCGTCTCGCTGATGGTCTCGGGTGGTTTTGCAGGCAGCGCGAGCTTCGATCCGACGACAGGAGCGATCACCTTCGAGGACGCCGGGCCGAACGGTTCGTATACGGTGACCGTTTCGATTTCGGCGACGTGCGGCCAGTTCGTCCAGCGCACGTTCACTCTGACCGTCGTGCCGGTTGCGGCGCCGCTGAACCTCGTCGCGACAGCAACATCTACTTCCTCGGTACAAGTCAGCTGGAGCTACGCCGACGGCGCGGAGTTGTGCCGGGTTTACCGCAAGAGCGGAGGAGGATCGTTCGTTCCTGCAGGAGAATCCTCGAGCAGCGTGTTCGTCGACTCGGGCCGCGCGGCCGCGACCTCATACGTCTACTACGTCACCTCGGTCGACGGCAGCGGTGTTGCCTCCGGCGCCAGCAACCGCGACGTCGCGACGACGCTGTTCTTTGCCGATGATCCGCTGATCTCGGGATCGACCGTCGTCAAAGCAACCCACCTCAGTCAACTGCGCAGCGCGGTGAATGCAGTCCGCGCCGCCGCAGGACTCGCGGCGTATGCATTCACCGATTCGGCGGTTCCGGGCGTTCCGATCCGCACCATTCACATCGCCGAGTTGCGCACGGCGCTCGCGCAGGCACGCTCCTCTCTCGGCTTGACCGCTCTCGCTGGATCGACGCCGTCGACAGGAGGGCTGGTTCGTGCGGTGGACATGACGCAGGTGAGGGATGGCGTGAAGTGATGCGGGCGACGATAGGACGCATCGCGCGCGAGGACTTCGCATTCGACGTCTCCCAGCGCCGCTTCCTTCGCGACGAGAATCGGTTGATCGAGAGGTAATTCGGCACGCGCTGCATGGCCCCAGCGCGCGCCGTCTTCCCTGTAAGGACAGACATTCCTGTCTGTCCGCCGTGGCCGTCGAGGCCGCGGCTGCTCCCACGTCGGGGAACGACCGAGGCACAGACAAGAATGTCTGTACTACATGAGGACTAAGTCACGCGCTCCCGAGAGCGCTTTCCTTCGTGGGTCACCGCACGCCCTGCTGCAGGAGGGTGATGTCGGCTCCGCGCACCGGATCTCCCGGATTCGGGATGGCCCCCGGACCGCTGATGTACGAGGGTAACGACAGCGTCGTCCGGGCGTTCGACAGAACCGTGTGCAACTCCTGGAAGTGCACGGCCTTGATGACCACACCGCTGAGCGACGGATCGGTGAAGCTGTACGGCGCGCCACCTGCGGCCACGCGCGCGGCGTTCGCTGCCGTCCGGAGCTGGTTGAGATGGAGCGCCTGAATCAGCGTCGGCGTGCCGCTCGCGATCGGAGCCAGGATCGTCGTCGTGGCCAGATCGGGCACGCTCTGCGGCCCCGTGCCGCCGAGATGATCGAGTGCGCGCACGCGATACAGGTACGCGGTGTTCGACGTAAGGCTCGTGGCCGTCCAACTCGTCCCGGCCGTCGTCCCCAGCGACGTGTACGCCCCCGAACCGGCCTTCTGAAAAACTTCGTATTCGGCGGCACCGGACACTGCGCTCCAGGAAACGTCCACCGCAGACGTCGACGTCGATGTCGCGACAACCACCGGCGCGGCCAGCGGCTGGACGGTCAACGTGAACGTTCTCTCGGTCGACGCACACGAAGTCGAAGCGGTGACGGTGATCGTGTAGGACCCAGCCGGCCGCGCGTCACCGATGGTGACGGTGCCGGTCGCCTGATCGATGGAGACGGAGCCGAGGAACCCGGCGGACGCGGCAACCGTCAGGTTCGTGAACGAGGAGCGGTTCAGCGAGGTCGGCGTGGCAGTCGTGCCCTGCGCCTGCACCAGAGTGGCATTCGAGTACGTGCCGATGATGGGCGACATTCCCAACGAGACCTCCACGATTCGTTCGAGACTCGAGATCCCGTTGCTGATCACCGTGGCGCGATAGTGGCCGAACGGCACGTTGGGGAGCGTGGCCGAATTGAAGGAAGTCGCGTTGCGGGATACTGCCCGTGCGAAGAAGACCACGTCGTCCTCGACCCGTTGCAGCCGCAGCAACGGCAGGTTGGCCTCCGACCCGGTCGTCCGCCCCGACGCACCGGAGATCGGCGACGAAAAGTTCGTCCCGGTCGCATTGATTACGGCAGGTTGACAGACGAGCGTCGGCATCGTCGCGATGACCGGGCGCCGCGACTCCTGCGCTCCCTCGTTCGTCGAGAAAATTTCGGCGAGCGCGGTCGCCGTTCCGTTCGACGTGCCGCCTGTGACGAGGACGCGACCGTCCTCGAGCATCGTCGCGCGATGGTTCTCTCGCGGGATGGCCATCGTCGCGGCCGAGCCTCCCAGATAGCGGTGCCCCGCCTGATCGAAATTGGAGCCGATCAGCAGGACGCTGCCGTCGGAGAGCACGACCGAAGCGAACGTCAGCGGCGCGGCCGTAATCGCGCCACCGAGGGGCGTGACATCTCCCGTTTCGGGGTCGAAGACCTCGGCGGGAGCGTTGCCGGACTCGTTCCCTCCCGCGATCAGCACCCTCCCGTCGCCGAGCAGCGCCGCGCGCGCGCCAATACGTAAATGAGCGCCGGTTCCACCATCCGTGAACTCACCCGTCGCCGGATCCCAGATTTCGACCAGCGCGGTCGCCGTCGACGTGCTTCCGCCTGCGACCACGACGCGCCCGTCGGGCAGCAGCACGGCCGCATGATTCGAGCGCGTCGTGCTCATCGTTTCGGTGGTCGAGAACTCACCGGACCAGGGAACCCAAACCTCCGCGCGCGTCATCGGGCCGAAGCCGTAGGTGCCGCCGGTGACCAGCACAGCGCCGGTCCACAGAAGCGTCGACGTGTGAAACCGCCGCGCCGGACTCAGGTCGCCCGACGGCGACCAGCTGTTCGTTGCCGGATCGTAAATCTCGGTCGTCGTCGTGCCGCCGCCCGTGACCAGGACGCGACCATCGCGCAGCAGCGTCGCTGCATGTCCGTAGCGCGCGACGGACATCGAAGCCGCATTCGTGAAGTTCCCCGTGCCAGGGTCGAAGATCTCGACGCTGTTCAGCGTGCCGTCCGCGTTGCGGCCGCCTGCGATCAGGACTCGGCCGTCGGGCAGAAGCGTCGACGTGTGGTGCTCGCGCGCGGCGCTGGCCGCCCCCGCCGTCACGAATGCCGGCGACTCGATCAAGAACAGCTCGGACGAGCCGGCCGTCTGTTCGTCAAGGCTGCCCGCGATCAGCAGGTCGCCTCCCGGAAGCATCGTGGCGGTTCCGTAGGCGTGATTCGCGCCAGGCAGCGCCACCGGATACTCCGAGGCTCCTGTGGAGGGGTTGTAGAAGAGGCCGTAGCCGGGGCCGCTCGGATTGCCACTGCCTTTTCCGACCAGCAGCGCTTTGCCGTTCGGCATCAGGCCGGCCGCAGGACCTTCGATGGCGATCGAGCCGGTCGAAGAGAACGTGCCGGTCCCGGGATTGAAAAGTTCGGACGAGGACAGCTGGCCGTTGTTGAAGCCGCCGGAGACGAGCACGAGCCCATTGGCCAGCAGCATCGTGACCGGTTGATAGCGCGCTGTCGCCATCGAGCCGGTGGAGGAGAACGTGCCCTGCTCGGGATCGTAGATTTCCGCGGAGGCGAGCGGTGGGGTGCCATGACCGCCGACGATCAGCACACGACCGTCGGGCAGTGTCGCGATTCCCGCTTCCGAACGAGCCACGGCCATGCTCCCCGTCGCCGTGAACTCGTCGGTCGTCGGATCGTAGATCTCCGCAGTCGTCAGCTTCGCGCCCGTCTCATCTCTTCCGCCGACGAGAAGCACACGGCCGTCTGCGAGCAGCGTGGCGACGTGGTCTGCCCGTGCATGGATCATCGGGTCGGTGATCGTGAACATCCCCGTATCCGGGTCATACAACTCGGCCGCATTCGTCGAGGTCATGGTGCCGCCGGTGCTTCCTCCTGCGACCAGCACGCGCCCGTCCTGGAGGGTAGTCATCGTCGGACGCGTGCGCGGGACCGTCACCGAGCCCGTCTCGAAGAAGCCGGCCGCCCGATCGAAGATCTCGGCCTGCTCGATCTGATCCATGTCCTCCCAGCCGCCG
>Ga0209347_1004821_pt1 | contig 13545 bp, 9 predicted proteins | sample AutmiccommuBRH23_FD_187382 | JGI IMG/M metagenome (GOLD analysis project Ga0209347, IMG submission 187382) | Deep subsurface microbial communities from Mt. Terri, Switzerland - Autotrophic microbial communities BRH/23 (SPAdes) (version 2) | ecosystem: Environmental > Aquatic > Deep subsurface >... | reverse complement strand
TAGAAGCCGCCGTGAAATATGCTAAAGAACGTATTCAATTTGGGAAACCGATTGGACAGCAGCAGGCGGTACAGATGATGTTGGCTGATATGGCAATGAAGGTAGAAACAGCGCGCCTGCTCGTGTATAAGGCAGGCTATCTGATGGCCAAAGGGTTACCTTATACAAAAGAATCAGCCATGAGTAAGTGTTATGCCGCTGATATAGCCATGGAAGTAACCACAGATGCAGTTCAGATCTTCGGGGGTTATGGCTATACAAGGGATTACCCAGTAGAAAAGTATATGCGTGATGCTAAGATCATGCAAATTTATGAAGGAACTAACCAGATTCAACGGATTGTTATTGCTAAAGAATTATTACATTAATAACTTTTGAACAAGAAAAAGATAACTGGAGTGATTATTTAGTCACCCAGCTTTCTTTTTAATACTATCTGAAGGTCTGGTTCATCGGAAAAGATGGGTAAATGAAATAAATCGCTATAATTCAGTTTTTAATAGTTGGGGGTAGAAATTGTGCAAGGAAATCAGGAATTATTAAAGGGACTCTCCGTCGTAAGCTTGGAACAGGCCTTGTCGATGCCCTATTGTACCTACAGACTGGCCTTAAAAGGGGCTAACGTGACCCGACTTGAAGCGTTGCAGGGGGATCCTAATCGGTACGTAGGTTTTCCTCTAGGCGATGAGCACGCAATGAACTCGCAATTCCTTTGTGTTAATGCTGGTAAGCAATCGATGTCACTTAACCTAGCAGATAAGCGAGGTCAACAACTACTCTGGGAAATGGTGGATAAAATACCAGCTGATATTTTTTGTACGAATCAGCTTCCCAAAAATTACTCAAAATTGGGTATATCTTATGAAATTTTATCTTTAATTAAGCCGGATATCATTTGGGTTGGTTTGACTGGTTTTGGGCCTGAAAGATCTGAACCAGCCTATGATCCGATAATTCAAGCTATGGCGGGGATTATGGATGTTACAGGGGAGTCGGATCGGGATCCCTTGATGGCGGGAGTTCCAATTGCCGATCTCGAAGCTGGAAATCAGGCCTATGCAGCTATTATGGAGGCCTTATATAAGAGGTCAATCACCGGTAAGGGTAGCCGAATTGATATTTCTATGCTGCAGTGTACGGTCTCACTGCTTTCAACAAAGCTAACCAATTTTGAGTTTGGTGAGCCTGTGGGAAGAAACGGAAACCGGCACCGGTTTTTTGCCCCGGTTAATACTTACCCGACAGAGGACGGCTATGTTATTATAGCTGCTGGAAATGACCGTCAGTGGGCTTTGCTTGTCGCTAATCCGGAATTTGCCATGTTAAATACACACGAATATTCAAAAAATAGGGGTCGCATTCAGGATATTGAAAGACTGGATCAGAATTTAAGAAAGATAACAAGTTCCATGAAGACTGAGAAGGTGATAAAGATATGTAAAGAAAGTGGTATTCCCGTTGCTAAAATTGCTGCTTTAAATGAAATAATGGCCGACTCCGAAATGAGAAAAAATATGAGTAGGGCAAAGGACCCTGTCTCTGGGTATGAAATAACTCTTCCTTCTGATCCGGTTGCTCAGCCTTCTGGTGATGGAATAGTTCAGTTTCCCCCGAGATTAGGCGAACACAACGAAGAGGTGCTAATGAAGGTCTTAGGATATTCAACTGAAGAGTATAAAGGTTTGAGGGAAACAAAGGTTATTGGTTAATAATTTGTACCTTAAATTAAGTACAAGTTTTAATATTGTAGTAGAGAAAGGGGGTGTTAATTGTAAAACTAGAATATTACGTTGAGATTGCGGGAGAACTTCAGGAGCTTTATCATGAAGATGTATTGATAGGGGTACATGATACCGAAAAGACTTTAGCATATTATCCTGGAAAGAACTTAGATTTTCACGTCAGTGTAGGTATGCCTTTAGCTAAAGGGTCAGCTGCTAATGAAGCTATGCGGATCGGGCACAGGGTGATTAAGAGGGTGCCTAAAGAGGTTATGGGTGTTCCTTATGTTGCGATTGCTATCCCAGTACTTGAGGAGGGAAAAATTGTCGGCAGTGTTTCAGTAGCTATTTCCGTCGACCGCTACGACACTTTGTTAGATGCTGGACGGGAAATCTTAGCGGCGGTGCAGGAATTATCAGGCTCCTTCGAAAACCTGTTGGCAGATTCCCGAAAATTGGTAAATGCTACTAAAATTATGAATCAAGAGACAGAACAAGTTACTAATGATGTCCAACATACTTATACCGCAACAGATAAAATCAAGAAGATTTCTATGCAAACTAATATTCTTGGGTTGAATGCGGCTATTGAATCGGCTCGGGCTGGCGCGTTTGGTAGGAGTTTTTCTGTAGTAGCGGATGAAGTACGAAAGCTTGCCGAAAATACTAAAAAATTAACTATGGAAATTGACCATGACTTAAAAAATGTCAGGAAATCAGTTAGTGCTCAGGTGGAAGCTGTAAATCAATTGAGTAGTGTCTCAGTAACTCAGGTCGCTAGTACACGGGAACTTACCCAAGCATTGGAACATATCTCTCAGATGGCCGAGAAGTTAGTGGAAATGAGCCAGGTCGATTAAATTAGGAATAGCAGCAAAGGTAAGGATAGAATTTTGGAATATGAAATTATTGACCAATGGCGAACAGACGTCAAGAACAGCTTCAACGGCAAGTTAATGGAAATGCGCACTAGGGTGGCATGATAAAACGTGTCCACTCTATAACGTTATGCCTTGATATGTACAATTCACTAAGGAAAAGGTTATAAATGAGAAGAATGACCTATAGGCAGCAGAGAAATAGCTTGCTATTATACAGATAATTCAGAACTTTAAATATATTTTTTAATTGTTGTCATTACACTACCCTAAAACATTGTCTTAACGCACATACCCCTAGGATTTGGAACGAAATTGACTCTTTAGTACTAAATATTGGATATTACATATATGTGGCCAGTGAAAAATTTAATGCGATTCACTTGCCAATTTTTGCATTATGAAGAAAAAAGGAGATCATTGTCACATATTTCATAAACATCTCCAAAAGAAAGTTATTGGCAGTATAATGATTAATAAGAATATTCAGAATAGAGTAATGGCCTAACGGAGGATTTTCAATGTTTAATATGAAACAAGTAACGCAATTATTAAAGGAAGAAAAAGAAACATTACTCAAGGAATACGATCTAAGAGTAAAAGAAAAATTAAATATGGCCCAAAAAACTGGAAGACCTGTCTGGTCTGAACCTAGGAAAAAAGGTTTTGAATCATTAATAAATGATTTAATAGCCGTTTTGGCAGTTGATAAACATTTGCCTACGTCGCTAGACATTTACCGGAAAATGCGGGTTCAATATCAAGAACAATTTAACGCTAATATACTTTCCATTAATCCACCTAAATTAGAAGAAATGCAATTTTGGATGGAAATAATTATTACTTGTTTACTGCGTAGACTTGAAAAAGATGGGAATGACGCAAACTTAATTCAAGAGATTCATTCAAAAGTTATTATGGGGATAAATATTATAATTTGGCATTATCGTGAAGATCAATTGTTAAAGGATTTTCATAATCAGGAACAAAAATTAATGGCAGGAATTGTGGCAGCACAGGAAAATGAACGTAAACGACTTGCCTGGGACTTACATGATGGAGTGATTCAATCTTTGGCAAGTATCCTATTAAGGTTACAAATTGTAGAACATAGTACAAATAATGATAGTGAACTAAATTTTGAACTTAAGGAAATTGAACAGCTTGTAAGAGAAACCGTTCAGGCTTGTCGATTAGTGAGTGTTGATATGGATTCTTTTTGGCTTACAAAGGCCGGATATTTTCCGACTTTGCGAGCTTATCTTAGAACCTATGAAAATAAAACAGCGTTAAAGGTAAATCTGGAAGTATATGGAGAGGGAGGGCCAATTGATAAGTCAGTTGAAATTGCCATTTTTCGAGTTCTTCAAGAAGCGTTACAAAATATTAGAAAACATGCCGAAGCAAAATCAGTAGACATACACATTGAAATAGATCAACAAAATGTCACCTTTAATATCAAAGATGATGGTAAGGGATTCGATTTCGCAACAGTAAAAGGGGAAGATTATCGTAATATTTCTAATGCAGCTAATTTCGGTTTGTTCAGTATAGAACAACGTGTGAAATTACTTGGGGGTACCTTTAATATTAAAACTGCACCTAATGAGGGCACATTAATTACTGTTTGTGTTCCTTGTTGCGGACATGAGAAATCAGGTATGAGTTCACAGAAGAGGGGGTCGCCATGGATCAGATCAAGATCTTAATCGCTGATGACCATACTATTTTTTGCCAGGCTATGCAACGCTTATTAGATACTGTACGAAGATATAGAGTTGTTGGGATAGCTCGGAATGGAGCGGAAGCAATTCAAAAAGCACAGCAATTACAACCTCATCTAGTGCTTATGGACATTCAGATGCCAGGAACGGATGGTATTAAAAGTACAAGGCTTCTTCGCCAACTTGTTCCTAATACACAAGTTATTATTTTGACTATGCACGATAATGAAAAACTTCTTCAAGAGGCCATGGAAGCTGGGGCGGTAGGATATGTTTTAAAGGATATAGAAATTTCAGAATTACTGAATACTATCTCGAAAGTTGTTCACCCGGAACATATTTATGGAACAGACAAACTTACTTGCCGTGAAAAGGAAGTATTGTTTTTGGTTGCCAGTGGCTTTACTAATCAAGAAATTGCTTTGAGATTAATAGTTAGTATGCACACAATTAAAAACCACCTTTCGCACATTTTCACAAAATTGAACTGTGCCAATAGAGCAGAAGCTGTTCGTTGGGCAGTAGAACAAAATATGCTTTTAAAAAGTTAAATTAACGATTAGAATATCGGCCTATATCGTACCAAATGTTTACATATTGCTAACGAATTTGTTTGAAAAGAAATCGAAAGTCTGAAGATGATTCTTACCATAAATGTGTTTCTGAAAAGATACTGGAGTGATTTTTAGTCACCCAGTTTTTGTTGTTGTGCTTAAGTTAAGTTGCTATGGAATAATTTTTAGGTTACTGCACAAAAGGGCTATATGTTACGGTTTTTCAGGTTGAGGAAAAATGAGAAGAACGACTTATACAAAAAAAAAAAATAACATGGTAATATTCAGATAATTTAGAAGTTTCAAAAATATGAGAAACATCAGATAAATGGAGGTGAATGGTTTAACTTACATCGAATAATAAATATAAGGAGGCAATGGGATGAAAAAATTAGACGATATTGATTTATCCGTAGAATTTGCAGGAGTAAAAATGCGTTCTCCGTTAGGTGTTGCTGCCCAAGCACCGTTCGCTCCAGCTTCAATTTCAGGTGATAGGTTAGCGGAAATACTATTAAAGCATGTCGACGCAGGTGCTGGGTATATACATACGCCCTATACCAACGTTGAACTTCACCACCCTAAAAACAAGCTTCCCACCGGACGTTTTCTAAAAGCACATACCCCCGGATTTGGACGAAGTGGATTTTGGGTTGCTGCAGATAGTTACCGAATTGAGATGCGTAAGGAAGAATCCTTAAAGATGGTTAAATTTTTAAAAACTAGACTTCCTTCGGATGTACCGATTATTGCGAATATTATGGGTCCCGGTGCCGATCCTGAGGGATGGGCGAATCTGGCTAAGGAGTTTGAAGATGCTGGAGCGGACATTATTGAATTAGATGTCTCCTGCCCACTTCCTGCAACTGCAGCAGGGGCAGTAGAGTCCTTTGTCTCAGCGGAAAGAATTCCCGAACATGCTGGGATGTTGCTTGGGGATAATCCGGCCTTAACTATAGCGGTCACTACGGCCGTGGTTAAGAAAACCAGGTTACCAGTCGGAGTTAAATTGACTCCAGAAACAGGATTTCCTAGATTAATTGGATTAGTTGAACAATTGAAAGAAGTAGGGGCTAAATTTATTACAAGTGTAAATGCACCGCTTTCGGTGGCTCCCCCTGATATTTATAACTTTGGTAAATCCCCATATCCTGGTTTGAGTGCTAATACAATTTCTCCTGTAGTAGGTCCATGGACAAGGTACTTATGTTATCGTAATGTAGGGACAATTTCCATGTTTGTGCCAGGAATCGATCAGGCAGCGGTTGGCGGTCTTGTTGATGTGTCACATTCTGTTGAAGCCATGATGTTAGGTGCAAAGATCTGTGAATTTTCATCAGGGACTCTATGGAAAGGGTGGTCTTTTATCACCGATTCTCTAAATTTCTTAAAAAAATACATGCATAAGTACGGGTACGAATCTCTGGAAGAATTTCGTGGGTTGGGGGTTCAGTATATCAAACCGGCTGATGAGATTGATTGGGGTTTAGGGAAATTAGCGGCTAAAATAGATCAAACCAAATGTAAAGGTTGCGGGATTTGTGCAAATAATTTATGTTGGGCAATTAAAATGAATGATGATAATAAAGCAACGGTTTTAGAAAAGGATTGTGGAGCATGCGCACTGTGCATCGCAATTTGTCCCAGTGATGCAATCGAATTGGGTGACGCGGAATTCCCTCTGACAGAAGAAGAAATTTATGAACAATATCCTAAAATGGGATGAAAGCGGGGAAAATATTTGATTCTATCCATACTGGCTATAAGACTGTGTTGACCATCTAACATCAGTAACACATATAAGGGGATACCACCTTTCGGTATCCCCTCCGATTTTTATTTAAATGCGCCAAAAGAACAGAACTGTTTGGGCAGTAGAACAAAAAATTGATTATACGAGGAGGAGAATTTGTATGGAAAAGAATAACCAAAGCGGTGACCCTAGTGCAGCTATATTTTATGGTTTTGGATTTGGCCTTTTTTGTTTGGCCGTCCAACTTCTCATTGCTCCGAAAGCGGCCGGTGCTGCCCTTTATGGTGTGCTGTTTGCAGGTACGTTGGAGTTTTTTGGGGGAGTTTGGACCCTTGCTAAAGGCGAGACATATTTTGGGACTGTTCTTACAACGTTCGGAGGTTGGTTGCTAGGGTACTATTTCTTGATGACACAGGGCATGGCTCTGCAAGTCTACAGTAATGAATCAGCGGCTACGTATATGTTTGGAATGCTTCCTCCTTTGATTATGTTGACTATTCCGGCTTTTAAAATGGGCAAAATGATGATTCTTGCATTCGTATCGTTAGTACTCTTGGTGGCCTGTTTGGGTCTTGCTCCTATATTTGGCAACTCATCGTTGATTTTTTTTGCGGGGATCTTTGCTGCGTTGGCTTGTTTTGCACTTTGGTATTTTGCTGCACAGGCAACATTCAGAATATTTAAGTAAGCCAAAACCATCTTACTCCCGGATTGCCTTCCCACAGCGTTCTAGTTCCGATTGCCTAACGTTATATCCATCGCTGTACCTCCTTACCTTAATAATAGCAAGTAACTTGGTGCAGCGCTTTGCACTTTAAAGATGAGAAGATCGGCCTATACCTTGCCAATTGTTTACTTGATAGAATAAATTTCAGATAATCAGATAATTTTAAAAATTCAAAAAATAAGAAAGAGGGGTTTAAAGGCAAAGGTTATTTTAACAGATTTTTTGAAGTCTGAAGGACTTTGAAGATTCGAAGTAAGAAAAGGAGGGGAAAGGTATGGGGTTTAAAATTGGGATTGACGTTGGTGGGACGTTTACAGATTTTCTATTGTTTGATGCAGAAGGTAATACAGCTATTTTTAAAGCTCCTACAACCCCGCATGATCCTACTGAAGGGGTTTTTAGCGGTTTAAATGAAATGGCGCAAGAAAAAGGAATGACACTGGAACAATTTTTTAAAGAGGTAGAAGTGATTGTCCATGGAACAACCATAACTACAAATGCTGCTCTTACAGGGAAAGGCGCAAAAACCGGTTTCATAACCACTAAAGGATTTCGAGATGTTTTAAATATGAGGCGTGGATTGAAAGAGGAACAATATGAAACAAAATATGCACCTCCGCCTCCTTTGGTGCCCCGCCGTTTAATTAAAGTAGTAGAGGAAAGAGTCGATTGTGAAGGTAAGGAGTTAATTCCGGTAAACCAAGAAGATATTCAGAAAGCCATTGATTTTTTCCGAAGTGAAAACGTCGAAGCTATTGGTGTGAGCTTCCTGTTTTCGTTCTTCGATGCAGAACACGAAAATCAGGTTGCTCAGGCTCTAGAAAGAGAACTTCCGGGAGTATATGTTTCACTTTCCAGTGAAATTAATCCTCAAGTTAGAGTATATGAACGCAATAGCACAGTAGCGTTAAATGCTTTTGTAGGACCTAAGCTAAAAAGCTATCTTATTAGCTTACAGGATAGACTTAAATCTTTTGGTTATACGGGTGTCCTCCTAATTATGCAATCTAATGGTGGAGTAATGTCGCCCGAAGTAGCCATTCGTTTTGCAGCAAATACCCTTCTTTCTGGACCTGCAGGAGGACCGGCAGCAGGAATTTCCTATGCAAATCCGCATGAATTAAAAAATCTTATCACTGTCGATATGGGTGGTACTAGTTTTGATGCGAGTCTCATAATGAACCAAACTCCGGCGATTACGGTTGAGGCGACTATTGCGCGGCATAGGTTAGCGTTACCGACAATTGATATTCATACCATTGGGGCAGGTGGTGGAAGTATTGCTTGGATTGATACCGGAGGTATTCTGCAGGTTGGCCCTGATAGTGCTACAGCGGACCCTGGTCCTGTTTGTTATGGAAAGGGCGGAACTAGGCCTACAACGACCGATGCGGACCTAGTTTTGGGTTACCTTGAACCGGGGTATTTCTTCGGTGGTAAAATGAACTTAAATTATGAAGCGGCAGCCCAGGCTCTTAAGGAACAAATTGCTGATCCGTTAGGTATGGATGTTAGTCAGGCGGCTAACGGTGTTTATAAAGTTGTAAACGCCAATATGGCTGCGGCTCTGGGCGTTGTTTCCGTAAGTCGCGGTTTGGATCCCAGAGATTTTGTGCTGGTGGTTGCAGGTGGAGCTGGACCGATTCACGCTGGTATGATTGCCAGGGAATTAGAGATTCCCTTAATCATTATTCCAAAAGTTTCTTCGGTTTTTTGTGCGGCAGGTATGTTAATGTCTGACTTACGTCACGATTATGTAAGAACCTATGCTAAACCGGTGACTCAAGCTGATTTGAAACGGCTAAATTCTATTCTGAATGAAATGGAAGAGGAAGCTGTATCAACACTAAAACGTGAAGGGATTCACGAAGATCGAATTGAGATACATTATTCAGTTGATCTACGATACGAGGGTCAGTTTAACGAAGTAGATGTCCCGTTTTCAATCAGTGACAATGGGGATAAGGTTGGGGAAATTCAGTTGGCAGAAATAGTCCGAGCTTTCGATCTGAGACATGATGTACTTTACGGATATTCCCTATCAGGAGCCCCCGCCGAAATAATTAACTTGCGGGTGAGTGCACGAGGAATAACTGATAAACCAGCGTTTAAGAAGACTGAATTCCGAGGTACAGATCCTGCTCCTGCGTTGAAAAAGTATCGGTCAGTTTTCTTTGATACTGCCTTTCAGGAAGTGCCGGTCTATAATGGAGATCTATTAGGAAATGGAAATATTATTGAAGGTCCGGCTATTGTTGAAGAGGCTACTACGACTATCGTAATCCCGCCGGAATATAAGTTGCTTTGCGATAGTTATGATAATTACCTAATGTATCTTAAAGGAATTGCTCTGTCTGATATCATTGAAAAATTAAGGAGGGGTTAACGTGGTTGCTAAAATTGACCCTATAGTAGTGGCGGTATTAGATAACCGCTTTAGTTCAATCTGCGTAGAGATAGGTCAGACCATGCTTCGTACTTCGCGTTCTCCTATTTTTAGCGAAGCTAGGGATTTTGTATCTGCAATTTTTGATCGACGGGGACGCCTAATTGCTCAAAAAGATTATGTTCCTGTGTTAAGTGGGGCAGCTCCATTTGCTCTGCGTGCTATTGCCGAACATTTTCAGGGGCAAATTTATGATGGTGATGTATATGTTCTTAATGATCCATATCGGGGTAATAACCATCCACCAGATATAACGGTTGCTAAGCCAGTCTTCTATGAAGGTCAATTAGCTTTCTGGACTGTAGCTAAAGGGCATCACGTCGATGTTGGTGGGGGGGGTGTAGGAGGTTATAATCCCCATGCTACCGATGCTTGGACAGATGCGCTGCGCATACCCCCAGTTAAACTCTATGAAAAAGGGATTAAGCGCCAAGATATTTGGGACATTATTTTACTTAATGTTCACATTCCCTTTTTAGTAGAAGGAGATTTGCAATGTCAAATTGGGGCGGCAACCATCGGTGAACGAGGATTGATTGGCATAACCAAAAAGTATGGTCTGAAGACACTTGATGCAGTGGTTGAGGAAATTTTTGATGCTTACGAGGCTAAAATGAGGGCAGAAATTCGAAAAATTCCTAATGGCACCTATTATGCGGAACGGAAAATCGATCATGATGGTATTGATATAGACAAACTGATCACAGTTCGCTTAGCCCTCAATATCCACGATGAAGATGTCGTTTATGATTATAGTGCAACTGATCAACAGGTAAAAGGTTTTTTAAATAGTACTTACTCCAATACCGTCTCTAGCAGTTATATTTCACTTTTTACTACAATCGAGAAAAAGGTGAAAATCAATGAAGGATCAATTAGACCAATTTCCGTTATCGCTACTGAAGGATCTCTCTTGAACCCATTTGAACCAGCCCCTACTACAGCCAGCACTGTACCAACTGCGGAAGCTATCACTGAAGCGGGGTGGTATGCCCTAGCCCAAGCGGTTCCGAACTTTAGTCAAGCGTCCTGGAATCGTTGGGCAGCACCTGCAAGTGGTGGCTTTAACCCCCGGACCGGTAAACCTTTTGGGGACATTCATTTTATGTCCAAAGGAGGTGGGGGAGCAACCCAAGGTATAGATGGCTGGGATCATTTGGGTACTGTAATTTGTCTGGGGGGATTACGTGCACCTGATCCAGAATTGCATGAAATGCATACTCCCTATCGTGTTTTGAATTATGAATTACTACCAGATTTTGCTGGACCTGGTCAGTGGCGGGGAGGAAATGGGCTTCACTATAAATGGCAGATTATGGCTGATAATATAGCCTTCGCCATGTTTGGGAGCGGTGTTCGGGATGAGACGGCCCCCTTTGGCTTGGCAGGTGGTAAAGGTGGTCCAAAAACTTCACAGTATTTGGTTAAGACAGATGGAACAAGAGAATGGCTGGATGTTAATACATTTGTACACCCCGAAAAGGGAGATTCTATCGAAATATTCTCTTCTGGTGGTGGAGGTTTTGGAGATCCATATTTAAGATCAACGGCTAAAGTGGCAGAAGATGTTCAAAATGAATTGCTTTCAGTTGAGAACGCGAAGGAACAATACGGTGTGGTTCTTGATCCAGTAACTTATTTTGTTAATGAAGTAGCTTCGGCTAAGTTGAGAGGAAAATAAGCCAAACTTGGTGGAGATCGCCAGTTTGGCGATCTCCTGCTAGTTAGTTAGGGGGATTCTTAGTTATGATGATAATGGGTGAAATGCTTAAAAGGAACGCTAGATTATTTCCGTCTAAAATGGCCTTCATTCAGGACGAAAGACAAATAAGTTTCCGAGATTTTGCTACGCGTGTTAACAAGTTGGCTAAAGCTGTAAGATCTCTTGGTATAAAACCGGGTGACAGGGTAGCGGTATTAGCTACTAACTGTATAGAATACTTTGAACTTTACGGTTTGGCTGATCTTGGAGCAGTTATTTTAGTACCTTTAAATTACAGGTTACTGGCAGAGGAATTGACTTATCTTCTTAATGATTCAGGAGCTTCAGTACTGTTTTTTGATAGTCAATATGGAGAAATTGTAGATCAGATCAAAGTTGACATTCCTTCACTAAAGTATGGAGTCTGCATAGATGCGAAGCTCGAAAATTATTTATTCTATGAGGATTTGTTAGATGTACCTGTTCAAATAAGCGATGATAATATCTCAAAAGCAGAGGGTTTTCAAGAATATCAAGTGACGGAAAACGATCCTGCGTACATTCTCTATACCAGCGGAACTACCGGATCACCAAAGGGAGTAGTACTAACTCATCGTGGTCAATATCAAACTGCTAATGCGTTAGCTTTGGACATGAACATTAATAAAGAGGATATCACTTTAGATATGATGCCCTTATACCATACGGGTGGTCACGCTGTTGCCCAGGCACATTTTTACCGTGGCTGTACAAGTGTAATTACGACAGGATTTAATCCGCGCCAGGCTTTGCAGCTAGTAGAAACCTACAAGGTAACTACAATGCAGGTAGTGCCGGCGATGCTAATGGATATGCTTAATCAACCAGATCTTGATGCTTATGATCAATCTAGTTTGCGCATGATATTTTATGCATCTTCGCCAATGCCAGAAACTCTTTTACGCCGAGCAATGGATAGATGGGGGAAAAAGTTTTTTCAAGCATATGGGTTAACAGAAAATGGTCCAGTGGCGACAGTTCTCACGCAGGCTGATCATTTTCTGGATGGAGATGAACGTCTCAAACAGAAATTAAAGTCTTGCGGCTTGCCCTCAGCCAATTCTGATACTAGGGTCTGGAAAGCTAAGGGAATAAATGTTTTGCCTGGTGAAATAGGAGAGGTTGTTATTAAGGGCCCCCAAGTCATGAAGGAGTATTGGGGGTTACCAGAACTTACAGCTAAAACAATTGTCGATGGTTGGTTGTATACTGGTGATCTTGCTACAGTAGATGAAGAAGGTTACATCTATATTGTTGACCGTAAGAAAGACATAATCATCTCAGGCGGCGAGAATATTTACCCGCGAGAGGTTGAGGAAACAATTTATCGTCATCCGGCAGTTTTTGAATGTGCAGTTTTAGGAATTCCTGATCAAAAGTGGGTCGAAGCAGTTCATGCCGTTATAGTCTTAAAACAAGGGGCTAACCTTACGGAGGAAGATTTAATTGCTTTCTGTAAAAATAATTTGGCGGGATACAAAGCACCTAAGTCGGTAGAGTTTGTAGGTAGTCTTCCCAAAAATCCTAGCGGGAAGATTCTAAAAAAAGAGTTAAGGACTCTCTATTGGCCAGATACACAGACTGTTTAATAAAGTGCCCTAAGAAGTTTCCTACTATATAAAAGTGGGAGCTGAATAGGCACAATTCATAATAATATCATGAGCCAAGCGAGCTTGCATATTGCAAAATAAAGCTGATTATGTTGAGAACCGAGAGGAGGAAAGTCATGACTAGACGTGTAGCTGTAGTAGCAGCCGGTACCAGTAAAAAATGGGGAGTCTATCCCGGAACCTATCGCGATCTTATCTCTGAGGCCGGTAAGGCTACCTTTGACAGTAACCTCGAGATTAAACCCAGCGATATCGAAGGATTTATCTGTGCCAGCGTTTTTCCGGAACGTTCCGTTTTCCAAACTCATGTAGCTACCTTAGCAGCAGAAACCGTAGGAGTGAACCCAACTAAATTATTCCAACGGGTGGAAAACATGTGTGCCAGTGGTAC
>Ga0209347_1004819_pt1 | contig 13555 bp, 12 predicted proteins | sample AutmiccommuBRH23_FD_187382 | JGI IMG/M metagenome (GOLD analysis project Ga0209347, IMG submission 187382) | Deep subsurface microbial communities from Mt. Terri, Switzerland - Autotrophic microbial communities BRH/23 (SPAdes) (version 2) | ecosystem: Environmental > Aquatic > Deep subsurface >... | reverse complement strand
CTCCTTTAAAATCTAAATTAGCTCTAATTGTAAAGGAGAGTAATAAAAAAGGAACTGATTATTATATCAGTTCAGCAACAGGCAGCTTAAAATTACGGAAACCACCGCGAAGCGGTTTAGTGCTATCAGTATAAATGGAAGTTCTGGGCAAGACGCAGTTTATGTCGAACTTAGTCGGATGGTCGCAGTAGATATGCTGGTAGGAGGTTAATTATGCAAATAACAATACTCCCAAATCGAGTTATCACAACTATGGAAAATGAAAATTTAATGGAAGCGCTGATTCGTCACCGTCTGCCTGTACAGAATGTTTGTAATGGCGAAGGAACTTGCGGTAAATGCAAAGTTCGGATGACAGGATATGTCGCTCCGCCAAGTGATCGTGATTTAGAACATCTCAATGATACAGAGATAAAGGCTGGAATTCGACTCGCCTGTGCTGTTACGCCCGAAGAGGGAATGATCATTGAACTCGATTTTGCAGAAAGCCAGGATCGGAAAGAAGGAGTCCACCTTGGATTGAAGGCAAATACCTTAGACCCCGGCATTGAAAAGGTGTTTGTGAAGACTAGCATTCCATCGCTAGCGGATGAACGGGGAGACTGGGACCGTTTTGTGGATGAACTAAGTATCATCACGGGTAAGAACTATGATAAAGCAAATCTCTATGTCCTAAGCAAAGTTTCAGATGTCTTACGTGCGGGTGATTTTGCTCTGACGGCTACAGTTTATGGGGACGAAATTTTGGAAATTGAAGCGGGTGATACAACAAATAGGTTATATGGTGTTGCAATCGATATAGGCACAACTAGTGTGGCGGCGGCCTTAGTCGATTTGAACCAGGGAAATATCATGAAGGTAGTCTCCGCTGAAAATGAACAAACTGCTTATGGTGCAGATGTGATTTCTCGTATTAGCTATGCTACGGAAAGTGAAGAGAAAGCATTGACTCTACGTTCTGCCATTAGAAGAACAATCAATAGACTACTGGAAGAACTTTTCACACAAACCAATGTGAGTAAAAGCGAGTTGTACAAGATGACGCTCGTTGGTAATACTACTATGCATCATCTCTTTATAGGCCTAGAAGTATCTCATCTGGCGGTATCGCCATTCGTTTCCGCTTGCAATAGACCGTTGGAATTCACTGCGGATGAATTGGGGATGGAAATTAATCCTCAAGGAAAGGTCTTATTTTTGCCAAACATAGGAAGTTTCGTTGGAGCGGATACAGTAGGGGCAATAATGGGGGCACCTATGCTCCTAGAACAAGGCAATCATTTGCTTATTGACTTAGGAACCAACTGTGAATTATTTTTAAAAACAGAGGATACGATGATAGCTTGCTCCACAGCGGCTGGACCTGCATTTGAGGGTGCCGGTATTGCTCATGGAATGAGAGCAAAAATGGGAGCCATTGAAGGCGTAACCATTACGGAAGAAAGTGGAGTAACCTGTAAAGTGATCGGAGAGCAGGAACCCATAGGGATTTGTGGATCTGGTCTTATTGAGGGAATCGACGAGATGAGAAAAATGGGGGTCGTTAACAAACAGGGGAAGATCGTCGACCCCGAAAAGGCTCAAACGCTTTCACCGGAACTAGCCAAGCGAATTCTAAAGGGTGAAAAAGGGCGTGAATTTATCTTAGCTTATGGGACTAATCAAGGGTTTGATGTGACCTTAAGTCAAAAAGATATTGGCGAATTGCAGTTAGCAAAAGGAGCGGTGTGTGCGGGAATTAAGACGTTGTTGGATATGGCCAAAATATCTATAGCGGACCTCGATTCTGTGATATTATCCGGAACATTTGCGACCTATCTTAAGTCAATCAACATTTTAAATATTGGCCTTGTGCCGGATATCGCCCCTGATAAAATCAAGATGGTCGGCAATGCCGCCCATGTTGGTGCAATTTTAGCTCTTATTAATCAGCATGAGCTTGCTAAGGCAAGAGACTTATATCGTAGGATTAGCCATATCGAACTTGGTGGGAGTGTTACATTTTCTAATTATTTTATGGCCAGTATGTTCCTTGAAAGGAACAGTTAAAATTGGTGTCATAACCTTTATGATGAAGTTTACGGGGTGGACTGCTTGAGGGAAAACTTGACGAGCAGTTATTATGGGGATGGGCTGGAAACGGGCCGAAAATCGATACTGCGTCAGGCATTTACCCGACAAGTCTTTTATACTAGTCAGACTTTCATGCCGCTACGCGGCACCACTGATGAATGAAAATTTTGTCCATACTATTTTACTAAGATCTGGCGAAGGTAGGTTGGATCTCTATGGTGCCTTGAAGCCCGTTTATTAGACAGACCACAGCGACCAGGTGCACCACAGATTGTTGCCTCCTTTGGAGAGCACACAGGATAGAATGATCCGTTAGTGTTGTTGCACCAGCCCTTCAATTTTTATCAGCTAAAAGAAAGATATTTATGATGTCATGTATCCCTACTGTTACGGCTTGGACGTTCATAAAAAGAACGTTGTCGCATGTGCTCTCACTCCCGAAGGGAAAGAAATCCGTACTTTTTTAACTATGACCGATGACTTAATTGAGTTAGGTGACTGGCTTAAATCCAAAGGTTGTACTCATGTGGTGATGGAAAGTACCGCTTCCTACTGGAAACCGATTTGCAATCTCCTGGAATTGGAAGAATTCGAGGTAATGGTGGTCGATGCCAAGCACATCAAGAATGTGCCAGGACGCAAAACAGATGTAAAGGATGCCGAATGGATTGCAGGGTTGTTACAATATGGTCTGATACAAGGAAGTTATATCCCTACCCGTGAGCAGAGAGAGTTGAGGGAACTTATCCGGTATCGGTGAAGCATGATTGACGAAAGAGCTCGGGAAATTAACCGTATACAAAAAGTATTGGAAGGAGCCAATATAAAGCTTTCTTCTGTGGTCAGTGATGTCTTAGGCAAATCCGGACGGGCTATGATCGAGGCTATGATTCGAGGACAGCAAAGTCCGGAAGCTCTCTCTGAACTAGCTAAAGGCAATGCATGGTTTAATTGGAACACATCAAAAACTTATGCTAGACAATCAACTTAAGCACATTGACTTTATAGATGAAATCATTACTAAACTAGATGAAGAAGTTAAGGCACGAATGCTCCCTTTTGAAGAAGAGCTGGAGTTATTGGATACAATTCCTGAGTGGGAATACGTACAGCTGAACAAATCTAAAGATACGAAGTGCTCTAGTTGAAGCAGCCAGAGCAGCATCCCACACGAAAAATACTTATTTAGCATCCCAGTACCATTGAATAGCCGCCAGAAGAGGAGCAAACCGAGCAGCATTGGTCGTTGCCCATAGTATTTTAACTATCGCCTATTACATCTTAAAGAGAAAGAAGCCATATATTGAACTTGCCCCAACTATTATGAGGAGCGCAAGCGTCAGACAGTGTCAAAACAGTCCATTAAGAAGTTAGAAGCTTTAGGATACAAGGTCACGGTCGAACAGGTAGCTTAACAAATAGAATCAAATATTCTGCAGACACCGGGCTGCTTCCAAAAATGGGAAATACGGAAGCAGGTTTTATGGGTCTTGTTTTTTGTCTATTTTGAGGTATTTTAATTTTCAGGATAGGAGATAGGGATCCTTATAGGTTGCCGGGTATTCCTGCTCCAGAAGAATAACGCTACCCTCGGTTGCCTGTTTCTCATAAGTGACTGCAATGGCGGCTATGGAAAAAAACCGTTGCCTAGTGATAGGTTTTCCCTTACGAGTCAAGGTCTCACAGGGAATTTTGATATAAATGCCTGGAATACTGAGGACGAATAATGAGGAGGATCCAGGGAGTGCAAAGGCCTATTCGAGTATTATTGGCAGATGACAACCGGAAATTTGTTGAGATAGTCAAAGAATTTATAGAACGACAAGAAGATATGAGCCTTGTTGGGGTAGCATATCATGGTAATGAGGCTCTGGATTTAATCTTTCGGGAAGAACCTCATGTTGTGCTTTTAGATATTATTATGCCCCACCTTGATGGTTTAGGTGTCCTTGAAAAACTACAAAACGAATCCCAAAGACCAAAGATTATTGTTTTAACGGCGTTTGGACAGGAATCTATGATACAACGTACGGTGAACCTTGGTGCGAATTATTACATTTTAAAGCCTTTTGATCTAGAAACATTGGGTAAACGCATTCGCCAACTAAATGATGATTTTCCCGATTCATATAATGTAGTTCCACCTGCAAGTGTAGGGTCTAACGTAAAAAAAATATCAGACTTACAGATTTCAAGTGGAATCTCGCAGCCAACAAGTAAAAATCTTGAAGTTGAAGTTATACGAATGATCCATCAAATGGGGATACCAGCGCATGTCATAGGGGAACAGTATTTAAGGGATGCTATCGTAAGCGTTGTTGTGAATATAACATTACTTGGGGCCGTAACTAAAGAGCTTTACCCCATGATTGCGGTTAAATATCAAACCACTCCAAGTCGTGTCGAACGCGCAATTCGTTGTGCTATTGAATTGGCTTGGGATCGTGGAAACGTAGATTTTATGAATCTTTTTTTTGGCTATACCACTTATGTCGATCGCGGTAAGCCGACGAATTCGGAATTTATTGCTATGGTTGCTGATAAACTACGTATGTTGATAATGCAAGAACAGTAAGGTTTAAGTACTCTTAGACAAGAAAATCATGGCGAAGACTAATATCTTCCTAAAGTTTTGCACCCCTCTAAACCCCTATTTCTCTAATTTCCAGGCGACCTAATCCCATTATTTCCTTTTGGTTATTAACGATTAACTGGCTTTTTCAAGGGCTTTTAGCTGGTTATTAAGAAAAGAATTCTCAAATAGCTCTTTCAAATACTCATATTCAACGGAATTCTTAATTCCAAAATGTTCATTAAACCGGACTTGGCGATGCTCATGATCACTACTTGTAGCAAATTTTAAGCTAAATTCTTCTCAATAAGGTCATCTTTGATCTCAGCAAACAAACCATCCAAGGATTCATAGGCGTTTACTCGGCGAAAATAGGCCAGAAGAGTATACAGAATATAACAGGTTGTTATTTGGGCGATTTGAGCGTCAAAATCCCTCGATTGACAAGTTCCCAGTACATATTTAGCCAAAAACCCCTGTTTTTCAGTGCCCTCTGTTCATGCGGATTTTGCTTTTTTTTGTCTCCTTTTAGGTCAAAAGTCAGCTGTTTGCCTGGCAGACGATCGGGTTGCAATACACTTCCGCTTCCAACACTGGATTCAGCTGTCAGCTTCACCTTACATATCTTTCTTGTTGGGCGTTATGCCCCCGAAACGGATGCCGTCCTTCTAACCGCTGCACAAATCCTCGCTGTCGCCCTACTCAGCGCCGCGTCCTGCCTTATCTTCCCCCAACCTCCTATCCATTTCACCCCTAATGCATGGCTTGGCATCTTGCTCACTGCAATACCGGCTACTTCTTTGGCCCTCTTCATTCAAATAAAAATGCAACAGTTTACTTCTTCTTCGCACACTGCCTTGATTTTTGCGGCAGAATCTGTTTTTGGCGCATTAGCAGCATTTCTCCTAGCAGGTGAAACCCTGACTAGAAGGGGTTATTTTGGAGCAGGCCTTGTATTGCTCGGAATACTCGTTGCTGAATTCACTGGTCCAGAAAAACGCAAAATAATAAGAATAAAGATCAGATGAATCAACCTATTGCATTAAGTTAACGGAATTTGTATAATCACAGGACCACCCGTTCAACGGGTGGTTTGATTTTAGCCCTATAAGGGCATGTTACTGGCAACGCCTGAAGCGTGGTTTCGCAAGCCATTGTCGCTTGCTACCCCTAAAGGGGTTTTACGATTGCTGTTTTACGTTATCTTCGATCCGATCCGCTTCAACCTGATTTCTGATGTACTTTTTGATCTCTTCTTCATTCCTCCCTCCCCACCGTATTGCCATAATAGTCTATTGCACAGAAATGTCGATTGTCTTTCTGTCTAAACTCTGGATGTCTATCAAATATCATCAGTGCGCTTTTTCCTTTTAAGTATCCCATAAATTCAGAGACACTTAGTTTAGGCGCTATCTTAACACATAAATGCACATGATCTATACAGACACTTCCTTCTACTATTACAACCCCTTTATATTCACACAGTTTTTTAATGATCTCTCGGATATCGGTTCTCAGTTCCCCGTACATCACTTTTCGTCTGTATTTGGGAATGAAGACGATGTGGTACGTGCAATCCCATTTCGTATGTGATAAACTTGAATTGTCTATTTGGATGCCCTCCTCTGCTGCTGACTTTGGCTTGCGAAACCTTCGTCAGTATAGCAGAAGAGGGCTTTTTTATCATGTTTATCGGTACTTTCTTTTCGGATCTCCCACGCATAGCGTGGAGTTTAATATTGAATTAGGTTTAACATTGGAGGATCGTGTTAGTGAAAGAGTGAAAGGGGAAAAGAGATTAATGAAAAATGCTATTAAGTTCATTATGGTTGTCCTAATGATGGTGAGCTTGGTTGTTCTGACAGGTTGCGGCACTAGTACGCCTCCTACCCCAGTTGAAAAGACAATTCTTAAGGTTGGCACAGAAGCTGCCTATGCTCCAATTGAGTATCAAGATGATAAAGCTGACACTTATATCGGTTTTCACTTAGATTTGGTTAAAGCTGTTGGTGAGGCTGCAGACATGGATGTCAAGATTTAAAACATAGCTTGGGATGGTTTGATACCGGCTTTAAATACTGGTAAAGTCGATGTCGTGATCTCCGCAATGACCATTACTGATGACCGGAAAAAGAGTGCTCTTTTCAGCGATAATTACTTCCAAGCAACTCAATTAATCGCCGTCAAAGAAGATTCCACCATTAAAGGAAGCCCCGACTAAAAGGCAAGAAGGTAGGCGTTCAAACGAATACCACCGGTCAATATGCCTCTGAAAAACTGAGCGTTGGTGAGATTTGGTCGGTCGATGCTGTTGTAGCTGATTCACTTGTAGTACTATGGTTCATTAAACAAAATCCCGACTCAAAGGTTATCGCGGTTCAAGGTGACTTCGAAAAAGAATACTATGGCATGGCTATGAAACTCGACAATAATGAGTTAGCTGACAAAATAAACGCCGGATTAAGGAATGTCATTGACAGCGGCAAATACAATGAAATATTTAAGAAGTACTTTAATGTAGATGCACCCAAGTATTAAGGAATTTTAAACCTTGCAAAAAATAATGTGTTGGCTTCGCAATCGTCCTCGCCACTTTTGGTTTTAATTTACCGTGAGATAATGTGATTAATGACATCACGGTTCGTTTTTTGATTAAAGGAAAGCACATGGGCAAGGGTAGCATTCAAACTCTTCAGAGCTGAGCATAAATTTGACAAAAAATTTGCTCTTAGCAATTGAATTTTCTTGCTTAGAGCAAATCAGGTGTTATATGTTGCTTCGGGAAAAACTGGTAGCATTCAAATTTATTTACAACTATTTAATACTACTCATTATATTGTTTATTCACAATTCGAAATATTCAGTTATACAATGTATACAGTAAATTATATATTTGACGAGGCTATTTTGCGCTGGTGTTTTGATACCTCATAACATTATTCAGGTAATAATCTCTAAAATCAGAAATATTTGACTAATGCTTATAGCTATTTATTTATAGGTATAAGTCTAAAAAAATAATAAAGTGGAGAGGTGTGTGCAATAAGAAAAAAGGCAAGATTACAATTAATTACAGAAGAAGATTATCCTAGAATTTATGAGGCATCATTAAAGTCCTCCGAACAAACAGGAATTGTTTATCATCATCAGGTAACACTGGATTTGTTCAAGAAACATGGGGCTGAAGAAAATGGGAATATTGTCTATTTCTCTCTTAAAATGGTTGAAGATGCTTTGGAATCAGCTCCTAGTACATTTAAGTTTTGCGCCAGAAATGAGTCCAAGTCACTAATTGTAGGCCAAGAGCAAGATGTGGTGATAGGCGCTAATGTTGGTCCGGTATAGTATTATGGTCTTTGCATCAGGAGTAATTAAGTCAAGTTTAGGAGAATTGAACATAACGAGGAGGGGACGTAAAATATGCAAAGAAAACCGCTTGCCGATAAAATTTTAATATTAGGTATGGATGGAATGGATCCAAGATTGACAAAAAAAATGGTAGAAAAAGGTCTGATGCCCAATGTTAAAAAATATATTGAACGAGGGTCTTGTAGAGAGGATTTAGTCATGTTAGGTGGTCATCCAACCGTAACCCCACCGATGTGGACGACTTTAGGTACAGGATGTTATGCTAATGTCCATGGTATTACGGGATATTATAACCAGAAAGAGAATAGTTTGGATACAATTATTTATAGTATGGACTCACGCTTATGCCAAGCTGAGTATTTATGGGATGTTTTTGCTGAAAATGGTAAAAAAACTCTTGTTTGGCATTGGCCTGGTGCCAGTTGGCCGCCAAGTTCTGATAGTGAAAATTTATTTGTTGTGGACGGCACTTCACCTGGTGCGGTTGGTATGGCTGCTTTGACCGTAGATGATGAATTTTTTATCGGAGCAAACACCGAATTTAAAGAGGTAGCTTATCGTCCGACTTGTGTTTCCGCAGCAATGGACGTTTGCGAAACAGAAAATTTGGTTAGTAGGCAGTATGATATTTGTGGTCTGGGGACTGGTTCAGACATTAAAAGATTACTTATGCGTAAAGATCAAACGTGTATTTTTGAATCAGATCTTTGTCAGGGCGCTTCGCAATCTCCTATTAAAGAAGCTGAAGGTTGGGAAAAAGTTCCAGCAGGAGCGAAGGAGTTTACAATTCTTTTTTCCCAAGGGCTGGTAAGGTATCCGGCACTAATTTTACGTAATAGCGAAGGTTTTTATGATAAGGTAGCTATTTATAAGAACAAAAAGGAAGCAGAGCCATTTGTTGTCTTGGAGAAAGGCATTATGATGTGTGGCATTTTGACCGATGCTATAATAGATGAAAAACATTTCCGTGTTGCGAGAAGTTTGAGGTTACTTCATTTGAGCGAAGATGGCAGTAAGTTAGCTATTTATTCATCCAATGCGATGGATCTTGATAATGATAGCGTATTTTCACCTAAACGGCTCCATAGAGAAATACTTGATAATGTTGGCGCTCCTCGGCCGACACCTTATCTTGGATGTCAGGATAAGATGAAGATTACGGATTGTCAGTTGGATGGCTGGTCTGCTGCTGCAGATTGGCAGAGTAAGGCTTTGCATCATGTTATTGAAACTGAGCAATTAGAAATTGTATTCTCTCATTTTCACGCTATCGATTTACAGGCCCATATGTTTTACAAGCATTTATCCTCTGAATTTGAAGGTAATATTCATCCACATGAGGTTTATGAAAAGTTCCAGGAAGACATGTATGTTCAGGCAGATAATTATCTGGGTTCTTTCCTCCATTTTTTAGATGAAGGTTGGACAATTTTTATTGTTTCTGATCATGGTTCGGTAGTCTCAAAGCATGAACAGATTTACTTAGGAGAACTTGCTGGTGTGAACGTGCCGGTGATGAAAGAGTTGGGCTTTACTGTTTTGAAAAAGGATGAAAATGGCAACGAACTGCCAGAAATTGACTGGGCAAAAACCAGGGCGGTGGCAATCAGAGAGCACCATATTTACATCAATTTGAAAGGAAGAGACCCTGAAGGCATCGTTGATCCTGCCGACAAATATGAATTGGAAGAAGAAATTATGACTGCTTTATATGGCTATCTTCATCCCAAAACAGGATATCGTGCTGTTTCTGTTGCTTTGCGCAATAGAGATGCAGTGCTTTTGGGGCTTGGCGGCCCCAGGTGTGGTGATATTTGTTTCTGGATGACAGAAGGGTCTAATTATGAACATGGTGACTGTTTATCTACAACTTATGGCTTGTGCGATACTTCTGTGTCACCGATCTTTATAGCTGCAGGGCCAGGATTAAAAGAAGGATTTAAGACAGAACGTATTATTAGAGAAGTAGATCTCGTTCCAACGATGGCTGTAGTGGGTGGTATGAGAATGCCGGCACAATGCGAAGGGGCACCAGTTTATCAGATAATCGACGGTTTATGTGAATTATAACTTTGTGAATCAGATTTACACATAAGTTTCTACAAATTTATAGTGTCAATCTGTTCTCTATGCATGAGAAGATAGTGAAATATATGGTGCAGTTGATCTGCCGCAGCCGTTTTGCAGAACCGAACCCAGCGAAAATCATTGGAACATGCTGACCGAAGAGGAAAAAGCTTGGAGTGAACCGTAATGTGCGAGAATTCCTTAAGCGACAGTTCTAAGAAGGACATCGCGAAGGCGATGCTTCCGACGCCGCCAAGGGCATGACTTTTCCTGGTGAGCTACATTATGCATAATACAAAATGATTAATAAATAATGGGAGGGGTTATTGTATGAAAATTTCAATATTATTGCTTATCGCAGTTTTGTCTGTATCGTTAGTTAGTGACGCAGGGGTTCAAATCTTTCCGATTGTTGACACCATTGCTAAATCCTACCCTGATGTGCCCTATACAACCGTGCTTCTTGTATCTACTTTACCATTTCTCGCAACAATGATTACATCCTTTATCTTTGGATTTATATCGGGCGTAAAAATTGGCTTCAAACCTGTTCTCATTGCCGGACTGTTTTGCCTGTTTATTGGAGGTCTTGCTCCGGCGTTTCTTACAAGTTTTGGACTCATATTGATAGCCCGTACTGTTTTTGGAATAGGTCTCGGGTTAACTATCAGCCTTAATCCTTATATTGTTAAAGTTTTTGCAAAAGATAAAAAATATAATGTTTCTCGAGTATTAGGTTTAAGCATTACGCTTATGAATATTGGTTCCATCACAATGTCTATCCTGAGTGGATCACTTGGCGCGGTAAACTGGAGATACTCGTTTTATATATTCTTCTTTTTACTGGTACCCATTGCATTGGTAACTCTGTTCCTGAAAGAACCTGAAAGAGATACTAACACAGTAACTGTTGCAGAAAATGCAACTACAGATAAAAAAATACGTTTAACTCCCCTTGTTATTCTCTACATGTTCCTTGCATTTATGATGGGATTAGTGTATGTACCAATAGTGACTAATATTTCAGCATTCATTGATCAGGCGGGAATTGGCGGACCGACACAAGCAGGTATTGCGTGTAGTATGGCCGTAGCCGGCGGTATTTTTGCTGGACTGATTTATACTACGATGCTAAAGACCGGGAGATATTTGATCTCAATCATGATGGCATTAGAGGCCATTGGAGCAATAATAATATTGTATGGGATGAATATCTACTTCGTTGGAGCAGGCATGTTCTTAATCGGTATCGGTTTATACATGTCACTGTCTTATTTCACGGATTTAAGCGGACAGGCCGCCTTCAATGATGCCAGTATAATGTTATCAACTTCACTGATTTGGGTTTTCAATTACGCAGGTGCCTACTTTTGTACCTACTGGGTTAAACTAATTGAACATTTTGTAGGCACCGCTGAAGTAGTTAAAGCCTCCTTTATGGCAACAGTTTTTATTTGCGCAACCCTTGCGGTGATCTTTATATTTATTAATGCATTACCTAAAACAAAAAAGAATGAGGCTAGTTTGGTTAGTGAGGGAATAAGTAACTAATGTTATGTGCTGTATTGCTACAAAAGTTACAGATTGTGGGGACTGCAGATATAATAAAAAGCACATATTTAATTCCATTTAAAAAAAAGGAGCGTATGAACCATGAAAAGAGTTGAAGGTAAAGTTGTTATCGTGACAGGAGCTGCGCAGGGTCAAGGTGCTGCAGAGCTCAAATTAATGGCACAAGAAGGCGCAAAAGTTGTTGGTACTGATAAACAAATAGAAAAGTTGCAAAAGCTGGTGGATGAGATTAATGCAGAATATGGTGATGTAGCCCTTGCCATTCAGCATGACGTGTCAGATGAGAAGGGATGGCAAAATGTTGTTGAGCAAACGATTAAGAAATTCGGCAAGATTGATGTATTGGTCAATAATGCCGGGTATCTTAATAGTAGCGGCTATATGGAAATCGAGAACATCGACATGAATGAATGGAATAAGACACTCGCAATCAATGCCGCGGGAAATTTTTTAGGGATTAAGAGTGTTATTCCCTACATGAAAAAGGCAAAAAGCGGCTCTATTATCAACATCTCTTCTATTTCGGGTATTGTTGGTGGGCAGGATGGCGTACAATACACTGCTTCAAAAGGTGCAAGCCGCCTGTTAACAAAAGGTGCCGCTGTGGAATTGGCACAATATAACATTCGTGTAAATTCTGTTCATCCGGGATTAATCGATACTCCAATGGCGGCTTTGGTGTTTGCCAATAAAGAAGAGTTGAAAACATATTTAGCAGATATTCCACTTGGGCATGCGGCCGATCCAATAGATATTGCCTATCCAGTTTTGTTCTTAGCTTCTGATGAATCCAAATACATGACCGGTGCGGAAGTGGTAGTTGATGGCGGAATCACTGCAAAGTAACCTTATTAGTTTGAATTTAGCTATGTAACTTAAATCAAAAGCTAGATGTTGACACACTGCTCTGCACTCATAAAACGCTGTTGTGTTAACACGATCTAGCTACTAAAACCGAAAGTTGATAGCTGTCTAGAACCATCCTTTGAGCCAAGCTTATAAGGACATTATCACGAAAGGTTTTCTGAATCTAAAAAGGCTATTCAAAAACAATTTGCATTATCTGCGATTGACCTGAATAGCCTTTTTGATTTTATATATAATGAAATTATATTTATTTGAGATATGCTATAACATTATAGAACAGGAGGACATTCAATGACAAAATGCCAGCTTTGCGCAATAGAGATGCAGTGCTTTCGGGGTATGGTGGCCCTAGGTACTTTGTGATACATTACTAGATTTACAATAAACAACAAGAGGGTTCAAAGTATTTCTGGATGGAACTGGATTGTATCCATGTTTTAGATGCTAATTAGTATTGAAGCACGTGAAATTGCCTGACCGCTGTAGGGATCATTATCATTACAAGGAAAGAAATATGTTCTGCTGGGGTAATAAATACTGATTTTGCTGTCAAATTTATCAAGTAATTTTATCAGCTCATTGCTGAGAAACAGCCTGCGAGACTTGCCTCCTTTGGCATTTATGATGTCCGCATAGCCTTGAACGAGATTTACATCATCTGTCTTAAGCAGTCTTGCTTCGCCCCTCTCTCGTTTGTGAGTAGAAACAAGACCGATTCTTTAGGAAAGGAGTTTATCTTGAGTTTCTCAAAATCGTGTTTTGACAAACAAGGCATTTGGATACTCAATAATATTTATTTTATTAATGAACGAAGGAGTGAACAATGAATGGGTAGTACAGATGTTAGTCCATTGTGGTACTGGTTAGTTTTTGTACTTTATATTGTCTTTCTTATCTCGGTAGGTCTTAATGCCTATAAAAAGCAGAAAGCTAGTGCAAGTGCGGAAGAAGAGCATAATGATTACTGGATAACTGGCCGTAGTCAACCCGCCTATATGGTAGGTATGTCCGTTGCTTCCGGTTGGATGTTAATAG
>Ga0209347_1004818_pt1 | contig 13556 bp, 12 predicted proteins | sample AutmiccommuBRH23_FD_187382 | JGI IMG/M metagenome (GOLD analysis project Ga0209347, IMG submission 187382) | Deep subsurface microbial communities from Mt. Terri, Switzerland - Autotrophic microbial communities BRH/23 (SPAdes) (version 2) | ecosystem: Environmental > Aquatic > Deep subsurface >... | reverse complement strand
TTGTCGTAATATTTTTCAGTATTCCAATTACGGTCCCAACCTGTATGAATTAAAACCGCTCTGTTTCTAAGCTCATATTTTTTCAGATGTTCTTCTGTAATTTTCAATGTTTCCGAAAAAGGAACCCTGATTACAACTGCCTCAAGGTCTGTAAAGCATTCCAATCCGACTTCCGAAAGGTCTTTCCCGTTTTCAAATCTATGGAACGGGCAGTCGATATAGGTCCCTGTATTGGCAACCATTTCAATTTTGGCAATTTGGAATTCAGTCCCTTCTTCGTAAAACTGTTTTGAATCTTCTCTGCTTAAATAATCGCAAACAATTGGTGCCGGTAATCCTTTAAAAGTTACAAGCCCGTGTTCTATGGTATGGCTTAAATCAATTAACATGTTCGATTCTGTATTTTGTTTATTGGGGTTCTGTCGGTATTTCCTGATTCAGAATTTGTGTTTGCCGGGATGAGTGTCAGGCAATGGAGCAGTTGGTTTTATTCGATCCCATACAATACTGGAACAAATTCGTTCCCATTTACCCTGTTTATTTTGAAGCAAGCCAAATTCACCGCCGTAAGTGCCTGTGGCGTAATACATGGCCATGGACCCATTTCTGAACACAACAGGCATTGAGATGCTGACTGTTTTAAACCTTTGGTGCTTTTTGATCATTTTATTTCTCAATTCAGGGTATAATCGATCAAGTTTTACCACCGTCTGATTAGAAAATTCTTTTTTCAAAAAAGCAAATTCCCTGTCAGAAATATAAACACTGGCTGGGTCTGCATCAGGAACACAGAGGTTTAATTCAAAATTATAGCTTTCAACATACAAAGAAATTGGTTTTTGATTTTCCTGGATTATGGTTCTGTGATAGATTCCACCGTTAGACTTCCTGAGTATGGATTCTAACGCTGAAAGATTATCCTTATGGCGCGCTGTCAGTTTTTTATAAGACGAGCAGCCTAAAATTACGGTAGCTGCAATAGAATAAATTATGCTGCGCATCTTATCTATCAGGTCCTGTATCTTTTATCAACCCTAAAATAACTTAAAATCCATTAGTGGGTGGGGTTAAAAACAGGGACGTCTTCAAAGCAATTTTTCTCTTAGATTTACAATTCTGCCATTCGCCGGGTAAATGGGTTAAGGTTGGCATCCTAAATAATACAATAATGAAACAGCTTTTTTTTAATATAGAAAAGGCTTTTAAAGCGTCAGAAGAAGCACTAACCGACTTAAGTGCCGTAATGGAAGAGGCGCATTTGGATAAAAATGATTTTTTCCTGAAAGCGGGCAAAGTTTGCAACAGGTTGGCTTTCATCTCAAAAGGCTCCATGCGTTTGTTTTACGACTCCCCCGAAAAAGAAGTGTGCAACGACTTTTTCTTTGAGAATTCGTTAATTGGTTCACTTGCCAGTTTTATCTCCCGGTTACCTTCCATGGTCAATATTGTTGCCATGGAGAAATGCACCGTACTCACAGTGCATTATGATGATGTGATGGAATTGGTAAACAAACATGATTCATTCCATAAAATGGCCAACATTATTATCCAGGAGCAACTTATCAGGGCTGAGAAAAGAGAGGCCGCTTTACTCCGCAACAGTCCGGAAGAACGGTTTAAAAACCTTATGGAAGAGCATCCCAAGATTTTTAAAAGGATCCCACTTCATTATGTAGCCGGATATCTGGGAATTACCCCGGAAACCCTAAGCCGGTACAGGACCAAATTCCTGGTCTGACCCTTTCTTGATTTGAATCAATTGCAAACGCGCCTGCCTTTGGTTTCTTTGGTGGTGTAAAACTTAATAAGCAGGTTAATGATACGGCTCATCATGCCAATGCCGGGTATCCCCGTTAATCTGAAAACACTTTAAAACCATCTATTATGAGTTCAAATTCGAAACCTGAACAGTTATTGGTACTAACAGATATTATTAAAGTGATGGTAAGTAATGCCGATACCGGTAATCGCTATGCCATATTCGAGGAGCATGTTCCGCCTCTGGGAGGACCGCCACCACATACTCACCCCGATGAGGAAGTATTTTATATCCTGGAAGGGGAATTTGAGTTTGTTCTAAACGACCTGGCAAACCCATTTAAAGTATTCCCGGGAAGCGTTGTGCATGTTCCTTCCCATGCCATTCATACATTCAAGAATGTAGGGAATACTTCGGGAAAAATGATAGTGATTTTAACTCCCGGCAGGTTGCTGGACTTTTTCAGGTGTATTGGCGAGCCTTTGACCATAAGTTCGGAAATGCCCGACATGAACAAGATTCCCGACTTGGCTAAATTAAATGTGCAAAAAGTCTTTCAATACGCTCCTGAACATGATGTAAAATTTATATTACCCGATGTAATAAAAAATTGATTATTTTTTGTTTATAAGCATTGGATTCAAAATGATTGTTGTTGATCTCATAAGAAATAATAATGGTGATGTATATGCCAAATTGAGTTACGACCATCGGAAAAATTACTTGTTGATGAAATGGATAGGCCCGTGTACGGAAAATGAAGTAAAAACAGCTTCCATGAAAATGTTTGAATGGCAAAAACGGGAAGGCCTGAGAACCAAATGCAAATTTCATGTCCATGATACCAAGGAAATTGAAGGGGCATGGGCTGGTTTGGTGGATTGGATCAGCAACTATTTCTTTCCGCTGAACTATGAATACGGATTGCGATACAATATCAGTATTATATCACCCGATCTTTTCTCTTTACGGTCTTCCGTGGAACTTGAAAAGAGAAGCACCAACAAGGTATCTACCATTCTATGTGAGACTATTTCCCAGGCGGAAGCCTGGCTAACCAGGAAGTATGCCGAACTAGCCCAATAATAGGAATTTCTCAAATTTACCTGCACAGCAGAAATGACGGTCAAAAATCTTGACGGGGTACCTGAAGGGGTCATTATTGAGTGCTTTCTGAGAGCCTTCAGTAATTATTATGTTGAACTTCCCCGAGATCATCAGTACTATAAAGAACGGTGGAGGCTCGCCAATGTAAATCCCGGCTTGTCTTACGGGATGTTTGATAAAGGCAAACTTGTAGGGTTTGTTTTGAATGCCATTGATACCCGGAATGATGTCTGCACTGCCTATAATGCCGCTACCGGGGTACTACCCGGATACCGGGGAAGGAAAATCGTAAAGTCGATTTATGAAAATGCATTACCCGCTCTGCGAAGGACCGGTGTTGAGAGATGTATTCTGGAGGTCATCAAAGAAAATAACATTGCTATCAAATCATACGAGGGAGTAGGGTTTAGGATAACCAAAGATTATAGATGTTTCAATGGTGAATTAAAGACTTCTTTAGATGATGATGTGTTGTTAAACGAACTGGATTTAAACGAAGTTAACCCGGAAAAGTTGTTGAAACAAGAATGGTATTCCTGGGAGAATCATGTAACTGCATTGTGCAGGGGAAATTACAAATACTTTGAAGTTATGGCGGACGGGACGGCAGAGTCCTATTTCGTGATGACACCTCATAACGGATATGTTGCCCAGTTTGAAGTATTGTCGCCAGACCCAAAAAGTTGGGATCGCTTTTTTAGGGCGCTTAAAACAGTTTCCAAAACCATTAAGATCAATAATGTAGATCACAGGCTGGAAGATAAACTCGAGAATCTGCAAAGGGCCGGCCTGGAAAATACTGTCAGCCAGTTTGAAATGGAACTGGATTTAAGCAACTGAACCCTATTTCCAGGGTTTGGAATCATTCAAACTACTTGCAATAAGGGATTTTATATTCCATTCATGGGGATAGTCTTGTCATTGTAACGCAGAACTCCTGCTAAAATCACTCTTGATCCAGATCAATGGCATAACCAACTTCCCGATTGAACTTTGCCTTCTAAAAAGGAACAAGATGGAAACAAAAAGCATCCTGGTTAAAGGAGGTACCCTTCTCACCTTCAGGGATGACAAATTCATATGCGAGGAATCAGATATTCTGGTTGAAGGTGATAAGATCGCAGTTATAGCCAAAAATATAGCCCATTCGGGTACTGATATCGAAATCGATGCGGCAGGGATGATTGTAATGCCGGGGTTTATAGATACCCACCGGCATCTGTGGGAAACTGCATTCAAAGGCATGGCCGGGAACTGGACCCTGATGGAGTACCTGAACATCATGTTGGGAAAAGTGGCTCCTGCCCTTACCCCTCAAGATGTTTATATCGGCAACCTTTTAGGAGCCCTTGAAGCATTGAATTCGGGAATAACAGCGGTCTTCGACTGGTCGCATATCATGAATACTCCCGAGCATACCGAAGCAGCCATCAAAGGATTGAAGGATTCGGGTATCCGGGGAAAATTTGGGTATGGAACCCCGGGAACTTCTGTATGGGAATGGTTCTACGAAAGCAAGCTAAGACATCCTTCGGAAGCTGTAAATGTCCGCAAAAAGTATTTTAATTCCGAGGATGATCTGCTAACCATGGCACTGGCTATCCGCGGACCTGAATATTCGGAACTGGAAGTAGCAAAACACGATATTTTGATGGGTCGTGAATTGGGAATACAGATATCCATGCATATAGGGGGCGGTATATTTGGACCCAAATACAACGGTATTCAGAAACTGCAGAATGAAAAACTGCTGGGACCGGACCTTAATTTTGCCCATGCAAATACCCTTGATGAAAATGACTTCAGCCTCCTGGCATACCACGACTGCAGTATCTCTATAACACCAGAGGTAGAGTTACAAATGGGCCTGGGGCTTCCTGTAACGGGAAAAGTGTTGTCTCAGGGAATAAAGTGTGGCCTGGGTGTAGACGTGGTATCAGCTACCTCTGGAAATATGTTCGACCAGATGAAGGTAGCCTTGCAGGCCGAAAGGGCCAAACAGAATGAAAAACTGTACCGTGAAGGAAGGATGCCTAATAAGCTTGCCATTACCGATACAGACATCTTTAAAATGTCGACCATAGGAGGCGCCAAAGTGTTGGGGCTGGAACACAAAACAGGATCCCTGGAACCTGGAAAACAGGCAGATATTATTCTCGTAAATCCTAAAAGCATAGCTTTATCCCCTTCATCAAATCTCTTGTCAACAGCGGTCCTGTATGCCAAAGAACAGGATGTGGATACTGTGATTGTCGCCGGGAAACCGGTAAAAAGACATGGGAAGTTACTTGAATTTGATACAGGAGACCTGGTTTACAAAGCGAGAAATTCTGCAGAAAAAGTGTTGACCCAGATAAACACGAATTGTTGCTAGCCTCCAAGTGGCAGAACCTTACATCGGTTATCTAGTGGAAGAATCCATGTTTTTTTGTGTGCTTGCAAATATGAAGTGCATTATATAGTTGCTAATTCGGTTCTGTTTTTGATTTGAATCAAGAGCCACCACCTGCAATACCAGGATCTTTGTAAAAAAGAATGATGCCAATACAGCGGGAGGTTCCGGATATATAGGCGGCGCCTTTGCCATACCTCTTCTGAATGCAAGTGATCTCCTCCAATATGGATTTCAGTTAGGCGTTTCAGGAGCAGGAATCCTAAGGGATCACTAATTTTTTACCATAAAATATTAAAGAAATGAAAAGAAGATTAATTGCACTAATATTTATAGGTTTTATATGTCAGTTTGTTCGTACTCAAAACATAGATACAAACAAATTGGACAACTATTTTGATGCTCTTGAACGAAATGACAGATTCATGGGAAGTGTGATGGTTTCCCGTGATGATAAATTGGTATACTCCAAAACTATCGGGTACTCTGATGTTGAGAATGGTATTAAGATAAATGACAGTTCCAAATACCGCATAGGGTCAATTACCAAGACATTTACTGCCATATTGGTGCTTAAAGCAATTGAAAAAGGCAAGATTCAGCTAAACGATGTACTTAGCAAATATTATCCGGAAATAAAAAATGCCGATAAAATAACGATTGAGCAATTATTATATCACAGAAGTGGGATTCATAGTTTTACGGAAGATGAGGATTTCCTTAAGTGGTACACAGTACCTAAAAGTGAAAATGAGTTGATTGATATTATTTCCAAAGGAAAGAGCCACTTTGAGCCCGGTAGCAAGTTTGAATATAGCAACCCAAATTATATTTTATTATCCTTTATCCTTCAAAAAATCTATGACAAGCCTTATGGAAAAATCCTGGAAGAAAATATCTCAGGCCCGGTTGGTTTGAAAAGCACTTTTTATGGCGGGCGTATAAACTCTTTAAATAATGAGTGCTATTCGTATTCATTTTCCGAAAACTGGGAAAAGGCAATGGAGACCGACCTTTCTATTCCGATGGGAGCAGGGGGAATCGTTTCTACAACCTCGGACCTTATAAAGTTTGGCGAAGCGGTGTTAGAGGGAAAAATAATATCCAGGTCCAGCCTTGAACATATGCTAAACTTCAAGGACCGTTTTGGAATGGGAATTTTTCAATTACCTTTTTTGGAACAAAAAAATTATGGGCATACCGGATCCATAGATGGGTTTAGTTCAATGTTTTCTTATTTTCCGGAGACTAAGGTTTCTTTTGCTATACTATCTAACGGTGCGAATTATAATATCAATCATATTGCCACTACAGTTCTAAGTGGTGTTTATGGGAAACCTTTTGACATTCCTGAGATGAAACCCTACGAGGTTTCCGAAAAAGAATTGGATACATATTTGGGAACATATATCGCAGATGATTTGTCAAACAGATTAAAAGTTACCAAAAACAGAAAAACCTTAATTTTTGAGATAATAGGTGAGCAGCCATTACCGCTTTCACCCACCAGTAAAAATGTTTTTACGTTTAGCAAAGCAGGAATTGTTTTAGAGTTTGACCCTGACAAAAAGACATTGATTTTTCTATTTAACGGCAAACGATTTGGCTACTCAAAAGAGTAAAACAGGGAGACTTCACAGAGTATCAATTTGCAAATGCCAGAGGTCATTTCCGATATCTTCGAGGGAACGGAAGAACACATAGCCCGTTAATATGAGTACAGGAAGAGCTCTTTCTTTTGAGGTTACTATGGCATTTGCCAACAAGTAGTCAGCTATATTGGATATATGCCCCCCCTTCCTAAAGACTGGATCCTCAAAAACAAATGACGTTTTTTTTCGCTGAAAAGTTCTTTAATGGATTGATACGATTTTATTTATATCGCAGAACAATTCCTTAAGTCCGGGGAATGGCTCGATTCAAATCAACACTTTACTTAAAATCTGCTATTATTTTTGAGATCACATTATTGGACGATATGTTCGTAGCCCGGGAATTTCCCGAGAGGGAAACCATACAAAAATTAAGGAATCAGATCCCCTGTAGAAAAGATGATCTGATAGAATGGCCAGATGTGCTAGTGCATTCTAAGGTAAAAAGGTACTTCAAAGTAGTCCCTGAAAGCTCCTTTACCATCTTGTCAGTGAATGGCTTGGGAAAAGCACATATCACGTTTAAAAAAAAATCCCTTAACATATGTAAAGACACCTTTTTTATAGTAAAGCCATTTGAATCATTTGAGTATTCAATAGATGAAGAAACCGCTGTGGAGGTCTTGAATTTTCATCTGGGGATCGGCTCCTATCAAGAGGTTTTGTCCGGCATTACCGAAAATGATGAAATGTTGCTAAGCGATCCGGGAACAACCTTTAAAGACTGTGTTTTTACAAACCATCTTCATTTTAAGCCACAGATATTCTCGCACATATTGAACTGCTACGATTGTGAAGACCGCCATGCGTACATTTTAAATGTGGTGGGTTATACCTTAAAATTAATGAACGCTGGCATCCCTTTTTTAAACCGCATTCAAAGGGCCAAGAGCAGTACAAAAAAGGAATTATACAGGCGAATGTCGCTTGCAAGAGATATAATATATAGTCAGTACGATGACCCGTTTTTAACTCTCGATTATCTGAGCAGGGAAACTTCCATGTCCAAATATCATTTTTTGCGTGTTTTTAAGCAAACTTTCGGCAATACACCTCATAAAATGATCCAGCAGATCAGGATTAGAAAGATCAGCGAATTGTTGTTGCATGGAACTATGCCGATTTCGGAAATTGCTTTAAAAACAGGTATTCAGGAACCCAATTCCATATATACACTTCTTAAAAAGCATGGTTACCCAGAGGGTGATGGAATTAGCAATTTTGAATAGAAGCAGATCCTGGGGCTGTGTTATTTTTGGTAGAAAAAAATGGAACTGCAAGTACTAAGAAACGCAACCCTTAAGCTAAATTTCGCCGGGTTAACCTTTCTCATCGATCCTTTTTTTGCCCAAAAATTCAGCATTCCTCCCTTTGCAGGAAGATCAAAGAATCCTACTTCAGACCTACCTTTACCCATTGAAGAGATTCTTAATGGGGTAGATTACGTATTGGTTTCCCATTTGCATCCGGACCATTTTGATGCTGCCGCACAAAATACCATTCCAAGGGGTATGCCCATAATTTGTCAACCCTCAGACGCCAACGCTATATGGGAAATGGGGTTTCATAATGTAATTCCTGTCGGGGAGCACATCATCATAGAAGGTGTCCGGATTTACCGGACAGAAGGAAGTCACGGCCAGGGTAAGGTTTTGCAGTTTATGGGGGCTGTATCCGGGTTTGTATTTAAGCATAACTCGGAAGAAACCTTATACTGGTGTGGCGATACTATTTGGTGCACATTGGTTGAGAATGCTATTGTGTCCCATGATCCAAAGTTTATCGTCTGCCATGCAGGAGGTAATAAGTTTTCAAAGGATTTTAATGTATTTGGCCCGGATTTTCAAGAAGAAACCGAAAGCTTGATAATGGATGAAAAGCAAGTCGTCAATTTATGTAAAACCGCATCAAACAGCAGGGTAATAGCAACTCATTTGGAAGCGTTGGACCATGAAACAGTAACCAGAATGGGTTTAAGGTCATATACGCTAAAGAATGGTATTTCCCCGGAACAACTTATGATTCCGGAAAACGGAGAAATATTAACTTTTGAGAATGAAACGATATGATAGAAGAGCGACTGAAAGAACTGGGGTTATTATTGCCTGAAACCACTGTCCCAGGCGGAAACTATGTTTCGTTGAACATTAGGGGAGTTGTGGGTTTCGTGGCCATTCAATTCCCGGTGATAAACGAGCAATATCATTTTCAGGGCAGGCTTGGGGCCGAAATAAGTACGGAGGAAGGTTATAAGGCCATGCAGCTTTGTGCTCTTAACGTACTTGCACAGATTAATAAGCATATCACCATGGAAAAGTTTGTCGGCATGAACCACCTGGATGCCTGCTATCAGTGTGTTGATGGCTGGGATGATGCTCCTGTAGTGGCCGATGGGGCCTCAGACCTGTTTATAAATGTGCTGGCTGAAAAAGGGCGGCATGCACGGGGAATCTGCAGAGTAGCCGGTTTGCCAAGGAATTTTTCGGTAGGACTCACCGCAACTTTTACCATCGACAAATAACGATGAAAAGGCCCTAATCTTTTATGAATGCGTCTCGATAAAGATAAAAACAGGAAACGGCTTCCTCCTCTGGTCAACTTTCTTGATTTGAATCAATCCTCCTGAAAACAAGACTCTTTTACTTTGCAAGGTCATTACAATCCTCACATATGCCTCCAATTAGAATGGACATAACATGCCTATCGGAGGATTTGATTGGATGATAATATGAAGGTTCTTTTTCGTACTAGGAAACAGAAAAAGAAAATCATATCCACTCTGCAATTAATTAAAGACCATGGTATGACGAGTTTGTAAAAAGTCATTTTATTTTAACCGTTTCAGGCATCCACCGCTTACGCCTGCCAGAGAGATAATGAAAACGATCCGCTCAACGAGAACCCCAAAAGGTTAAGAACAATCAAATTTTATCAGCGAACAGCCGAAGTCCCGGAACATGGCCATGTAGTGTGTGTTGGCACCTTATGCCACGAAAGTGCCGGGGCAATAAAAAATCACTTAAGCATATAAAAATGAGAAAGAAACAACAATTGATGATGGCCATACTTTTTGCGATGGTCGCGATGATCTCCTGCCAGGTTGATGATTCCAACGAAGAAAGAAACCCGTTAATTGCCCAGGCGGGCCAGGACCGTCAAGTGGTTGCGGGTGCAGTTGTAACCCTGGATGGGCGTGCTTCAAAAGACGCGGAAGGAGGGGTTTTCGGTTATCTGTGGAGCTTTAAAAGTAAACCGGCAGGGAGTCAGGCTACTTTTGACGATGCGACAACCGCTACTCCGGAATTTGTGGCAGATAAATGGGGCACCTATGTGATTGAACTCCTGATCAGCAAAGGCAGCTGGTATTCAAAAGACGAACTGCTTATCACCGCGTCAGAGGGAACAGGAACACAAACGGTAATTATTTCTGAAGACATAACTGCAGATATGATTATGGAGGATATTTTTGAGGAAGACTGGACCAGGTTAGATTATTTGATCTTGAAACCAATTAATCTGCAAGCCAAACTGACCATTAAACCGGGCGTAAAGGTGGCCTTTGCCGAGAATGCCTCACTTACGGTAACTGCCACCGGAGCCTTTATTTCTGAAGGAGGAGACCAGGAAGAAAGCAGAATCTACCTGACTGGTGAACAGGAGACCCCGGGATCCTGGAGCGGCATCCTCTTTCAGTCGGATAACCCGGACAATAAAATGGTACATACTTCACTATCCCACGCCGGGGGAGATTCGGACCTTTATCCTTCCAATGCAGGCATATGGCTGGATGATGCCGGTCAGCTGCGGATAGAAAACTCATACTTCACCAATAACAAGGGTATGGCAATATCCCTTTCACCCGGCGCCACGCTTGTTACTTTCAGAGACAATTATCTTAAAGGAATGGAAAACGGGGGTCCAGTATTGGCATTACCGGCGGATGAAGTCAAAAAGATCGTTTCGGGCAACCAGGTCTGGAATGGGGATATTGCAGTAACGACTTCATCTCTTGATAGCGGTGATGAGCTTGTTTGGGGGCAATATTCATATACCCTTCTGGAAGGTTTAAAGATTATTAACGGAACAGGGCTGGAATTGCATGAAAGTACTATTATCCGAATTGCCGCGGATAAACAGATAGCGCTTTTAAACGGCGGATATATGAAGGCTCTGGGGGCCGATACCAGACCCGTAGAAATCAGGGGTGCAGCAGCAAATGCAGGGTCCTGGAAGGGAATTTTCATTGAGCACAGCAATGGAAACCCCTCGGTTTTCAGGTATGCATCCGTATGGAATGCGGGAAGCTCGCCCCTGGCCGGAGATCATCCGGCCTCGGTACACTTAGGACCTTATGGTGAAGCCGCCATTGATTTTTCTTCGATTAACCTTGGAGGTGGTGACGGCGTGGAAGCTACTTCCGAAGGGGCAACGCTGCTTAGTTTCAGTTCCAATACCATACGGGGGCATGCGGGCTATCCGATTGCCGTTTCCACAAAAAACGTATCCATAATAGATCCTGAAACCTATTTTATCAACAATGCTATAAATAAGGTGCGTGTTGACGGAAACTATGCAATTGCGAGCGACCAGGAAACGGTATGGCAAGGTTTTAACCAGGCGAATATAAGTTATCTTATAAAAGGTCTGAGCAATGATCTGCTGGTTTGGTCGGGGTTAAAGGTTGAAGCCGGAGTTACTCTGGAAATGGAAAATGAGGCCAGGATTGTGGTAGAAGATGCCAATGGCCGTCAGGGGTATATCCTTGCCACGGGAACACCAGACAAACATGTGGTGTTTAAGCATGTCTATGATATTGCAGGTTCCTGGTATGGCATTACGTTTTCCAACATGAGTCAAAACAATTACCTGGAATATACGGAAGTGCTATACGCCGGGAAAAAAGTGGAGAACAGTTTTTCGGCGAATATCATTGTCGATAACAGTCCCGAAGGGCGGCTTACCATTATAAATTCTGTTCTTGGATACAGCGGGCAGCACGGGATTGCCATTTTGAACGAGAAACGGGAAAATCTGAATGATGCCGGGCTCACGTTTTTGGAAATACCTGAAAGTACGGTCTATACATGGTAACGATTTTCCTTAAAAACCCTGTAGAATTGAGTTTACAGGTATTTTTATTCGAGTAAGCGTTTTAAAATCAAGGATGACCCCACTGTGGGAAAAGGCATTAGCAAGTTCATCGGTATTTATAGTTTGCTTTCGATAACAACCCAAGGAGAGAAGGATGACCAGGGCAATAAGACGGAACCCTTTTACACAGATATTTCACTGGCTAAAGTATCTGGCAACTAGTAGATGAGGTGTACATTAAGTCACCATCTGATCACTTCGCAGACATGGGGGTGAGAAAGTCATTAACCCCGAGCCAATGCATGAAGGCATCGAACCAGCGATTACTTGTTCGGTCGGGATTGCCGAGGCCGAAGCCGTGGCCGCCATTCTGGTAGAGATGGAACTCAACAGGTATGCCGGCTTTGTACCATGAATCAATTAGCCCGAACTGACCGCGGAAGAGAAAATCATCGGTGGCGATAACACTGAACATGGGCGGAGCGTTCTGCGGCACCTCCACCGAGCCCATACCGCCATAGATCGGACCGATAAAGGCCAGTTTCATGGTCTGGGAGTTGAGGGTCGCACGCATCGTAAGGCCGGCGCCGGCCGAGAAGCCGATCATGCCTATTCTCCCGGGATCCACACCCCATTCCTCTGCCCGTTTGAGGATCATGGCGTAGGCCGCTTCTGCGTCCTCGAGCTGGTCAGACAGATCAAGCTGCGACGGACCCGGCGGGGGTGTGCTTTGCGAAGTATCTGAAGCCGTGGTTGGGGCTGGGGCCGGGCGGGGGCGGTTCATCCATGCCCTAAAGTCGTCGAGCGATTCCGGAGTCGGATGGAGCCTATACTTGAGGACGAATGCGGCGATCCCTTGATCCGCAAGTGCTTCTGCGACTTCCCAGCCCTCGTTGCCCATCGAAAGCCACCTGAAACCACCGCCGGGTGCCACAATAACGGCCGTGCCATTCGCCTTGCCCTGTTCAGGCAGGAAGGGGGTGAGGGTCGCAGTTGAGATGTTACGCGCCATAGGATCGCCCCACTGCCGGAACCAGGTCTCGGGGGCAGGCTGGTCTTTAACTCCCCCTGTGCCTAGTGGAATGGCTTTCGGCTCAGCAGGGGCTTCAAGAGGATAGATGGTACCGTCCTGCGCCATTGATGATGCAGTAATGACCAGTAAGGCGGCCAGAATGGACGTTTTGGTCAAGGTTATTAGGTTGTAAGTCATAGAGGGATGATTGAAAGGTGAAAACTTAAATATATATTTTATTCACCGGAGTTTAAGAATTTTGCGGTTCCTATTTGGGCAGTTATTTTCAGCCTGGAATACAACTAGTCAAATCATCCCATGTTCAATTGTATGAGATGGTATTTCTTTTGTGGACCTCCGTCATCACTTAATTTACCCGATGATTGACTTCAAGCTAAAATGCGATGTTGTTTGAGACTTTTGCCTAGAAGCGTGCCCTCAAAGAAAAGGAATTTTGCTTTTTTGGTTGGTTGCCCAATATGTCTTCATCAGGCTTCACAACCTCAGGATGGTATCCCAACTCAAGTAAAAAATCAGGTTGCA
>Ga0209347_1004816_pt1 | contig 13563 bp, 15 predicted proteins | sample AutmiccommuBRH23_FD_187382 | JGI IMG/M metagenome (GOLD analysis project Ga0209347, IMG submission 187382) | Deep subsurface microbial communities from Mt. Terri, Switzerland - Autotrophic microbial communities BRH/23 (SPAdes) (version 2) | ecosystem: Environmental > Aquatic > Deep subsurface >... | reverse complement strand
ATCGTCTCAGAAGTAGGTCTTATACACAATCTTTCAGGCAGTTCCTCTTTCCCTCCATGGGTTACCCAAGCAACCTCCGGAGCAAAGCCTTCCACATGCTCAGCTTCCTTTTTTAATAAGCTTTCAGGAATCAATAAGGGAAAATACATATTCTTGTGTCCAGTATCTTTAAATCTCTTATCCATGTATTTCTGAATGTTTTCCCAAATTGCATAACCATAGGGCTTTATAACCATAAACCCCCTAACCGGTGAATAATCTACCAAATCCGTTTTTAGGATTACATCCGTATACCATTGTGGAAAATCTACCTCCATTGGTGTAATATCCTCAACAAATTGCTTTTCTTGCTTTGCCATTTATATCTCTCCTCTCATTACAATCTTTTTTCTAATCCAAATAAAAAAAACTTTCATCTCAATACTTATAGAGACGAAAGGACTTCTTTCCGCGGTACCACTCTAGTTAATTCCTGAAGGAATTCTCTTGATCAGGATATAACGGCCCTGTTCCGTAAAGACCTACTTATATTCAGTCCTAAGCTCCGGGGCCGGTTCGAAAAGTTATCTCATACAGGATCTTACAGCCAGTGAACCCTGCTCTCTGAAAGGATGTTCTTTTCTACTATTCCCCTTCCCAGCTTTTTTCAGTCTGGAATTTTAAATATATATTAACCAATCCAATTCCATTTGTCAACGCTAAATATTACATTTTAAATTTCTATAATATGTTCATAATATCCTATGTGTTATAACAAAATAGGTATTATGGCAGCCACAGCATGGGCTGCTATACCCTCTCCCATCCCGGCAAATCCTAATCCCTCCGTGGTTGTCGCCTTTACATTGACGGCATCTGTCTCCACTTCGAGAGTAACCGCAATATTGGTTCTCATCTGTTCAATATATGGTGCCATTTTAGGAGCTTGGGCAATAATTGTGGCATCCACATTATTTACCCGATATCCTTTTTTCTGAAGCTTTTTATTAACCTTCTCCAAAAGCTCTATACTGGATGCCCCCTTATATCTATCGTCTGTATCCGGAAAATGCCTCCCTATATCTCCTAAAGCTGCAGCTCCCAGCAAAGCATCCTTGATGGCATGAAGAAGAACATCGGCATCAGAATGGCCAAGCAAGCCCTTCTCAAATGGAATTTCCACTCCGCCCATAATCAGTTTTCTGCCTTCCACCAATCTATGTACATCATAGCCCATTCCAACCCTAATCATTCGTATTCCCCCAGGTTTCACGATCATTTTTTGATATTTATTATACCTTTTCTTATTTGCACATATTTCACTGTTAACTGCTTTTTATAGAAGTGAAAAAATCTTTTCCTCAATTAACCTTTTTCTCCCCGGTGGTATTCTTAATGGTTTTAAATTCCTTTATCATTCTATATGGTTTTGTAACAACCCTAAAAGGAATGGAACATAGAAATTTTGATAAATCATCTTTAATTTCCTTACTCATTCTTTCCGGTTTGCTTATAACTCTATTAAGTATGTCTGTGGCATATGTAGATAATATCAATTTTTCATCAATTTCCAATGAAATTTCACATTCGAGGCAGGTAATTTTTTCAATACTATCTCCTAAATAGGTCACTTCGTGGAGGGTATTTTTATTACAATTTATGCAATATAAATCTGCTTGCATTTTTGTAATATTCATAGTAACACCTCATTTATTATTTTTATATTAAGTATATCCTATCATACCATAAAATAGTATAGTTTTATGGTAAAATCTCATCCCATATTTACAATGGGCACGATGTTCTTCTAATTATAATATTTAGGGTCTAAGAAAAAATTTTCTTAGACCCTAAAAAAACATTCCTGCACTTTGCCTGCAATCCCCCGGGCCTCCCATGACGTTGCCTTTCATATTATTCTTCTTCTGCAAGCCTATCTATTAGATCCACCAAGGTTTTGACCGCTAAGCTCTCGTCTTTCCCTTCTGCACTAATTGTTATCTCCGAACCCATGTGAATTCCCATGCTTAATAAGGTTATTATGCTTTTTGCATTGGTAGTCCTGCCGTCCGTTGTCAGGATTATACTGCTCTTAAATTTAGAGGCTGTTTGAACGAATTTTGATGCCGGTCTTGCATGTAGACCAGTTTTATTCTTAATTATAACAGTCCTTTCAACCATTTTTTTACCTCCCTGAGTGTTTTTGTTTTAGTTATTTTTGTAATGCCTATTTTCCTAGCAATTCTTCCACTAACCGTATAATGTATAGGTGGAAAAATATATATCCCTCCTATAAGTATATATAATTTTTGTTAATCAGCGGGCACCAAAAACAAACTTCTTGATGGCATTGATTGTATATACAAAACTTGCAAAAACCATACCTACTTTTTATACCAACACTTCATACCACCCGTTATAATATGGACCACAAAGTCTCTTTAAAAAAAGAGGTAGGACAACTGACTATCCTACCTGCAATGTATTTCGTCCACATTGGCTGTATCAATGAAAAACTGCATTATTTTTTTTTTCGTTCTTCCAGTATTCTTCCATAGCTTCCGCTGCGCTTACACCCTCAAACAATACCCTGTATAGCTGGTTCAAGAGATAAGCCTGTTCCTTTATGTTAAGCTTCCCTTGCTCCTGAAGTCTCGTGACCAGCATATAGCCGCTCTTCGCTGCAGGAACTCCCTCTACGGTTTGGTTTTTCATAATCCTCAAGGCCTCATCAAAGCTATTTCCTTCACCGATTAGCTTGCCGAGAGTCCTGTTGCGGCCTCCCTGGGCGGTTACATAATAATCGCCCACTCCTGCAATACCGAGGGCTGTCTCGCCATTACACCCGTTTGCCTTCAGTATTTCTGCCATCTCCACCGAGCCCCGGGCCATAAGGGCAGCTTTCGGATTATCCGCTTCACCTTCCAGCCCTTCAACCATACCTATGGCGATTGCATAAGCATTTTTTAGAGCGGCACAAAGTTCTACTCCTTCTATGTCTGTTGTAATACCTGCCCTGAACTTGGGTGAAGAGAAGACCTGCTGGCAGCAGCGCGCAGCTTCCCGGTCCTTCGACGCAAACACTCCCTCGGCATATTTGTTCCAGGCCAGTTCATTTGCCCGGAGGGGTCCTCCCAGTTTTACCACTGCGACCTTGCCCAGGAGATTTCCGGGAAGGATTTCCTCGATCAGTCTTGACATGGTGCACAGTCTTTCTTCGTCAATTCCCTTTGTAATACTTAACAGTATGCTATCGGGACCCAGGTAAGGTGTTATCATTTCCACTACACTTTTAAGCCCCGCTGAGCTGACTGCAAGGATTACCATCCCGGTGCCTTCCAGCGCATTCTCCAGTCCGTCTTCAAAAAAAAGTTCAATATTATCGGGAATATCCTGGTCCAGCAGCCTGCTTCTCCCTGTCTGACACATCTCTTTGAGTGTGCTCTCGTCCCATTTGGTTCCCCACAGGTTTACTCTAAAGTTATTTTTGGCTACATGGATAGCCAGAGCTGTCCCCATTACACCTGCACCTACAACAGAAATTTTTTTCATTATGTTCCCTCCATCAACAGCAGCATGAATCATCTTTGCGCGCATTCCTGTATGAGAAGTCGATTTCATTCATCTTTTCTACCTTGGGCAGTGAACGGCCTCCGCTGAATTCAGAGCTCAGCCACACATCGATGATGGATTTGGCCAGTTCCTGACCTATAACCCTTTGTCCCATAGTAAGTATTTGCGCATCGTTGCTCTTCCTTGCCCTTTCTGCGGTATACGGGTCGTGGCAGACCGCAGCCCTTATCCCCGGCACCTTGTTGGCTGTAATTGCCATCCCTATACCGGTGCCGCAGATAAGGATTCCCCTGTCAAACTCTCCACCGGCTACAGCCTCTGCAACTTCCCTTGCCTTTTCAGGATAGAGGACAACCTCGCCCTGTTCGACTCCGAAATCCTTTACCTCTATTCCCTTCTCCCTGATATGTTTCTTCAGTAATTCCTTCAGTTCATATCCTGCTTCATCGCAGCCTATGGCAATTTTCATTTGACATAACCCCCTTTAGATTATTAAACATAATTCTTAATGAACTGTTCCAGGCCGGGAATTAATCCGATAAAGCCATATATCCCCCTGATATCACACGCTTTATATATGCTCATAGACTTCCTCCAACCGACGGCTATTTGAGCTTTTCGATTATTTCGTCCACAGTTTTTTCCATCCCCATCTTTGTAATGAATGCCATGCCGCTTACTACAGGTATTCCGGTATCAAAGTGATTGGGGCCTATTATAACTATTACGTCAGGGTTTTCCTTTTCAATGTTCACCTGGTATATATTTTCAGCTTTAACTTCCACCTGCACCCCTTTTTTAGCACAAATCGTCTTTATTGTTTCTACAGCAAATTTCATTTTATTCTGCGAAGTCCCTGAAGCAACTAAGACTTTTTTGGACATTTTAATCACTCCTTTATATATCCTCTTTTTCTGCATTCTTCCAGGAACGCAAAGTATTTCTGCTCATATTTTTCTGATCTGTCTTGCTGTGGTTCCACCTGGAAACGTGCCAACGTCTATACCCATAAACACCATTTTCTATCACTCCATTATGAAAAAGTTCTTCCACCATCCAGGAGAATTATCTGCCCGTTAATATAGCTGGCATTATCTGAGGCCAGAAATACTGCCAGTTCTGACACATCCTCCGTCCTGCCAAATCGTCCCACGGGGATTTTCTTGATCAGTTCATCCCTTGTGCTCCCTGGAGGGTACAGGCTGTCAAGAATATCTGTTTCAATTACCCTGGGAGCTATGGCATTAACGGTAATACCCCTGGGAGCAAGCTCCCTGGCAAGATTCCTCAGCAGGCCGTGCTGCCCCGCCTTGGATGAAGCATAATGGGCACCTCCACCGCTTCCGGTTATTGCTGAGGAAGAAGAGATTATTAGTATTTTACCTTTTTGTTTGCTAAGCATATAGGGTATAATCCCTTTGACGGTTAAGTAAGTTCCGGTTAAATTGACTGTTATGGTTTTATCCCATTCCTCATAGGAAAGCTCGAGAAAACTCCTGTTGGATGTAATACCTGCGTTGCACACCAGAATATCAATTCCCCCAAAGGCTGAGATGGCTATACTTGCCCCTTTTTCTACATCGTCAAGTCTGGATACATCCATTGCTACAAAAATAGCCTCTCCACCGCTATCCTTAATCATCTTGCAGGTAATCTCGCCTGTACTGCGAGATGCATCTGCAACTACAACCCTGGCCCCTGCCCCCGCCAAATCAAGGGCGATCTGCCTGCCAATACCCTTTCCTGACCCTGTAATTACCGCGACTTTGTTCTTCAGCAGCATTTTTCTCCCTCCTGTCTCTACCTAAAGGTACGACCTCCATCCATAATTATTATTTCCCCGCTTATGAAACTTCCCAGCGGGGATGCCATGAATGCAGCCATGTATCCAACGTCAAGGGGATTACCTATCCGTCCCACAGGGATTTGCTTAGCAAGTTTCTCTCTATCCTTGGGGTTAGGATACCTCCCCAGAAGAAAATCCGATTCTATAACCGTAGGTGCAATTGAATTAACCCTTATGCCTTTTGGAGCAAGTTCCCTTGCCAGTGCACGGGTAAAACCATGTAGGGCTGCCTTGGATGCGGAGTAATGGGGTCCACCCCCACCCCCTGTAAATGCTCCTGTCGAGGAGATGTTGATTATAACTCCCTCTCCCATTATGACCATGTGTTCTGCTGCTACTTTCGAATTGTTAAAGACACCGTAAAGGTTAACCTTTAGAATCCTATCCCATTCCCCGGGTTCCAGGTCTTCAATGGAGTGGACCGATGTTATTCCGGCATTGTTTACCAGAATGTCTATCTTTCCGAATTCTTGAATGATATCATGTACCATGCTCTTGACCTGGTCGAAATCGCTTACATCTGCTCGAAAAGCCACAGCCCTACCGCCCCTCTGGCAGATTTCACCGGCCAGTTTTTCAGCAGCTTCACCACTGCTGGCATAGTTGATTGCAACAAAAGCTCCCGCCTCGGCAAAAGCCTCGGTTATACCTTTTCCTATGCCCCGGGCGCCTCCTGTAATCAAGGCAACCTTTGATGTAAGATCGATGGCTAACATTTTCTACACACCTCCCTTGAAAATGTAAGGTTATATACTTTAATAAAACCGTTATGGGTTTATAACTACCTTTAAGAACTCCTCATCTGGATTTGATGCAAGTTCAATAGCTTCCTTAAGGCCTGACAGCTTGAAACGGTGGGTAATCATCCTGTCAGCATCAATGATGCCCTTGCCAATCAATTCAAGGGCAGGTTTATATTCATAGGGCATTGAAGAATAGCTTCCGACAATTGTGATCTCATCCTCGAAAAACCTGCCGGCATCAACCTTCACCACTGCCTCCCTGTCAAAGGGCGAAAATACAACTATCACACCGCCCCTTGCCACGATGGCCATGGCCTCTGCCAGCAATGAAGGTATTCCGGCAGCTATTATTATCGCATCTACTCCCCTACCCTCTGTAGTCTCCTTTATTTTTTCTCTTAAGCTTTCCCTGGAAACATTGACGGCACTGTCAGCCCCCAGTTCAATGGCTTTATTGAGCCGAAAATCTGAAATATCAGAAATAATCACCTTATCGGCATGGTAACTTTTTGCCAATTGGGCATGAATCACTCCTATCTGGCCTGCGCCCATAACAAGAACACTATCCCCGTGCTTAATATTTGCCAGTCTTATACCGTGAATGCAGCAGGCAGCGGGTTCTGCCATTGCAGCATGTTCATAGCTCATTCCTTCAGGAATTTTATGCATGGAATGCTTGACGTTGAGTGCAGGTATCCTGATGTACTCGGCAAAACCTCCGGGATGGATATTAGTTTCCTTGAACTGCCTGCACAAGGTGTGATGACCGTGAAGGCAGTAATGACATGTAAAACAGGGCACATGGTGGGCAGCAAATATCCTGTCCCCAACTTGAAAATTATCTACTCCGGGACCTGTTTCAACGATTTTTCCCGACACTTCATGTCCCAGGACAATAGGGGGTTTCACTGTTTTATATACTGCCTTATGAACATCCGTTCCACATAGACCACAGACCTTAAGCTCAATCAGAACCTCACCGTAGCCGATACGGGGTACTGCCACTTCCTCATACCTTATATCATTAACATCATAATATACAGCTGCTTTCATTCCTATTGTCCTCCATTCTACCATTTTTTCCTGTTAGATAGTTTAACTCCCTTCTCTTCAGGGTGAAGCCTGATTTCATAACTTTTCAGCTTTTCAAGAAGCTGCTTTCCGTTTTCTAGGGAATCAACATTCATCCAGTATCTACCCCCAAGTACCCTGGGTTCCCCTATCCTAAGCAATATCCTATCTGTAAATATAAACTCCTTCACCTTTAAAAACTTGATATCGGCCCACCTGTACCGATGCTCTCTGCCGAACCCGTAAAAAGAAATGATTTCTTCGTCATCCGTAATTTTATCAGGCTGGTTTAAGGCAACCAGCGACGATAAGAGGATTACAGGTACAACGATAATTACCAGATGGTAAATAGGATTGACAGAGTCCTCAAGCCTTCCCATTATCCCCCAGACCAAAAGACCGGTCAGCAGGATAATCGGTCCTAAAGATGAAACAAAGTAAAATGCAAATGAATATTTATACTCCTTCAAGGTTTTCCCCCCCTACTGCCCGTATATTAGGATTACCTGGGAAAGCTCTTCTGCCATCTCTTCAGTTATTTCCACAGGCTCGCCATAATTTCTCGCAATATAGTAGACTTTTGCTGCCTCTTCTATCGAGAAAGCAAGAGAAAAGGCCTGTTTCAGGTCATAACCTAAAGCAATGGCACCGTGATTTGCCAGCAGCGCCACCCTTCCTTCCGCACCAAAGCTTTCAAGCATATACTCAGCCAATTTCCTGCTCCCGGGAATCGCATACCCCCCTGTGGTAATGCTAGTGCCCATGCCTATAGCCAGCTCGGTAGTCAGCACCGGAAGGTCTTTCCTGGTTGTTGCAAAAGCTGTGGCATAAAGGGAGTGCGTGTGTACAACAGCGTTAATATCCCGCCGTTCTCTTAAAATCAAAGTATGCATTGGAGTTTCTATGGAAGGTTTTTTTGTTCCATCAACCACCCTACCATTTTTATCCACTATCACAATGTCCTCCGGCTTAATAAGGTGATATTCCATACCGCTGGGAGTTATGGCTATATAGCCGGTTTCACTGTCCCTGCAGCTTACATTGCCGCCCGTCAAGGTAACAAGGCTGAAGCTGACCAGTCTTAAACAGGTTTCAATAACTTCTTTTCGTAAGCTCTCCAGTAACATATGTTCCTCCTATCCAAATAGTATTGTCAAAGATTCTAGACGACAGAATCCTGTCGTCTAGCGTCTTTTTTAGATTATTAGAAGCCAAGCTTCTCGATGATAAGCTCAATATCCTTTTCCATCCCGACCCCGGAAAGGAAGGAAATTGTTCGAATTACAGGAGTATCTCCAACTTTTCCTACCGGTGTAGTGGTAACTATCAGGTCAAAGTTGGCAGCCTTTGAGGGGGCTTCTGCGGCCTTACACTGGTCAATAGTTACATCAATACCCCTGGCTGTAAGCATCTCATTTATTTTGTTGGCTACTACGGTTGACGTAGCTATCGCTGTTCCGCATGCTACAAGAATTCTTTTCTTAGCCATATGAATTCCTCCTTGAATAACTAGATTTAATTTTAGGAAGGAGGAATTCCCTCCCCGAGGGAATTCCTCTTTATTGATTATCTTTCTTTCTACTAGCGGTATTACTTAGCTTCAGCTTCTTCCAATCCCATTTCCTTTGAATATTGCTTCCTGATGTCGTTCCTTACCCAGAACCACAGTCCGCCGTAAAGCACTGCACATACTGCACCAACCATGATCATCTGCGGGTTCTTAAAGTCAAGCAGTTTTAGGATTATCCATGGTACAATGTGGGCACCAAGGTCTATACCGGATATCATGCTGGCGCCTTCCGGGAACTGGAATCCAACAGCCCTACCCATGGTTGTGGCAAGGTCTGCCAGGTTGGTTGCAATGAAAAATACTATCGCCATAGATGCGATACTGTTGATTATCCCCCTTATGATGTTACCCTTTGATACTGCTGTCGCCCATATTACTATGAAGGGCAAAACGGCAAGATCGGCGAAGGGAAGCATTCTGTTGTACGGAAGAATAACAGCCATAAATATTGTAATCGGTACCATTACCAATGCAACTGCCATACCTGCCGGATGGCCTATTACTATGGCAGCATCCAGTCCAATGTATACTTCTTTGCCAGGGAACTTCTTGGCGATAAACTCCCGTGCTCCTTCAGAAATTGGTATAAGACCTTCCATCAGCAGGGCAACCATCCTGGGAAGAAGTACCAGTACCGCGGCCATCTCAATACCAAGGGTGAGAATACCTTTTAAGTTATACCTTCCGAGAATAGCCATAAGAATACCTAGGATAAGACCCATCATCAAAGGTTCTCCAAAGAGGCCGAATTTTTTCTGTAAAGTTTCAGGGTTTGCATGCAGTTTGTTAAATCCGGGAATTTTGTCTTCTATCCTGTTTAATGCATACATAAGCGGCGCAAAACCTACGGTTTCGGTATGGGGCAGCGATACGCCGGGAAGTCCGAAGTGATGTTCCAGAACCGGCGCAGTCCAGTCAGCGAGTTTGAATATAACCATAGCGGTTAAGCATCCTACGGCAAGGGCAAGAACCATATTGTTAGATGCATAGTAAGCAACAGATGCTGAGAAAATGAAATGCCAGTAGTTCCAAATATCTACGTCCATAGTTTTTGTAAAGTTTATGGCAAGCAGTATTACATTTAAAATTAGTACTAAGGGAATTAGAAGCGGTGCCACGGGAGTTCCGAAGGAAATTGCAGCACCTATAGGCCAACCGACATCAAGCACGTCAAGCTGTAGCCCCATCGATTCAACAAGAGCTTGTGCAGCGGGACCCAATGCTCCCATAAGCAGCCCAATTACCAGGTTAATACCCACAAAACCTATTCCGATTGTCAGACCTGCCCTAAATGATTTTTTGAAGCCCTGTCCTAGTACCATTCCAAAGATTGTCATAATGATCGGCAGCATAACCGATGGACCAAGACCCAGTATGAAATCGACTGCAGCTTTGATGTTCATTGTTTTACCTCCTTTGGATTTTTAAATTTGTTACTGATAATTCTTTAATACCTAATCATTGTTTAGCCTGACCACCCCCCCTTTAATATTATTAATGATGCCCTTAAGGAGCTTACCCCTAAGCACTACATCCCATTTCTGTTTCCAATTCCTTTTTAATAGCTGCGATGATTTGTTTGGTATCTTTTAAGTTTTTTATGGTTGTCAAGAGTTCTTTCTTTTGGAAAACTGACATAAGGTTTTGAAGCATTTGAAGCTGAACCTGTGGCTCCTTAATGGCCAGCATAAAAACCAGTTGGACATCTATTTCATCTTCGGGATTGCCCATCATTTTAAATTTAACCGTGTTCTTCAAGGTACCTATAGCTATCGCAGGACCGATCACATGCTCTACATCCGTATGGGGTATGGCAACACCTACTCCAGCTGTAGGTAACCCTGTTGGGAATATTTTTTCCCGATCCTGTACAGCCTTTGGATAGGTACTTTTTACATAACCTTTACTTAGCAAGAGACACCCTAATTTTTCTATAACCGTTAATTCGTCGCTTGCCTCTATGTCAACCAGGACTAATTCCTCTGTCAAACTAAAATCTTTAACCTCCATTGGTCAAGCCTCCTTTAGATAGTGTACATTGTTAATGAGTGCACTTAGCTGCTTGTAATTGCATATTTTCTTGTAATTTTTAATAAATTCATCAGAGTTTATTACATGATATAAATGCTGAACAATGCTGTGGCAGGAAGTATGCAAAGCAAGCATAAAAACCAAGTCCACCTTCTGGCCGTCCCAGTCTATCTTGTTTTTAAGCCTCGCAACAGCTACACTGGGTTTAAGAACGTAGGATGGGTCTGCGTGGGGAATAGCCATATTATTACCAACATACGTAGGCCCCAGTGCTTCTCTTTCATATGCTCCCCGGGCAAAATCATCCTTTACATATCCCAGGCGAGCCATTTTCTTGCTGATTTCAAGGATAGCCTCATTCTTTGTCTCAACCTTGAGGTTTAGAAAGGTGGTCTCCTGGTCGAGTACATCCTGTAATGACATAGGAGGCTCTGTATCAATCAGTTCTTTTATTTTTGTTATCCCCGGACCCATGACAATATCTTCTATAGGTATGAAACTTACATTTTCTACATCTGGATTTACAGTTCCAACCACCGCAATTATCTGCTTGGATTTCTTAATATCATATATTATTTTGTTTATATTTCCGGTCATGGCGCCTATGGGAATTATCTCAAGCTCTTCTTTGATTTCGGGTATCAGGTTTTCAATCAGATCCTTAACCTTCTTAGCCGAACCTTCTCCTGTTATACATATGGTCAGAAGGACCTTCGGCCTTGAATTCTTCTTTATACTGCCCTTTGACAGTCTGGTTATATATTTGGGACTTTCCTCCAGAGTATCTGCAATCTCATCAAGGGTAACCCCGGGCAGAATTGCTCTTCTGACGGCTTCAATAACCATTACCGTATCCGTCCTGGCAACAACACGGGTTTTTATATCTGTCCTTTGGGTGATAATCTCGCTAAAGGTTACAAGCGACCCCATATCAACCAATAAAAGGACCCCTTTTCCCTCTTCTGCACTCTTTACTATCTCCATCGTTCTGTCAAGAGCCCTTTCAGGACTTTCATCCAATGACATTTCAACGCTCTTGGCATGAATAACTCCTAGAAGTCGGTTTGCCACTTCAGCCATTCCTTCAGCAACGTGCCCATGGGATATCAATACTATCCCTACCCGCCCCTCTTCCCTGGATTCTTCTTTTTCAGTAAGGGTGCTGAGGTACATGGTGACAAATCCAATCTCGTCTTCAGGGAGACTAATATTCATTATATTTTCTATCAATGCAACTATCTCTTCAGCCACTTTGTATTCCTTAGGGTAGTCTTCCCTAACCTTGGGCATCTGGGGATTTAATATTGCTTTCCCCTGTCGTAACCTGTCCAGGGTAGTACTAAGGTGAATTGCGAGGCAATAGAACAAGCTCTCTCCTGCAATCCCCAGTTTTCTCTCAGCAATTTTTAATATTTTCTCAACTATATCAACCACTTCTATACCGACTATCTTTACCAGGTCTCTCTTTTCTAGAGGCCTTGTACTGGCCTCTATGTTCTTAATCATCTTCTTGAATCTTGTCTCAAGCTCCCCGCCTATTATATAGTTAATTATGTCATGGGTCATATCCTGGTTTTGAAGCTCTTGGTATCTCTGTTCTATATACTGATAAATCTCTGACGGCAATGTATACAAATCTTCTCTGAAAACTCCCCTCACGGGTTGGTTGTCGGGGTGAACAACAAGGTTGCCGGTTATCAGGTTTTCGATTTTTGTACGGTTCTGGATCTTTAGCAGCCCTTTCCTAGCATGGGCCGGCAAATCTTCAACATTGATCTTAATTTTCTCTATCTGGTTAATCATATAGTTCAGGAATCCCCTGGCGCATGCCACCTGTATGTCACTGAGCAATTGACCTATATTACCGGGGCACTCATACAGCAGCAGCGCTCTAATTACCTCCGGGCTAACCTCAATGGTTGCTTTGGTCCTTCTGGCTTCTTTATGGAAAAACTCAGTAATTAAATCCTTTCTTTCCGAAACCGGTCTCAGGGCTATGGAAGGAATTTCTACCACCATCGGTATTCTACGCCTGAAGGTGACTAATAGAGACGATTCCGGGTTTTCGGTGGTGGCTGCTACTATCATGATATCTACCCGCCTCAGTGCATCCGTTTCACCCAATCTCCTAAACTTCCCCCTGTCCATCAGATAAAACAGGAGTTCCTGACCTTCGGGCGGCAGCCTGTGAACTTCATCCAGAAAGAGAATACCGCCATTTGCCTTTTCTACCAACCCTTCTCTTTCAGTCTCGGCTCCGGTAAAAGCGCCTTTAACATATCCGAAAAGTTGAGCCATCAACAACTGGGCATTGTTTGCGTAATCAGCACAATTGAAGAAAATGAAAGGGGCACTTTCCGAAACAGTTTTTACTTCTTTAGCAAAATTGTACATGGCTTCTGCCAGATCACTTTTTCCTACGCCAGGCTCCCCTAAAATCAGAGTATGTAACCCTCTCGGGGGATAAAGTACGGCAGCCTTGGTTTGCTGGATAAGAGGCTTTAAACTTCCCTTGTATCCGATAATATGTGAAAACGCGTCTCCTACATTACTTATGGTAACACCGCCCTTGCTGCTCTTAATCTCTTCTGTCTTTTCGGTTTTTTTTCCCACAGTTTCTACCGGTTGGAGTTGTGGTTGATTTTGTTCTGTAAGCTCTTGCCTGTACTGGCGGATGGTGTATCTAGAAATATCAAAGCCGCAGTTTAATACCCTTCTGGTCAGCTCTCTTTCAGAAATCCCAGGGTCTT
>Ga0209347_1004815_pt1 | contig 13564 bp, 9 predicted proteins | sample AutmiccommuBRH23_FD_187382 | JGI IMG/M metagenome (GOLD analysis project Ga0209347, IMG submission 187382) | Deep subsurface microbial communities from Mt. Terri, Switzerland - Autotrophic microbial communities BRH/23 (SPAdes) (version 2) | ecosystem: Environmental > Aquatic > Deep subsurface >... | reverse complement strand
ACCCCATTGTCACTGCGACCTTTTCGGGGTGCTCACCCGCCTCGACCTGCTCCACCGCCCGCTTCCGCAGCACTTCGAGCGTCTTGTGATCAAGCTTGCGGCCATCGTTATCGCGCACATACCTATTCTCACCGAATATCGTTGGCCAACAAGCACTTTCTCCGGCATGTCTCGACTTACTTACGAACTTCTTAGTAGGTGCATGTGGCGTGTGTGCTTTCTGAGGCGGCATCGGCGCGCCTACGCGACCGGGATGTGAACGTGACGAAGCATCGGCGGTGGTCATCACTCGCTCGTTCGAGGTTGCCGCCGATGCTTCAGCTGGCTGACTCTACCTGTCTCGTGGCGCACCCTGTTGGAGACGTTTCGTCCGGCGTTTCGCCGCTCGTCGACGTTCGCGGTGTTCGCGTTGCTGGCCACCGGATTGGTGGCGCAGACCGCGCGTCGCATCGTGGTGGGCATGCTCGCCGGGGTCGGTGCCGTCGCGGTGGTGTCGTTGCACAGCGTGTGCCGGTTGTTCTCGGTCCATACCTGGGGCGCCGACCGGATCGGGCTGGCGCTGAGCCGGACGATCGTCGATCGGCTGCTCGCCCCGAACGCGGCGATCGACGTGGTGGTCGATGACAGCCTGTTCCGCCGGTGGGGGCCGAAGGTGTTCGGCGCGTTCTGGACCCACGACGGGTCCGCGCAGGATCCCCACGCGCTCGGCCGCGGCAACCGGTGGGTCATCGTCGGGATCGTCGTCGAGTTGCCGTTCTGCAGCCACCCGGTGTGTCTGCCGGTGTTGTTTCGGCTGTGGCGCGGCAAGGGCACTGACTCGCCGGTGCGGCTGGCCGGTGAGCTGTTTTCGATTCTGGCCAGGCGTTCCCGGGGCGCGGCATCCACGTCGTCGGCGATGCCGCCTACCACGGCACACCGCTGCTGATCGCGGGCACCACGATCACGACCCGGCTGCCCGCCAACGCCGCGCTGTACGCCCCGGCGCCGCCGCGCACCGGTCGACGCGGCCGTCCCCGATTGAAGGGCCCCCGGCTCGGCCGACCGGCCGAACTGGCCGCCGGCGGCGACTGGCAGACGGTCGAAGTGTCGGGCTACGGCCGCGTCGACACCGTCGAACTCGCTCAGACACCGAGCATCTGGGACGGCGCGTTCGCCCAACAACGAAGGACGTACCGTGCTGGTGCGCGAGCCCGGTCACGACAAGGTGTTGGCGATCTTCACCACCGACACCGACAGCCCGGCCGCGGACATCGTGGCCCGCTACCGGCTGCAGCGCTGGCCGATCGAGACCGCCATCGCCGCCGGCAAGCAACTCCTCGGCGTCGGCCAGGCCCGCAACCGGCTGCAGCGCGCAGTCGAACGCACCGTGGCGTTTCAGTTCGTCGTCTACAGCGCGGTTGTCGTCTGGTACACGCTGCATGGCCACCACCCCGATGACCTCGTCGCCCGCCGACACGATCAGCCCTGGTACCCGCACAAGGACGAGCCCTCGTTCGAAGACATGCTCGCCAAGCTCCGCAGAACCCTTGTCGCAGCATGAATTACCGGTGTTGCCGCAGCTCAACCCGACCCCCACAAATACCGAGACTACGCACTGGCCTGCGCCGCAGCCGCCGCATAACTGCGAAAGTCAAGAGAGGAACGGCACGTCGGAATTGGCGAATGCGAAGCGCAGCTTGCGCACGATGAGATCGGTCATTGCCACCGCCTTCTATAGAAACACAGTAACCATACGAAACGGCCCATAAATGTATGATTACAGGATGGCGGACCCCGCGTCAACGCGCGTGCTACGGTCGGTCGCACGATGGCACGCAGACGCCGCGGGTGGGGTGGTGACCCACCGACCACCGACGAGGAAGCTTCGCAGCGCATCGTCGCGGCTGCCGTCGAACTCATCGCCGAAACCGGTTCTGCGATCACCATCGCCGAGGTCGCCGAGTCGCTCGGGGTGATCAGGCAGACGGTGTACCGCTACTTCCCGACTGCCGACAATCTGATGCGCGCAGCCGGGATCGCCTCGGTGGACGGCTTTCTCGATCAACTCGCAGAGCACGTGCGCGGTATCCATGACCCCGCAGAGGCGATGACCGAAGGCGTTCTGTACACCCTCGAGGCGGTCGTGCGCATCCCGCATCTGGCGATCCTGCTGTCGGCGGTCAACCCGGCAGCCCAGCCGGGTGAGGTCGCGTCAGACCTCGCCCAGGATTTCGGGATGCGCATGATCACCCGCTTCGACGTGGACTGGCCGCGTTACGGTTACGACGATGCCGCGTTGCGGGATCTCGTGGAGTTCACCCTGCGAACCATGCTGTCGTTCTTCGTGGCGCCCAACGATCCGGCACGTTCGCGTGCCGAACTAGGACGCTTCCTGAAACGGTGGCTGGGCAGTGCGATCCTGGCTCAGGCGGAGGCCGCCGGTCTCACGCAGTGATCCGGATCGTCCCGTCCACGATCTCGATCGGATAGCTGCGCACGCTCAGCGCCGCACCGGACACCTCGGTGCCCGTGCACATGTCGAAGGTGTGGCCGTGCAGTGGGCACACCACCACCCGGTCGTCGGCCAGACCGTCGGCCAGCGGTCCGCCCCGATGCGGGCAGATCGCGTCGACCGCACGCAGCGACCCGTCGCGCAGTCGGAAGATCGCGATCTGTTCCTCGCCGACCGCGAAGGTGCGTCCCTCGCCGACCGGGATCTCGTCGACGCGCCCCACCTCGACGCCGCTCATCGCTGCCCTCTGCTCTTCATCGTCTGCTCTTCGCCCGAGGGCTCATCGCCGCGCAAGCGCTCATCGCTGCCCTCTGCTCTTCGCGCAAGCGCTCATCGCACCGGAACCTGGGGGAGTGCCAGCAACGGCAACGACGTCCGGAACTGCCCCTCCGACGCGGGTTCCCGGCCGTCCTGCCACGGATCGCGGTAGGCGTCCACCGACTTCTGCATGCGCTCGTCCAGGCCCGCGAGGAACGCGTCGTCGGCATCGTCCACCAAGACCTCACGGAGGTGGTCGATCCCGACGCGGGGCACCCACTTGTACGTGCGCTCCAGCCAGTTCGCGCTCTCGCGATAGTACTGCAGGAACCGGCCGACGAGCGTGATCACGGTCTGCGCGTCGTCGACGGTGGCCAGCAGGTCACCCTTGCGGATGTGCGCACCGGCGGCGCCGCCGACGTAGATCTCCCAGCGGCCACCGGCTTCTCCTTCGATGGCGACCACCCCTACGTCCTTGCACAGCGCCTCCGCGCAGTTGCGTGGGCAGCCGGTGACGGCCAGCTTCATCTTGGCCGGGCTGGCCAGGCCCTGGTAACGCTCCTCGATCGCGATTCCCAACGCGGTCGAGTCGCCGACTCCGTAGCGGCAGAAGTCGCTGCCCACACAGGTTTTCACGGTCCGGAAGCTCTTGCCGTAGGCATACCCCGACGGCATGTCCAGGTCCTCCCACACCTTCGGCAGGTCCTCCTTGCGGACGCCGAGCAGGTCGATGCGCTGACCGCCGGTCAGCTTGATCATCGGGACCTCGTACTTCTCGGCGACGTCGGCGATCTTGCGCAGCTGCGCGACGTCGGTGACCCCGCCCTTCATCTGCGGCACCACCGAGAACGTGCCGTCGCGCTGGATGTTGGCGTGCACCCGGTCGTTGATGAACCGGGCGTCACGTTCGTCGACGTACTCGTCGGCCCACATCATGTCGAGCAGCGACGCCAGCGCCATCTTCGAGCCGGCATCCTCCTGGCCGTCCGGCGCGAGCGCGGCGAACACCGAGGACACCGAATGCAGTTCGAGCTCCCGAATGTGGTGCATCAATGTCGGCTTGTCATAGGGGATACCGGGCACGTACCACGACGCCGACGGATCCTCGGTGACCGCGCCGCCGGCCGCCCACTCGACGACCTGGCAGACGAGTTCCTTGCAGGAGCCACAGCCTTTGCCGGCCTTGGTCTTGGCCATCACGCCCGTCACCGATGACTCGCCCTCGCGCACGCCTGCGACCAGCGCGCCCTTGGAGACACCGTTGCAGTTGCACACCTGAGCGTCGTCGGCCAGTTCGGCGACGCCGACGCCGACCTCCGGGGTGCCGATGTCGAACATCAGCGACACCCGCTCGTCGGGAAGAGGCAGCCCACTGTCGAATGCCTGGGTCAGGAACGAGACCTTGGACACGTCGCCGACAAGCGTGGCGCCCACCAGTTTCCCGTCGCGGATCACCACGGTCTTGTACACACCGTGCTTGGGTTCTGAATACTGCACGAACTCGTCGTCGGGGTGCTCGGGCGCCTTGACGCCCATCGAGGCGACGTCGACGCCGGCGACCTTGAGTTTCGTGGCGACCCGGGAACCGTGATAGGCGGCGCTCGAGTTCGCTTCCGTCAGATGGTCGGCCAGCACCTTGGCCTGCTCCCACAGCGGGGCCACCAGGCCATAGACCTGGCCGCGGTGCTGGGCGCATTCCCCGACGACGTAGACGTCGTCGTCGTCGACGGAACGCATGTGGTCGTCGGTGACGATGGCGCGTTCCACCGTCAGGCCGGCCCGCTGGGCGAGGCCCACATTGGGCCGGATGCCCGTCGCGATCACCAGCATGTCGCAATCCAACAGCGAGCCGTCGGAGAAGCGGATACCCGTCAGCCGGCCGTCGCTGACGACGACCTCGGTGGTGCGCTTCTCGGTATGCACGCCGATTCCCAGCGCTTCCACCGACTTCCGCAGGATGGCGCCCGCCGGGTCGTCCAGTTGTGCATTCATCAACGTCGGCCCCGCGTGGACGACGTCGACCGTCAAGCCCCGGCTCTGCAGTCCCCGTGCGGCTTCGAGACCCAACAGGCCGCCGCCGATGACGACGGCCTTGGCGCGGTTCTCGGCCTCGGCGATCATCGTCGCGGTGTCGTCGAGGGTCCGGAAACCGAAGACCCCGTCGGCGAGGTTCTTGTTGTCCGCCCACAGTCCCTCCATGGGCGGGAAGAACGAGCGGCTGCCGGTGGCGAGGATCAGCTTGTCGTAACGCAGCGACGTGCCGTCATCGGCGTGCACCAGGTGAGCGAAGGTGTCCAGCCGTACCACCCGCACGCCGGCACGCAGTTCGATTCCGTTGTCGGTGTACCAGTCCAGCGTGTTGAGGTAGATGTCGGTCGGATCCTCGATGCCGGCAAGCACGTTCGACAGCAGGATCCGGTTGTAGTTGCCGTAGGGCTCGTCGCCGAACACCGTGATGTGAAACTGTTCTCGGCCGCCCCGGGCGAGAACCTCCTCGATGGCCCGAATCCCGGCCATCCCGTTGCCGACCACGACGAGGCGCTTCACTTAGACCTCCACCAGGCCGAGGTCGACGACCACTGTGCCCTTGACGCCGTCGGGCGCCGCGACGTAGAGCTCCAGCACGGTGTCGGCGAGGAGGTCCTCCACCACCCGAAGCGCCACATGGGTGGCGCCCTTGGCCGCGATCGGGAAGTAACGCATCGGTTGGCCGTCGCGGAACAGGACGACCGTGATCATCTGCTTGGTCGAGTTTCCGCCACGGAAGTAGACCGGCTGTGTGGTCGCCCCGGCGGGGACCACGTAGCGCAGCGAGTCGTCGAGCGGCACCGGTTTGTCGTAGCCACCGCCGTCGAATCCGAAGGCGCCTTGCAGAAATCGGGGACTGCTTCCGTCGGACATGGCTCGAAGCTAGAAGCACCGTGTTTCCGGTTGGTTTCCCCCGCGAGTCGCCCATGCATCCCCGTGATCACGCGCCCGCCGCCTCACGGTGAGCTGACCTGCGGTGTGAGCCCGAGTTTTCATCGCGGTCACCAACGTGCAACGGATGCGGAATGCCCAGGCAGTAGACCTGAGACAAGCCTGAACACACCGATTGCAGTTCGGGCCCCACGTGTCTGGCACAGCCGCCGCCGCCGGCGGCGGTTGAACACATCGGACCCTTCCACCACAGGAGACAACATGACCGTTACGGACAGCGAATCGAGCGGGGCTGTCGCGACGGCGGCGCCCGCGGCGCAGCGCCACCGCGGCAAGCACTGGATCGAGGACTGGCGACCGGAGGACCCGGGCTTCTGGGCCACTGTCGGGCGGCCGGTGGCGCGGCGCAACCTGATCTTCTCGATCTTCGCCGAGCACATCGGATTCTCGGTGTGGCTGCTGTGGAGCATCGTCGTCGTCCAGATGACCGCGTCGGCCGACGGGTCGCCGGCCGCGTCGGGGTGGGCACTGACCACCTCCCAGGCGCTGTGGCTGGTCGCCGTTCCCAGCGGTGTCGGAGCCTTTCTGCGTCTGCCGTACACCTTCGCCGTTCCGGTCTTCGGCGGGCGCAACTGGACGGTGATCTCGGCACTGCTGCTGTTGATCCCGTGTCTCGGCCTGGCCTGGGTGGTCAGTGATCCGGGCATCCCGTTCTGGCTCCTCCTGCTGGTTGCCGCCAGTGCCGGCTTCGGCGGGGGGAACTTCGCTTCGTCGATGGCCAACATCTCGTTCTTCTACCCGGAGAGCGAGAAGGGCTGGGCACTCGGGCTCAACGCGGCGGGCGGAAACATCGGAGTCGCCGTTGCGCAGAAGGTGATTCCCGTCGTCGTCACACTCGGTGCGGGCGTGGCACTGTCCCTGGCGGGGCTCTTCTACGTGCCGTTCGCGGTGGCTGCGGCCGTGTGCGCGTACCTGTTCATGAACAACCTCACCGAGGCCAAAGCCGATGTGAAGCCGGTCTGGCAGTCGCTGCGCCATGCCGACACCTGGGTGATGTCGTTGCTCTACATCGGCACTTTCGGTTCGTTCATCGGTTACTCCGCGGCATTCCCGACGCTGTTGAAGGCCGTCTTCGACCGCGGGGACATCGCACTGGCGTGGGCCTTTCTCGGTGCGCTGATCGGGTCGATCGCCCGCCCGTTCGGAGGGAAGCTCTCCGACCGGCTCGGTGGAGCGCGGATCACGGCCGTCAGCTTCGTCATGCTGGCGATCGGTGCGGCGGGTGCGCTCTGGTCGGTGCAGGCCAAGAACATGCCGGTGTTCTTCATCGCCTTCATGTTCCTGTTCGTCGCCACCGGCATCGGAAACGGCTCCACCTACCGCATGATCTCGAAGATCTTCCGGGTCAAGGGAGAAGATGCCGGCGGCGACCCGTTGACCATGCTGGAGATGCGGCGCCAGGCCGCCGGCGCCCTTGGTGTCATCTCGTCGATCGGCGCGTTCGGTGGCTTCGTCGTGCCGCTCGCGTACGCCTGGGCCAAGTCCCAGTTCGGCAACATCCAGCCGGCACTGCAGTTCTACGTCGGGTTCTTTCTCGTCCTGCTGGTGGTCACCTGGTTCTTCTACCTCCGTAAGGGCAGCCGCATGGCACAGGCCGGTGTCTGACAGGAAATTGGCGACGGCATGACGACGCGCACCGCGTGCTCCTATTGCGGGGTCGGTTGCGGGATCTCCGTGGAGACCCGCACCGACCCCGCGACGGGCGTTCCGGTCATCGCGAAGGTCTCCGGGGACAAGTTGCACCCCACCAACTTCGGGCGGCTGTGCACCAAGGGGGCCACTCACGCGGAGATGATGGCCGCGACCGACGGCCGGTTGACGACGGCCCTGCTGCGGCCGTCGCGGGACGCCGATCCGGTGGCCGCCGACGTCGACGACGCGCTGGCCGAGGCGGGCCGCAGGCTGCGGGCGATCGTCGACGAACACGGACCGGATGCGGTGGCGCTCTACGTCTCCGGGCAGATGTCGCTCGAGTCGCAGTATCTGGCCACCAAACTGGCCAAGGGATTCCTGCGCACCGTGCACATCGAATCGAACTCGAGGCTCTGCATGGCCAGCGCCGGGACGGGCTACAAGCAGTCGCTGGGCTCGGACGGACCCCCGGGTTCCTACACCGACTTCGACTGCACCAAACTGTTTTTCGTGATCGGCTCCAACATGGCCGACTGCCATCCGATCCTGTTCTTGAGGATGGCCGACCGCCTCAAGGCGGGTGCGAAGCTGATCGTCGTCGACCCGCGCCGCACCACCACCGCCGAGAAGGCCGACCTGTTCCTGCAGATCCGGCCAGGCACCGATCTGGCCCTGCTCAACGGAATCCTGCACGTGCTCGTCGAGGACGGTGCCATCGACGAAGAGTTCATCGCCGCGCACACCCAGGGCTGGGAGGCGATGCCGGACTTCCTGCTCGACTACACACCGGATCGGGTGGCCGCGATCACGGGGCTGGACGAGGCGGACATCCGCACCGCGGCGTCGATGATCGCCGCGGCGGGGGACTGGATGAGCTGCTGGACGGTGGGCCTCAACCAGAGCACCCACGGCACCTGGAGCACCAACGCCATCTGCAACCTGCACATGGCCACCGGGGCCATCTGCCGCCCGGGTAGCGGACCGATGTCGCTGACCGGCCAGCCGAACGCCATGGGCGGACGCGAAATGGGATACATGGGTCCGGGGCTGCCGGGTCAGCGGGCGGTGCTGTCCGCCGACGACAGGGCGTTCGTCGAGCAGCAGTGGGAGTTGGAGCCGGGCACGATCCGCAGCGATGTCGGACCCGGCACCGTCGAGATGTTCCGGCGAGTAGGCGCTGACATCAAGGCCGTGTGGATCATCTGCACGAATCCTGTTGTCAGCCTGCCCAACCGGGACACCGTGATCAGCGGGCTGCAGTCCGCCGAACTGGTGATCACGCAGGACACGTACGCCGACACGGCCACCAACCGCTACGCCGACATCATGCTTCCGGCCACGCTGTGGGCCGAATCCGATGCCGTGATGGTCAATTCCGACCGCAACATGACGCTGCTGCAGCAGTCCGTTCCGCCCGCCGGGGATGCGCGGCCCGATTGGGAACTGATCTGCGGGGTGGCTCGCCACCTCGGCTTCGGCGACCAGTTCGACTACAAGTCGAGTGAGGAGATCTTCGAGGAGATCCGTCGGTTCCACAATCCGCGCACCGGATACGACGTGCGGGGCGTCAGCTACGAGAGGTTGCGCGAAACCCCGGTGCAGTGGCCCTGCCCGCCCGAGGACAGCCCAGGCGGCTCCCACGACCGCAACCCGATCCGGTACCTCAACGACGGCATCTCCCAGGAGTTGTTCGTCGACGCCGACGGGACCCGGCCCAGGCTGGCGTTCGCCACCCCGTCGCGGCGCGCGGTGTTCCTCGCGCGCCCGCACATGGACGCCGCCGAAATGCCCGATGACGACTACCCGATGATCCTCAACACGGGTCGCCTCCAGCATCAGTGGCACACCATGACCAAGACCGGGAAGGTCGATAAGCTCAACAAACTCAACCCCGGCCCGTGTATCGAGATTCATCCCGATGACGCTGCCGCGCTGGGCATCTCCGCCGACGGCGCGGTCGAAGTGGTCTCCCGGCGCGGCAGGGCGGTGCTGCCCGCGGCGATCACCGACCGGGTGCGGCGGGGCAACACCTGGGTGCCGTTCCACTGGAACGACGAACACGGCGAGAACCTCGCGATCAACGCCGTCACCAACGACGCCGTCGACCCGGACTCCCTGCAGCCGGAGTTCAAGGTGTGTGCGGTGCGCCTCGTCCCGCTACCGGTCGAGCCGGCCCTGGCGCTGCCCGCCGCGTCGTCGGCACCCGACCTCACCGAGGACGAAAAGCTCTACCTGACAGGCTTCCTCGCGGGAGTCGACCAGGGGGCACCCGGCGTCCCGGTGCTGCCCGCCGGTGCGCCGGTCGGTGCACGCGCCCGGCTGTGGATCGACGGATTGCTGGCCGGCAGGTACTCGCGGCTGGCGGGCGGCGGGCCGGACGCCGAGTCCGTCGACGGCGGGGAAGCGGGCACGGGCCCCCTGGTGCTGTGGGCCTCGCAGACCGGAAACGCCGAGGAGTTCGCAGGCAAGCTCGGCGACCGCCTCGGGGGCGCGCGGCTGAAAGCGATGGACGACGTCGAACTCACCGAGTTGTCGACGGCGGGCGAAGTCGTGATCGTCACCAGTACGTTCGGGGACGGCGGGCCGCCGGACAACGGCGCGGACTTCTGGGAACGGCTCCAGGCGCCGCAGGCCCCGTCGCTGGACGGCATGCGGTACATCGTGCTGGGTATCGGCGACCGGTCCTACGACAACTTCTGCGGCCACGCGAAATCGCTCGACAGCCGGCTGGCGGACCTCGGCGCCACCAGACTGCTCAACCGCGCCGAATACGAAGCCTACGACGATCAGCCGCTGGCCCAGTGGGCCGACTCGGTCGTCGAGCTGATGGCTTCGCCGTCCCCGCAAGCGCAGACTCCTGCGGTCGAGACATCGGCCGACGCCAGGCCCGAGCCGTTCAGCCGCGCCCATCCGCTCGCCGCGCCGCTGTGCCGCAACGCCAGGCTGACCCCGCAGGACGCGTCCAAGGAGGTACGGCAGTTCGGCTTCGACATCAGCGGCCACAACGTGGCCTACGCCGCGGGTGACTCGCTGGGGGTGTATGTGCGCAACTCCGTGCACGTCGTCCAGAGTTGGCTCACTGCAACAGGTTTCAGTGGAGACGAGTCGATCGTGGTCGACGGCGCCGGCATCCCGCTGCGGCAGGCACTGACGTCGCACTACGACGTGTGCAAGGTGACGTCGAACCTCGTCGGGTTCGTCGCCGAACACTGTCCAGATCCCGCGGTCGCCAAGCGGTTACGCAAAGACCGTGGCGCACTGGACAAGTGGTTGGTGGGCCGCAACGGGCTCGACGTGGTCCGTGAGTTCGCCGTCCGCGCAGACCCGGAGCTCTGGCAGCAGGTACTGGTGCGGCTGACACCGCGGCAGTACTCGATCTCCTCGAGTCCGCTCGTCAGCCCGCACGAGGTCCAGCTGACGGTGGCCGTGGTGCGCTACCGCGGCGCCGACGGTGGTCCCCGCGGCGGCGTCGCCTCCACCTATCTCGCTGACCTGCCCGACTGCACCCCGGTGCCGGTCTTTCTGCAGCGGTCGCCGCATTTCCGCCCGCCGCAGGACCCGCAGACCCCGATGATCATGGTGGGTCCGGGCACCGGTATCGCGCCGTTCCGCGGGTTCCTCCAGGAACGTCGCGCACTCGGCCACGCCGGCGCCAACTGGCTGTTCTTCGGCGACCGGCACCGCGCCCAGAACTTCTACTATCAAGACGATCTGCAGGACATGGTCGACGACGGTCACCTCAATCGGCTGGATCTCGCCTTCTCCCGCGATCAGGCGAAGCGTGTCTACGTGCAGCACAAGATGCTCGATTACGGCGCCGACGTGTGGCGCTGGCTCGAGGACGGCGCGCACTTCTACGTGTGCGGCGACGCCACCCGGATGGCCAAGGACGTCGACGACGCCCTCACCGAGATCATCCGCACCCACGCCGGAGTGAGCGCCGACGCCGCGCGTGATTACAAGCGGGAGTTGGTGGCCGCGAAACGCTACGTCCGCGACGTGTACTGACGGGCTTTCTCGCGCGGGCGGACGGCGACCAGCAGCGCTCCCGCGGCGAACAACGCCGCGGCACCCACCGGCAGCTTGCCGTCGGGCGCGAAACCAGTGGCGGACAACAGACCCAGCGCCAGCGCACACGCGGCTGTCCCGGTGTAAAGCAGCGCTTCTGCAACACCATTGGGCACCGGCGCTGCGAACGTCGGTATCGGCGAGGTGAACAGGCGACGCTGCCAGGACAGCAGCGTCAGCAACGCCACGGTGACGACGGCCAGCACGACCTCCCACTCGAGGCGGGCCAGCCACCAAGCGCCGGAACCCAGCGGGGGCTGTGGCAGCAGGCCGGTCGGGTATCCGACCAGTGTCACGACGATGACGGGCATCATGTGCCAGAGGTAGAGCGCGAGCACGTTGTTGTTGGCCGTCGCGATCACGCGTGGCCACACGCCGCGCGCGAGCGCCCGGTTGAGCAGGGGTGCCAGCGCGAACAGCACACCGATCTGCACGGTGGCGAGCGCCAGCAGCGCCACCGACGGGGGCGCGCTGTTCTCCACGCGGTCGCCCGGAACCCCGATCATGGCGATCGGGTAGGGCCCCCACACCATCAGCGCAGGCAGTGTCGCAGCGCCAACGACGGCCATCGACACCAGGATCCGTCGGCGCAGAAGACCACCGTGCCATGCGATTCCGAGCTGATAGATCGCCGCCCAGCAGAAGAAGTAGTTCACCATCCGGATCTCGGGATGCCCGGTGCCGATTCCCACCGCGTCGACAAGGACCACACAGCCGGCGAGCACGGCCGGCACCGCCAGACCCCAGCGCCGGTTCGCGGCGACCGCGATGGGCGTCAGCGCGACCACCATCAGATAGACGGCCAAGAACCACAGGTGCATCGCGACGGCCCAACCGCCCAACTCCAGGACCGATCCGTCGATGCCGGCCAGCGTCAGCGCAGAGATCACCGCGATGACGAACACGGCATACACCGCGGTCGGCCCGAGGGTGCGGGCCACGCGGCGGCGAATCCACTCCTGCCGCGACGTGCCGCCCTCGGCGCGCAGGCGCGCCCACGACACCGCACTGGCGTATCCCGCCACCGCGAAGAACACCGGTACCACCTGGAAGAACCAGGTGATCCACTGCGTCCAGGGCATCAGGACCAGCGGATTGTCCCGGCCGAACTCGCCGTCGCGGTACGTCATCACCGAAAGCAGCCAGTGACCGATGACGACGAGCATCACCGCCGACGACCGGTACAGGTCGAGCGCGATTTCCCGCGGGGGTGACGAAGCTCTCGAGTCGTCCATTGGTCCCATTGTGGATCGGATCGCTGCGTCCGCACCGTAGCCGGGCGAATCGTGTCGCCGGCCCCGCCGCCGCGGGGTTGTCGAGAAAAGTGTTTCCGAAAGAGACTTGCCCGCCTACGACGCGGGTGGTGGTGCGGGTGGTGATCCTGCGATTGGGGCCGCTGAAAGCGTCGCTCGCAGACCACGGGGCAGGAGCTCAAGCTGTTGCGATATCACCTACTGGGCCATCTTCGACAACACCGATCTGACGGTCGAGCCGGCACTTCAGCTGGTGACGCCCGTTCTCGCTATCTGCACCGGATTCCGGTCACGACCTGGTGTCCACCAACGGGTCGACCCCAGAATCGCGGGCCGCGGCGCAGAGATCGTAGATGAGTGTTCAGGACGGGGCTGATCGACTCAGTTGGCTTCCGGCTGTGCGGAGAGCCCCAGCGAGGCGTGCCCCAACTTCGGGGAGTTGGGCTGCGGCGGTCGCAGCCCTGCCACGAAGCGACCTGGCGGAGTGTCGACCGTCGTCAACGACTGTCACGCCGGGATCTGTGGGAGCCCGGGCCACCCGACCGCCTGCACGCTGCACACCTTCTCGATGAAGCTGTAGACAGATAACCGGTCGCCGCAGCTGTTGAACCCGTCTGCTGCAAGGATGCTGCAACGAGATGGAACACCAACACCACATCAGGTGTCGCACCCACTGAACGTGTCAGCCGCCAATGGAACCGACTCACTCGCGCATACACCGGCGGCCTGACCAACGTGTCGATCGACCGGGTTTAGCCCCAATACCGTTCAGTTAAGGCGGACGGACGGTGACGTCTGGCCAGTGTTGCGGCTGGGGCCAGTGGGCGTGGGCGGCGCGTTTGACGTGCCACTTGGGCATTTTGCGTTTGATGACGCGCGGTGC
>Ga0209347_1004814_pt1 | contig 13568 bp, 10 predicted proteins | sample AutmiccommuBRH23_FD_187382 | JGI IMG/M metagenome (GOLD analysis project Ga0209347, IMG submission 187382) | Deep subsurface microbial communities from Mt. Terri, Switzerland - Autotrophic microbial communities BRH/23 (SPAdes) (version 2) | ecosystem: Environmental > Aquatic > Deep subsurface >... | reverse complement strand
TCTTGAATTCGAGCGGGAACTCATGAAAACGTTCGGTCAGGATTGACTGAATCAAAGCATTACCCGTCGCTGTCTCATCGGCCAATCCGGCACGTTTGCGTACTTGATTCAGATAAGTGCGGGCTTCCGTTTCTTTACCTGTCCGTGCGAAACCTTCGGCAGCTATCAGCAATACCTCGGCATAACGGAATATGGGCATATTGTAGTCACCGTTACGTCCGTTGATCAGTGAACCTTCATCAAACCAGGCCCAGTTACCCACGTTGTTCAATGTATGTTCTACGCCGGTTGCATCGGTATACTTGCGAAAGAAGAATTGTTTTTCCCTGCTGCGGATATCGGCAGGATGATAGCTGTTGATCAACATATCACACGGCAGGTAGGCATTATACAACACATCTCCTCCCGGTTTAAAGACATTTCCGTTATTGGCATTCTTCCATTGAAAAGCATCTGTTCCGATGGATCGGACAGCGTAGGAATTGCCCACATTGAAACTGGTTTGATTGTATTCTTTGGCGAAGATGATCTCATTGGATGATTTGGTCGTTTTGATTACATTGTACGCCGAACTGAGATCCGCACTGCTGCCGTTGGGCTGTATAAGAGCATGCTGGCCACCATTGATCACATTGACAGCCATATTGGCTGCTTTTGCATAGTACTCATTGCCACCGTTGACAGGGGCACCCGCCCACTGCAGATACACCTGCGCCAGCAGGGTCTGTGCCATGGGTTTTGTCACATAGCCGCCATTGGCATAGAAGGCGACATTAGGCAGCGCATTTCCTCCGATGATGTCGAGCAGGTCCGCTTCAATATACTGGTACACCTGCAATGCGGGCGTTCGTTCTTTGTAAATGCCCTCCAGTGACGTGTATGGCTGGTCGATGTAGGGAACATCACCATACTCTTTAACCAGGTAAAAATAGGCATACGCCCGGAAGAACTTACCTTGTGCCACGAAATTCTCAATTTTCGCTTCAGACAAAACATCCGTCATTGTCGGGATATTCGCAATCACAAAATTGGCACGGGAGATACCGATATAAAACTCGGTCCACATCTTCTGTGAAGTAGCATCGAATGATTCGATATTGTAATTTGCCCCTTCCGAGGCGTTGGTAAATGTCCTGTCCTTGCGTTTATCGACAAAGAGACCTGACATGACACCACCCCACATAGTGGCTTTGGGTGTCCATCCACCATCCACATCGATATTATGTAAATAGGGAACACCGCCGAAGTAAAGCGCATTAACACCCGTTCGGGCATCTGATTCGGTTTTCCAGAATTGACCGGTTGTTTTCTCATCCAGCGGATTTTCTTCCAGAAAACTTTCGCATGAGCTCATCACCAATGACAGGGCAATCATGCAAAAGATGGATTTGTATACTTTATGTAATTTCATACGATTATTATTTTTTTTCATTATTGGTTATGGAACTCACAAATAAACATGCACGTGGGTGTAACCGTTTAATTGCTCGTATCATATGATTTCAATTTGTGAATGAATGATCAATTAAAATGTTACATTGAGCCCAAAAGTGAACGTTCTCGGACGCGGATAGGTAAAGAACTGGCGGTTGGTTCCCCACTTGTTGTCCCCCAAACGGGAAGAGTTCTCCGGATCGAATCCCAGATAATCAGATGAAGTAATCAGGAAAGCATTGTTCACATTGGCGTACAGACGTACAGCGGAAAGACCCATTTTCTGGAGTATGGCCGGATTAAAAGTGTATCCCAGTTGAAAGAGGTTACCGCGCAGATAAGAACCGTCAGCCACCCAGGTATCATCGGCATTGGCGTTGTTACCCTGGCCGAAGTTAGCCAGACGTATCGCCTGTGCAGTGCCAGTAGGATTCAGCGTCGGGTGCCAGGCTTCCTCGAAAAGACGATCGATACCGCTGGTCAGGAAACGACCTTCCGTGGAATGGAAAAACTCCTGCATGATATCGGCACCCCAGGAGAACTGCAGATCAGCCGTAAAATCGAATCCCTTGTAATTGAAGGTATTGATAAACGATCCCATCCAGTCTGGCAGACCATTTCCCAGTATTTCCCGCTGTTTGTAGGTCACTTTTTCACCAATGTTTGAAGGTACGTTCATCGTTTCAGCATCCCAGTTGGCTGGCACACCGTCGTAAATACCGGCACGTTTATACCCGTAGAATGTGGACAGTTCTTCTCCTTCGCGAATCAGCATATCATAACCGACGAAACCATCGAGCAATATTTGCCGTTTTCCGGTTACCTGATCTACCGATGAACTCTCGTCCAGTTTTTCCACGCGGTTTTTGTTAAAACTTAAATTTAAGGTGGTATTCCATTGAAAACCATTCACATCAATAGGATAGGCGTTGACCAATAAGTCCAATCCCCTGTTGGATACTTCCCCTATGTTGCTGGTGATCGATGAGAAACCGGTTGATCTGGGTAAGGGACGGCTGAGCAACAAGTCGGTGGTATATTTATAATAATAGGAAGCTTCCAGATTGATGCGATTGTTAAACAATCCCAGATCAACTCCTACATCCCACTGGCTGGTTCTCTCCCACCTCAGATCGGGATTGGGCATTCGTTGTGTGTATGATACCGTTTGTAATCCGTTGCCGATAATCGTGGTTGACTGACCAATCGTCGCCAGGGAAGCATAGGTGCCTATTTCAGAGTTGCCTGTTACCCCGAAGGAGGTGTGTGGCTTTAATCTGCTGATCACCGCATGATCTGACAGGAAATCCTCGTTGGACATCATCCAGCCCAGTCCTACAGAAGGGAACCAGGAATATTTGCTGTTTGCTCCGAATTTCGATGAACCGTCCCAACGGCTTGTTACGGTAGCCATATATTTGCTGTCGTAAGAATATGCACCGCGCAGAAAATAGGAGTTCATGGTCCACCGATCGTGGTCATTACTTACGGAAGGCCTGTCTGATCCTTTTCCCAGGTTGTAGTATCCGTAAAAATCGTCCGTAAAATTGGAGCCTACAGCACTGAAATAGGTATAGGTGCGTTCTTGCCAGGACATACCTCCCATCGCGTTGACAGAATGTTTATCGAAAAGCTTATTGTAGGTCAGATAAGTCTCTTCCTGCCAATACAAGGTATTTGAATTGTTTCCTTCCGCTCTTCCTGTTGAGCTTTGATTGATCAACGGACGTGGTGTAAACGGGGTATAATTGGCATTACGGTTATTGTGATAATCGATACCGAATTGAGTTTTTAAATCAAGGCTTTCTGCAAGATGGAATGTCAGTGCCGCATTTCCGAATATCTGTGTCCTGTTTTGTTTCGCTTCCATTCGCTGCAGTAATTCCACAGGATTGCCCACACCTTCCGGACCGAATCCCTGTGATCCGCTGTTGGGATTGTTCTTATCATTGAGGATAGCCGTTGTTTTGATGTCATTTGTTTGCATATATACCCCATCCATCATGACAGGCAGGAATGGCAGTTGCTCTACCATGGTGCGAAGCGCACCTTGTCCGTAAGGATTGTCGGATGTCCTGTTCCCCCAGGAATGGTTCACCAGCAAATTCACGCCGGTAGACAACCATTGGGTGGGTTTATCGTCGTAGGCGAGTTTAGCGTTCAGACGTTTGAAATAGGTATTATGCAAAATACCCTGTTGATCGGTATAATTGATAAATGCTCCCACAGACGAAACCTCATCACCACGCTGGATACTCAACTGATGATTGTGAGAGAAAGCAGTGCGTGACGCTTCTTTTTGCCAGTTGGTATTGTAGATGGGCGTGCCGTCGGCATTAAACAAACGTTCGTCAGTAAAGATTTGCGATAAATCGGTCGTGAAGTTCTTGTCCCGCCAGGAATTGGCATTTTCGAGTCCCTGTTGAAAGGTAGCCATCCATTCACCGGCATCCATCACATCCATATATCTGGCCATGGTACTTACAGACATGGAGCCATCATAAGAGATACGGGCACGATTGCCGGTATTCCCACCTCTTTTGGTGGTAACCAAAATGACACCGTTCGCACCGCGGGCACCATAAATGGCTGCAGAGGAGGCATCTTTCAGTACCTCGATAGACTCAATATCATTGGGATTAAGGAACTGAAAATTCGACATCACTACACCATCCACAACATATAACGGACTGGCTGATGCATTGATGGTAGAAATTCCACGGATAATCACGCGCAATTCACCTCCCGGTTGCCCGGTATTTGAGAAGATATTCACACCGGCGGCTTTCCCTTTCAGGCCTTCCAGGGCGTTGAAAGACTGTGATTTTATCACATCACTCCCTTTCGCTGTAGATATTGAGCCGGTAACATCTGATTTGCGCATGGTACCGTAACCCACTACCACCAGTTCGTCCAGCGCCTGAGTATCTTCCTGTAAGATAATGTCCAGCACGTTTCGTCCGGACGTACTGATTTCCTGTTCTATGTATCCGATATAAGAAATACGGATAATTGCATTATCTTCAACCGGCAACGAAAATCTCCCGTCCACATCCGTCACGGTGCCATTGGCGGTACCTTTTTCTATGATATTTGCTCCGATCACAGGTTCTCCCTGCTCATCGGTCACCGTTCCTGATATTTGCTTCTTCTGCTGGAGCGTCCTGCTGGCCTTGACGGTGCTGGCGGCTCCTTCATTTTTCACTTTTTTCTCAATAAAGATATATTTCCCTGAAATTTTGTAAGCAAGTGAAGAATTTTTGGTGAGCTGGTCGAGAATCCCAAAGATAGTCTGGTTTTCCAGTTCAACATCATAGCGGATAGAACGGTCTACATCACTGCTCTGATAGAAAAAAACGAATTCGGACTGTTTCTCAATAGTGGAAACAATCTCATCGAATGTTGCCTGATATACTTTCATGGATAGTTTCTCATTTTGTGCATAACTATCTGCAAAGCTGTTACAGACACTAAGCAACAAGAAAACAAGAATGAATCGGATGGTCAAAAGAAATTTTTGCCATTGAATACTGTGGGCACTAATTGATTTATTCATTTATTGTATGTTTTAGATGAATTAAAAGTTAATAATTCTGTTGTCTGAGCACAAAAGAATCGATATAATCGGATACAAATCGGATACCGGTATGCCGCTGGCATAATTACCGGTTTTTTTAGTCACTTTTTTTACATAGGCATTTATTTTTATTGTTGTTCATATTCTGTTCGATCGTGGATTATCTGCGCTGAAGACAGATCGTGTCGTTACTGATGTTCGTACGGAACTGACCCTTGAAATTAAGTATCGCCGCGATCTCTTCCATGGATTGACCGGCAAAGAATTTCCCTGTATATTTCTCGTTCCGGTCTGTTTGATCAGGAATCACGAAGGTGAAGCCATACATCTTTTCCAATCTGCCGGTGATCATTTCCAGGGGAGTATCTCTAAAGGAATAGGTGCCATTTATCCAGGAGAGGGCATCCTGTGGATCAATCTCTGAGAGCATCGTTTCATTGCGTTTTTTATCGAAGTAAACCTGCTGATTGGGACGCATCACAATCTCATTTTCCGGATTGATTCCGCTGACAGACGATTGTAGTTTCACTTTTCCGGATACGAGAGTTGTAATGGTATAGGTATCGGAAGAATAACCCAGCACATTGAATTGCGTTCCCAGTACCCTGATGGTTTGTCGGTCGGTATGCACGATAAATGTATGTCGCTCATTTTTGACAACATCGAAATAGGCTTCTCCGTCCAGAAAAACTTCCCTGTTTCTGGAACTAAACCTGACGGGATATTTAAGCCATGAGGAAGCATTCAGCAGTACAGTAGAGCCATCGGGCAGGATGACGGTCTGAGGAGCACTTTGCCTGGCTGTGCGCACTTCCGTCCATTTCACTCCGGCACGGTTTTTTTGAAAAAGATACATACCGGACATAATGAATAAAACAGTTATCACTGCCACACTCCCATATTTTACGATGTGAACAAAAGGTTTATGCTGACGTCCCGCACCGGACAAACGATAGGTGGTATGGGGTTGATCAATTTTATTCCATAAGCGTTCCCAGCTCTCGGTGATTTCTGTTTCACCGGGATATATACCATCCTTACGCAGTTCATAAAGATGTTTTAGCTGATAATATAATTCTCTATGATCCTGCGAGGTCTGATACCATTGGAGAAAAATACGCATTTCTTTCTCCGATTGACTGCCCTGGAGCATATGCATTACTGTTTCCGGGATATCGTTACTCATTGGTTGTTTCGTTTCGCGGGAATCATTCATGATGCTTTATTCAGAATAGAAATAATTCACTTTTGACTCATTGTATATAGAATACACGATTGTTAAAAGAAAACTACGTATTTTTTATCGGAATTTTATATTGAGATCCGTTGTGTTTTTTTACAGACGTAATCAATCCGATCACTCAAAGCAACAGTGACCTATCGATGTACGATGATTTTCACGGACAGGGAAAGAACGGAAGCAAAAAAACGAAAATTACCGAATGGAAGATAAGAGCAGGGTAAACAGCATGGTTAAATGGTTGCGGAGGAACTTTAATGCCTTATAAATATGCGTTTCCACCGTTCTGATCGAAATGTTCAGTTCCTCGGCGATGGTGGTATGTTTTTGTCCTTCGAGATAGGCCTTTTTAAATATATCCCTCCTTTTGGGTGGTAATTTTTCAATGGACCTGTAGATAGCATCCACCATTTTTTGATCCGGCAAATCATCGCCGGATGTTTTGAAATACGTTAACTCGTCCAGTCGAAGCTGTTGAAAGGCTTTGTCTAAAAATGAACCGGCTATTGACTGGTGTTTTAAATAATCGTAGCAGGCATTTTGTACCACCGAAAGGAGATAATTCTTCATATCGCTTTCCACAACGACCGTTGATTTTTTCTCCCAAATTTTCAGAAAGATGTCATGGACAATATCTTCCGCAGTTGGGTTATCAACAAACTTTCTGGCAAAGAAAATCAGTTCTCCGGCATATCGCAGGTACAATCCTTTAAATTGTTTTGTGAAAATAACCTGATCTTCCGCTTTTTCTGCCATTTGTAAACTATCAAGAGATCAAAAAGAGGGATGATGCTTCCGTCTGTTTCAATTGACTCGACGTATATTGAACGTATGCTTACCTGCATCCAGCTGCAGCATTTTTATTCCTCCCCTGTCATCGGGCAGATAGAGTGAGGCTGTGCTATTCGCTGGCACAGTGACCTGATAGACAATATGCTTCTTATCCCGTCTCCATTTCGAGGTGATCATCCCGTAAGGTGAGCTGAACCGGGCTTCAAAATGTGCCAGATCGTTCACAAAATTGGGACGTAAAATGATATGCCTGAAACCGGGTCTCTCCGGATCGGGGAAGATACCTCCCAGGCCCTTGAAGAACCATGCACCTATCTCCCCAAACATCATGTGGTTGTCGGAGATATCTCTCTCAGCCTCGAGATCCCAGTTCTCGAGCAGTGTGGTGGCACCGTTCACGATCCACCAGCCCCACGACGGATAGCTGTCCTGTGTAGCCACCTTGTAGGCTGTCTCCGGATAACCGTTTTCACTCAATGCATTCAGGATAGCCTTCGCACCCAGCACTCCCACATCGAGGTGGAAGCCGGCTTCCTCCACTTTTTTCGACAGATTTTGCGCTACCTTGCCAATCATCTCCTCCGGCACCACCTTCCACTGCAGCGGGACACTCAGTTCTGTCTGGGTACCGCTGGCATAGATACCACGCTCTCTATCCAGAAACTTTGCATTGATGGCATCTTTAATCTTCTCAGCCAATGTCGAATAATGCCGGTAGTCCTCCTCCCTGCGGAACAGTTTTGCCGCATGGGCCAGTATCCGGGTGTCCACGTAGAAGTAGACAGAAGAGGTCAGTTCCAGGTCAGACCGTGACTTTACCGGCACCCAGTCGCCGCGACCCCAGGAGGTAAGATGCTGGGGGCTGTTGCGATCTACATAGTCCACATATCGTTTGATGTTTTCGTAACTGTCTGCCAGCAGCTTGTCATCTCCATAGAAAAGATAAATATTCCAGGGGATGATGGCGATGGTGCTTGTCCAGTCCAGACCGTTTGCCGTACCATACCCCCAGCCGCCGGTAGGGATGATGTCTGGAAGGACACCATTAGGCTGTTGTTCGTCTCTGTGGTCGGCCAGCCATTTCTCATAGACGGTGATGCCGTCGAAATTGTAAAGTGCCGTCTCGATGGCGAAATGGCCGTCACCGGTCCATCCGTTTTTCTCCCGTTGCGGACAGTCGGTCGGGTAACCCATCAGGTTCGACAAATAGGCGTTGTTGGTAGCCTGCCATAATCTGTTGATCAGATCATTCGATGTCTCAATTTCCCCTATCTGCGGAACATCACTATGCATGAAAAAAGCCGTCAGACTCTCTTGTCGTAGTTCGATGGGTTTGTCGGCCGTCACCTCCACATACCGAAAACCTTTATAGTTGAAACGACTCATAAACTCATCCTCACCCTTACCGCTTACAACCAAAATATCTGTCTGGAAAGGGTCCGTTTCCTGATCACCCCGATAATAGACATCGATATTGGACATATCCAGCCGGCCGTCATCGTGTAACCGTTCTCCGTGTTTGATCCGGACTTCCACACCTTCGGCACCCGAAATCCGGATGCGCGTCACCCCCGACATATTTTGGCCGAAGTCATAAACATAGGTTCGCGCATCGATCTGACGGAAGGCTATGGCAGGTATCTCCTGCACATTGCGTATCGGTCTCAACTGCTGGGCAGTGATATTATTCGATGGTGCCGAACGATAAGCCACACCTTGCCACTTGGCATCATCGAAACCGGCTGTGCTCCATCCATCTTGTTCGAGACGGGCATCGTACTGTTCACCGGTGTAAATGCTGTTACTGATCAGCGGTCCCTCCGATTTTCTCCAACTCAGATCTGTGGAGATTGTTTCAGAGGTTCCATCGGTATAGGTGATGCGCAGATCCAGGCAAAAAGCAGGACGGTTGCGCCAGGGTGCACGGTCGAAATCCCATACTGCTTTCGACTGGTGATTGTACCATCCGTTCCCCAGCAGCACACCAATGACGTTCTCTCCGCGGAGTAGCTGAGAGGTGACATCATAGGTCACATAGAGTGTTCTTCTGTCGAAACGGGTATACATCGGATCGAGCCGGTGGTTGCCGGTTTTCTCTCCGTTCATATACAGTTCATACAAGCCCGCAACAGCGATATAGGCACGCGCTGACCTGATCGTTTTGTCTGTCGTGAACTTCTTCCGGAAATAGGAAGCCGGTTTAAAATGAATATCCCTCCCGTCGCTGATCCATGAACCCTGCCAATTGTTGCGATCCATCATTCCTGTTTCGAAAGAGTGTACAGCGGAGGCACACCGTTTATTTTCCATATCCTGTACGTCCACCTTCCAATAATATTTCGTGAAAGGGGTAAGGCTTTTGCCGGCATAGGTAATGAGGAAATCGTCACTATTGATCTGTCCCGTATCCCACATATCGCCTGATCCGTTGAAAACGTCCAGGGAGTCACGTCCCACAATTAACCTGTAGGCAGTTTGACGGGCTCCCTGTCTGTTATCATCCAACCGCCACATCAACCGGGGATTGGGGTTGTCTATACCGATCGGATGATCGAGATGATCGGTTTTCAGGTTGATAGGTTTACAAAGTGACTGAGCCGGAAGAAGGCAAGGAGCAACCATCAACAAAAAGAGAAGAATAAATACAGATCTGTTCATAATCATATAAATAATAAATTGGTGAATCCGGTAATGGTCGTGACGATGTCATTTATTTATTCCGGGATGTTTCACGAACAGCGAAATTAACCATTAAACGAATATCAACCTAATGATTTTATCTGCCTTTTTCCAATAAAATGATGATTTCTGTCTCCCGGGAATTATTCATTGCATCCGATAAACAAAACATCGTGAAACTTGTTTAAATGAATTGCAAACAATGGATAAATGGAATCAGACAAAATGAAAATAGAGGTATGGACAGATATCATGTGTCCATACTGCCATATCGGTAAAATACATTACGAGACAGCATTGAAACAATTCGAGTATGCCGGTGAGGTTGAGCTTGAGTGGAAGGCGTTTCAGCTAAACCCCGACCTGCCGGACAGGGGGAAAGGGTATCCCGTAGAGGAATACTTAATCCGGACAGCCGGATTCACTCCCGCGAAGTTAACAAACATGTATGAATCGATCCAAAGGCTGGCAGACAACGCAGGTGTACCCTTCAATCTGCCTAATGCGATTGCGGCCAGCACACGCGATGCGCACCGGTTGATCAAGCTGGCTGCGACAAAGGAACTCGATACGGTTGTGTTGCAGAAACTGACGAAAGCCTATTTTGAGGAAGGCAAAGATTACAGCGACCATGATCTGTTAATCGCTATCGGTACAGATTCAGGGCTGGAGGAGATTGATATACGCACCATGCTGGACAGCGATGATTTTCTGTATGAGATCAAACAGGATATCCAGGAGATGGCTAACCTGGGGTTCGATACAGTGCCTACCTTCCTGATGGACAGAAGGCAGGCAATCATTGGTTCCGAACCGGTGGATCTTTTCCTGAAGGTATTGCGGAAAGCCCATACCGACTGGAGAAACCGTAAGGAAAGAGCACATGAACCAGTGGTGATGAAAGGCAAATCCTGTTCAGCGGATGGTGTGTGCGAAATATAAATGAGTGGGAAAAGATGGAATATTTATTGGTTGATCCGAAGGAAGGTGAACGCTGGAGCAATGTTTGGCAGTTATATGAAGAGAGTTTCCCGGTAGCGGAGAGGAGGAAAAAGGAAGATCACCTTCTTGCCTGCACCGATGAGCATTTTTTCCCTTTATCGGTATGGGAGGGCGATGCACTGGTGGGATTGATGTTTTTCTGGGAGTGGAAATCATACCGATACCTGGAACATCTGGCCGTACATCCCGATCTGCGGGGTCATGGCTATGGCTCCCAGATGTTACGTTATCTGCGTGATTCCGAGCACACCATCATTCTTGAGATCGATCCGCTCATCAATGAGTTGTCGGTACGCCGGCTGCAGTTTTATGAACGTGCCGGCTACACGCTCACCCCCTATCGATTTGTGCATCTGCCGTATCGCCTGGAGGCGCAGCCGCAGGAACTGCTTATTTTAAGTTATCCCAACATGATCACGAAAGAGCAGCACAACGATTTTCTCCGGTTTGTGAATGAAGAGGTAATCCGTTATTGTGAGAGGCAGATTTAACAGTTCAGGATGGATTGCATGACACGCAGTACCTGATTCACATTCATCATTTCTCTTTTGGAATCGGGAAATAAAGGATATACAATCACAACAACCATATCCTCTTCCTCCATCTTCAGATATCCTCCAAGGCCCCAGGAGACCATTCTTGCATCGGTTCTGAACTTCAGTATACGGTGCTCCCTGTCGGTAAAGGAGATGATCCACTGCCTGTCCACCCGCTGCATCACCTCATCAAAGGGTTGTTTTGTATGTCCCTTGTAATGAAACGTAGCTTTTTTCTGTCCGGGAAAAGCAGGGGGATCCAGTTTCTCTGATTCCATATAATCGAGTCTCTTCGAGAAATATGCGGTAATCAGTCCGGGTGGGATCATCCCTACAATAAAAAAGACCAGTGCGGCCTGCCATAAATTCAGCCTAATACCCCACAACAGGTAAATCACGGCAATCACCCCGATATAAAAAAACAGGAATATGGATACCCAGTACAGGAATAATCGTATGGTAAACCTCATATCTTTTGCATTATCGTGTTTGAAACATCGTTTTATCAAATGGCCGGGCGCTGTGATGACTAGTCCTCAGTGACGGCAACGCCGGTAAGATCAACCGGCACACGCCAGGTATTGTTCTTAACGCCTTTGCGGAGTGACCAGTTCTTCCGTAATATGAATCTGGCTGAACCCCATCTCTCTCAATAAAGAGGTAATGGCCATTTTAGCCTGACCCGTTGCCTCTGCATAGATTCCCTGCTGAACAGCATCGCGGATCATCACGTTCTTCTCTCTGGAGAGGGCTTCGTTATAATCCGATATTTTAATGGGATTGAAGGCGTTCTCGCTTTCATTGAAGACTTCAACTGATTTTTCATCGATGACTGTATCCAGTATTTTCGGTTGGGGTATGGAGACATGCACGGTGGAATCGTTTTTCACGTCCACCCTGATCAGGTCAAAATCCACTCCCGCTTTAATATAGCCATTGTATTTCAGCAGGAAATATTTGTCGGTCAGCGGCACGTTGATATTCAGTATCTTCATGTAGTCCTTGTAACTGATCACGCCGGTGTAATTATGCTTAACCAGCGCCAGCTCCTGCATATAGGTGATGCGGCTCATCACGGACGAACTGTCGTAACCTCTCTCTTTTTTATTCCCGTAGTTGTTCATGAGGAGCATGACTGCCAGGATGACTGTCGTGAGAAAGAAAAAAAGAGTTGAAACGGATATTTTTTTTGTTGAATTGTCCACTTTGTATTCGCTTGGTAAATCTATCATCAGTCCCATTGAAAGTTCGGAACCCGTGTCGCAATCAGCCCCTTTTCCAGTAGTGTGTCTCACAAGTCCGGACCCTGGGTACCCACGCCACCATCAACGGGTAAGGCGTTTTGGGATCATTCCGAAGTTTGCCCCCATAGACTTTTTGTTGTCACAAATATAGTAATTAAGTGATGAATAAATAGAATTCCGTCTTTTTTTTTGCCTCCCGCAAAAAAAACACAGCAAAATCTGGCCATATGCTACGGATACCCGTAATATAGCAACTGACTTAGTTAAAGTAGGACGCTGCATGCAAATATCATTTTAAAAAATTTGCCCGCACAGAAAAAATGATGTTAATTTGTTTTTACAGCTTTGAGGTAACCAATTTCCGGAAATGAATGGAACCTGTTGATTTATATTGGAGAAAATTCTTAGACAGAGGTGATGAAACCTCATTTTCAATCATCTACAACCATCACGTGGATGATCTCTTCTCCTATGGGATCGGTCTGGGTTTCCAGAGAGATATTTGTAAGGATGCCCTGCAGGATACCTTCTATAAGCTCTACATCACAAAAGAAAAGCTGCATCATGTGGAAAATATCACGGCCTATCTCTTCAGGATCTTTAAACATCGTCTTATTGACCTGAACCGAAAAAACCGAAGCGGAGAAAACATTGAATCCTATACCGAATCCTTTCCCATTCATGTGTCTATCCTGGAAGATATGATTGACACGGAAAACAGCGAAATAATCAGGAAAAAAGTAGAAACATTACTGAAAGGCTTAACACCAAATCAGCGGGAAGTGGTCTACCTGAAATACATGACCGGCTTACAGCACAGGGAGATAGCAGAAGTGATGGGTATCCACGAGGAATCGGCGAGGAAGCTGCTGTACAGAGCTATGGAGAAACTGCGCAAGTACGCATCAGTTGCAGATTATCCGGAAAAACTACTTCTCTTCACCCTACTCTCCCTGTTGCAGTGATCCCATCCCTTCCTACCCGGGAAAAATCTTATCCGGCACAAATGTTAAATTTATCATTTTTTCATTTATTTATGTCCACGAAAGCAAAAAAAATGAGTC
>Ga0209347_1004813_pt1 | contig 13571 bp, 6 predicted proteins | sample AutmiccommuBRH23_FD_187382 | JGI IMG/M metagenome (GOLD analysis project Ga0209347, IMG submission 187382) | Deep subsurface microbial communities from Mt. Terri, Switzerland - Autotrophic microbial communities BRH/23 (SPAdes) (version 2) | ecosystem: Environmental > Aquatic > Deep subsurface >... | reverse complement strand
CATACTCCCCTTGTCCAAACGCCTTGTTGAAAGCCGAGTTTCCCATACCTGTCCAACGGGCAAGCATCTGTTGTTCCTCGGGCGTGGCGAGACGACCTTCCTGGCGTAATTGCTTCAGAAGGCGTAGGGCTTCCATGTTGTTGCGGAACTTGGTCTTGGGGCCACCCGCGCCAATGGCGGCATCATCGGTAATGCGGTAATCCCGCAAAACCGCATGGGCGTGGGGAGCCGGTTGTGAGGCTGGCGGAGGAGTCGGTTCAGGTTCCCTTACTGGCTGTCCGGTCCCTTGTACGCCACTTCCCATTCCGCTTCGAGCGCCGCCTGCATCGGGCTGTACCCCAGTTGCTTCTCCAGCGTCTCCGCGTACTCGTAGGTCGCTTCCGCTCGACGGAGTGCGGCTTCCTGGCGAGCTTCGGGAGTCTTGAACTCCTTGTACAGTTTCGGATAGTGGTCCTTCCAGTGCTTCTCGATCTTGATCGCCAACCCTTTCCGTGTCGGCAATGTCTTGTTCTCGTACTGCGTCTCCTGATCTGGCATCTGTCACACCTCCTATGGGTAGTGTACCACTCTGCGCTTCCTCACGCGCCTTCTTGATGGCATATCCGATTTGAAGCGGGTTAGGCTCTGTGGGCAACAAATCCATAATACGCTTTGCCATCGGCTCCCGTAGTTCGGGAGCTTCCCCCAGGTGGTTGCGGGCAAAGAACTCGGCAATATCCCTTTCCAGGCGACGTTGGCTATCCTGGTTAGACCAGAAATCCTGTTCATCCGTCATCTTCCCACGAATAAGCCAAGCCAATGGGGTAAGGTTATCGGTCCCCTTCGTGTTTATCGCCGCATACGCATTCCGAATCGCCTCACTAGCCTGTTCGGCAGTTACCTCTTTCCCCTCAAATTGACTCCGCACAAGCTCCGCAAAGAGGATTCGCTTCTCAAAGGGAATGGGAGAACCCTCCGCTAGTGCCTCTTGCATAATACCCGCATTGAGACTCCTGGAAGCGGAAGTCCCTGTCCAGACAATCCCGCCCTTAGTTCTCCCCTCCAACCAATAGGCTAGTCGCTCCAATGAGGGGGGCAAAGCCTCCCCTTCCCCCAGTTTCCCCGTAGGCCATTTGTACCGAATCGGCTCCAGGGTTACTTCATTCGGGTAAACCCTCTTATCGAATCCCGCTTCAGCACTACGCAAATGCAACCTGTCCCCTTCACGCTTCGCCACAAAGACCCGGCGGGAAGTCCCATCCTCAAAGGTGGCAATATGCGTGTTGGTGCCGGTCATCCAATCCCTGCCCCGTCCCCAGGAGTTAAACCGTTGTTCGTTCCCGGCCAAAATCCCCCGGAGCAGGTCCTTCTTATCCCCATCAGGAAGGGCATCCACTAGCCGCTGGGCAACAACGAGTCCTCGTTCCGCTTCCTCTGCGTTGTGATCCCCAATCGCCCACGCCAAACTATCCACAGCCTCACGAGCCGCTACGAACTCGGGGCTTTGCGTAGAACCGGGTTTCTGCCCACCTTCTTGTATGGGACGCTCAGTTGTCGTTTCAGGCTGCGCGGGCTGTGCCTCTGCTTCTGTGGGCATCTGCCAGTTGTGAGCTTTGAAATAGTCATATGCCTCGCGCAACATACGCTCGCCTTCGGGGGTATCCCAGTCCCCTTCCACCCCATACTTCTGGCGCACCCACTCGCGGGCCATTTGCGCTCTGCGTTTCGCCTGCTCCCGGACCTCTGGATCAATTCCCTCCAGAACAGATTCCTTCACCGGCTGTTCGGGTTCCACCCTGGTTCCGGCCACAGGCTGAGCGGGCTGATCCTTCCGCTGCTTCTCTATCGCCGTATCCACCAACTTGCGTACCATGTCGCCGGTGGCAAAATCTCCGACATCCAGCTTTGCAAGGAAGCTCAACCGACCTTCTACCGTCTTGGGCCAATCCGCAAGCGCAAACTCTGCGGAGGATGGCATCTTTTTCGTATGCCATGCGGCACTGGTAATGATAGGGAGAATCTTGACTGTATCCCCCCGGACTTCAACCCTTACCCCAATCTCGGTATTCTGTGCGCTGTAAAGGCGATTCGCCGTGCTAACCGACTCCGGCTCCGTCCGGGTTGTCGGTGTAGTTGCCACAGGCTGTTCGGCGGGTTTCTCCGTAGCCACAGTGGGAGCCGCACCCGATAGACCCTCCAGGTATGCCCGCACCTCACGCACAATCTCCGTGCGCCGTGTCTCATCGGAAGGCTGCACCCAAAACAGCTTTTGCCGAGAGGAATACTGCAACCCCCACTGTCGAAACTTGTTGCGAATCTGCCCGTATAGCTCCTCGGACATCCGGCCATCAAACCGGACCTCTACCCCACCCTTAGAGCTGCGTTCCGTAATGCGATAAGGCGGGAGCTTTTCCCCCCTTGGCGTAGTGGCCTGTTGGGTCTGAGCCGGGCGCTCCCCTTCCGGTGCCCATTTGGAACCAGACGCCTCAATTGCCAGTTCGGGATTCTTGGTCGCCCATTCATCCCATGCCTGTTGATACTTCTGGACCTCCCGCGTGTACCGCGCAATCTCTGCCCGCCATTTGGCCTTGGAATGCTCCACCTTGGCCCTATCCAGGCTCCCCTTTGCATTTCTCAGCCGTTGTTGGACGCTCTGCAAGCCGCTCCAAAGGGGACGGGCTTCCAGGTATCTGCCCTCTAGTTGGGGATCGGCAACCGGGGGTTCGGTAGGTCGCTCTGTCTCTGCCTGTAGCTCTTTCTGGCTCGAAAAGACCTCCGCGCCATTATCCGTTTTGACTGTATAGGTGTAGGTCGTCTCGTGGGTCTGTCCATACGGAGTCTGCCACGAGGTCGCTACGACCCTCGCAATAGTCCCATGCCGCCCCTCGCTGGTAACTACCCGGTCTCCCTCATAGAATCGTCCGGGCTGCTGCGGTTGTTCCGTAGGTGTTGGAGTGGTGGGCTGCGCCCCGGTCTTGCCAGAACGTGCATCCAAATACTCTCGCAGAGTAGGTGCCTCTACGTGCATTTTGTTAGTAGCAGGTATCCCCTGCTTCAGAAGCACATCAGCCCACAGGTCGAGCAGGTCCTTATATCCCGCCTTTTTCGCGTCCTGGCGTAGTTGCTCCAGGTTCGGATACCGCCCATCACCGGGATAAGGGTGTTGGCCTTTGTATTCGCTTTCGAGGGCTTGGTAGAATGCCATAGGGTAAGCATCCTCCCGCCTCATAAACGGAACCATCAACTGCTTAATGATATCAAGCCGCGCCTCTGCATCCGCTACGCCAGTCCCCGCTTGCGCTTCTGTTGCATCAACCATTCGGTTCTCTACTGATTCAACCCAATCGGGTAATACGGCCACCTGGTCCCCAGGATGGAAGGCTTGTGGTCCCCTCTTTCCGGGAAGCCGCTCTGCACTAAGGACATTTGCCCCATAACGAGAACTGGGAGCGCCCGGTAACGCGCTATCATAAGGATGGATAGGAGATACCCTCGCACGCACCCGCTCGTTGCCATTGATAAATACGATGGTATCGCCCACCTGGACATCGGGAGTAGTATGTGTCGCTGGCTGTACAGGGGCCTGAGCAGGTTGCGCTCCCCCTATAACCTCAGCCCAAAGACGCTCCAAACCGGACATATCGCGACCATACCCCGCCGCTTCCAGGTCTCGGAATAGCCAGTCCGGGTCAAAACGGGCCGAAGGACCGCCGCGTTTGGTAAGATAAGGATGATTGAGCGGTTCCGTGGCTGTGTCCAGGTAGCGATAGAACTCACCAGGGTCCGTACCTCCCTGAGCCGCAAAATCAGAGATCAAACCCCTAATACCATCGAGCCGCCAGTTTGCAGCCGTTTGTGCCTGTTCCCCGGAAGGTTCGATAACTTTCGCGGAAGTTCGTGTATCTTCGACAACTTTCGGAGAGCTTTCGGCAGGTTGCGCCGACTGCAACCGCTCCACCTTCCCAATGTCCGTGGGCGAAAGACCGACAGACCATCCCGATGGGGTCCCATCCCCCCTTAGCCGCTCCGCACTGAATCGAGGGGGTCTACGCCGGGAATTGATCTCCCGGATGATATACTGCGCCGGGTCCTGATGAATGGTAGTCACCCGGTCCCCTACCTTAATCACATCAGCAACCGTCTGTCCCTCCCCTGGCGTTACCTCCACCCAGGTTTCCGGCTTGACGGTAGGGGTAGCAAACGGCTCTATTGCCGGTCTTTCAGGAGCAGGTGTTTTCGCCGCCACCTCGTCCCACAACTCACGGAGGGACTCGTATCCCCCTATCCGTAAGCTATTGGGGTCCGCATCAATAATCTGCGTGAATCGCTCAAAGTCCCCTCCCTCCCGTATCGTCCGCTCCATTGATAACCGGAGGAAATCCAACTCCTCACGCGCATTCGCATCAAGCTGGGCATAGACTTCCGGGAACTCCTGTTCAAGCTCGCGGCGAAAGTCTACCAACACCTCTGGCGGAACCTGCTGCTTGTCTCTGAGAGCTTGCCAAACGGCTTGGACATGCGTCCGGTCCTTCATGTCGTTCCACAGCCTCACGGGCTGGCTCTCTATCCCCTGTACCTCTTCTACCTGATATTCCCCTCGTCGCCATTGCCACATATCCGGGGGCAAATCCCGGCGTGGTAACTTTTCCGCAGCGGCGAGCTTGGCAAGTTTACCGAGTTCGGCCTTCAACTCTTCCTCAAGAACTGCCCGAACCATCCCCTCCACTTTGTCGAGAGGCAAATCCCTAACCTGCGAAATGATAGTGTAGGCAATCGTGCGATAGCTTGGCACGAGTGAGCTTTGAACAAGCCCCGGAAAACGCAATAGTCCAGATTCCCTGATTGCTCGGGCAATATCATCTCGGAAGGAAAGGTCCCGGCTAATGTCAACGCCTTCTTGGACTGCCCGGAGAATCTGGCCTGTAATATCCTGCACCAGGACAGGACTCGCAGTTCCCTCTGCCTGCTGCTCAGGGATTTCCGGAGAGCTTTCGGCAACATTCGGCATCTCGGCGGGCTGCTGCAAAGCCACCGGCGCGAACTTCTCCGCCCCAAAGCGCAACCGTACATAGTCCTGGCCTACCTTGTCCTTCACCGTAACGGACATGCCAGTCTCAGGGTTGGTAAGCCGCACCTGCCCGAATCGGCCTACCTCCTCAAATTGGGTATACCCCTCCTGGTCTATCAGCCGATCATAATACTGGCCGACAAAGGACCCATCCGAATACTTCTGAGAATAGGCATCCGTATAGGCATTTTTCCGACGGAAGTGCTGCTCCGCTTGCGGACGAGTTACCCCAGGACGAGGTTTCCCCGCGGGACCCTGTTGCTCATAAAGCTGATCGTATTCTGCCTGTAGCGTCTCCCGCGTAACGGGAATGGGCGTGGGTCCGGTAGATACCTGCTGCGGAGTCAGATCAGGGTAATCCGCCAAGACCTCCGGGGGAACCTGTTTCCCTTCGGCCAGAGCTTGAGCCACAGCGTCATGGTGCAGCTTCTTCTCGGATGTAAGCCGCTGTTCAGCTTGCCTGATTTGAGGGTCCCAATGTGCTTTGACTTGAGTCTTTAGATACGTCGCCCCGGCGCTCCTATTATCTAAGGCTCTCCTTGCCCTCAGGTCCTTTATGTCGTTCTTGATCTCCTGTTGAACCTGCGCCCAGGTTTTCCGCCAATACTCCCGTTGCGCCTCCCCCGGCTGTGGCGCATCATCCGACTGGAGCCACTCCAAATATTCCCGTTGGGAGGTGAACCCGGCCAGTTGTGCCCCCTCGCTTAATGGTTCCTCTTCCGGGATATTCGGGATATTCTCGGGATATTCTTGGGAAGATTCCGGGATATTCCCGGCCATCTCCGCTTCCCCCTCGGGCCATTGCGTTGGGCCTGCTGTGGACATCTTCCACAGGTCGCGCAAATCCGGCATTCCCGCCATCGCTAAATCAGCATCAAGGGCTTTCGCATCCATGTTGAACCAATCGCGGAACTGGTCCGCCGGGTGGAACCCCCGCTCCCGGTCATACGCCCAACGTCCGGTTTTCCGTAAAAAGTCCAACCACTCCTGATAGTCCCGCCCCTGAAGCTGCGCATCCCGCATGGACATCACAAGGGATTCCAGCCTTGCTCTGGCTGTGGCCCGCTTGGCCGGATTGGCCTTTGCCTTTTCCTCTTGTACCCAATCAGGAGGGTCAGTCCGCAACTTGTTTATCGGAACCCTATTCACCGCTTTGACAAACATATGCCCAGTGTTGTCGTCTGCTAGCTTGATCTTGGTTTCCGCCTCAAAACGCTGCTGTTCGGCATAATCCCTGAACTGCCTCGGCATCAAAATAGCTTTGGCTTCATCGCCATCACGCACTTCTATGGGAGTTTTAGACCCACGGGAGATGAACACGGGATTCTTTAATCGCGAGACAATAGGAACAAACTTGGACTGGTCCACAAAGGTAAGAAGCCCGCCGCCCGTGGATAGCACAACATTGAATACGCTCCCCCCGAGATCAGCGGGGTACACATCTACGGGATAAGCCCGCTCGGGATCATAGGGAGCCTGATCGAACCACGATTTTGCCGCATCGCCCGCCCCTGCCCACTCCCGTATCTCCACATTCGGCCACGGGGACTCGTCAAACCACAGGACATGCCCATCCGAATAGGCAGTTCTGCCCCATAGGGTCAGCTTTAGTTGATGGTCCATATGGGGCGAGAGCTGCATCTTTGGCGTTTCCTGCCAGTGCAAGAACTTGTCCGGCTTGACCATGTGCAGTACCAGCGGGGGAGCTTCCTCTGTGGTCGCATCCTCCTCCCCGAATGGTCTCCACACGCCTTCCTCGCTCTGCAAGAACCGGCGCATCAGCCCTTCGCCCAGTCGGTCCAACCCCAACCCCCGCGACAATTCGCCCAACCCCAGGGTATTCGAGATCGCCCGGCCAAGCCCCTGTTTCTGGAGCAGGCTCATCCCAAAGGTATACGGAGCCAAAGACGCCTTCATGGGCAGAGTCCACGCCCATCCGGCCAACTGCCCCGCACGTCCGGCAACCTCTGTGGCGGCTCTTGCCCCTGGATGCTGCTCTAGTAGGTCCACCCCCCACCGCAACCAATTCGGCACCTCCTCTAGCGACTGCCTCCCGGCTGCGGCCAGTGCCGTATCGGCCACATTGCGCCCCAGGGCTCCGGGCCATGCGAACGGGCTGGTAGCCATGTCGAGCATGTCCATCCATCGGGCTGTGCGGAGACTCTTGACGATTCGAGCGGCGTCATCCGCCTTACCGGCTTGTGCGGCAATCTTGAGCACATCGTCCAAGCTCCCGGTAGCCGCCAATCGGAGGGCATCATCTCCCAGGTTCAACCCCTGCAACAGCTTCAGCCCTTTGGATGTTTTGGACGCCGCGCCAAGCCCCAACCAGAACAAGGGGTCCGCTAACAGGTTCTCACTAAACCACTTTTCCGAGATGTTCACAGGGCCTACGTTAAACTCGAACAACGAGGGACGTTCTTCTTCCGTCTGTCGCCACTGCTCATAGATCGAGGGTAGCTGCTGAAAAACGTTCTGCCCCGGCCTGAGATGTACCTGTTCGCCGGGCATGATACCGGCAGAAATCGCGCCTAGTAGAGGCTTCCCGATATAGTCAGCGGGGATGTTCACAAAGTCGAGCAGGCCATTCCATGCCGCCGAAAGAGGGGAACGAGGGGCGGATTCGGCAGGCATATAGTCCTGTGCCCAGGCAGGCAATACTAGATTCGATTGCCCCCCCTCATCAGGCTGGTTCATAGGGGGAAGTGCTCCCTCCAACCGGGGAGAAGGCGAGTCACCGAGTAACCCTTGCGCCCTCCGGCGAGTAGTCGCGGAACGATCTTCATATTGCCAGAAATCTACCATCGTGATCCCCTCGCTCTATCGTCATCCTGCTATCACCGGACAAACTACCATCGCCAGATCGCCTGATTCCCCAGGTTGCCCCCAGTCGGCCATGCCTTCTGCATCATGTTGTACCAGTCCTGTGAGGCCCCCCCCGTACTATCAATCATTCCCAGTGCTCCCTGCTGTTCGGTAGGCGATAGGCTGCCCCACACTTCCGGGGACACGTGCCAGGGTACCATTTGCTGCGCGGCATTCTGCCAAGTCGACATGAGGTCCGGCGCTCCCTGTGCCTGCCCTTGGGCGGCCATATACCACGGTTGCTGTCCCTGAGCATTTGCCTGTTGTGCGAGCTGCCCAGCTGCGGGTTGTGCCCCCTGTTGCCAAGCGGGAATGTAGTACGGAGCCTGCCAAGCCGGAAGGTTCTGCCCCTGAATCAACGCATGCGCCCAGGCAGGAACAGGAGTCTGCTGCGCCGCCCGGACTGTATTCCAATAACTTACCCAGTCCCCCGGTCCCTGCTGTTGTGATAGGAGGGCCAGGTAATCCACCCCCAGGCCATACTGCTGATATTGCTTATTCCATTCCTGCTGCTCTCGCGCTAACGTCGGCTGCCCATTCACATACCCCAACGCGATCCCTTGCTGTAGGGCCAACTCCGCCTGCTGCATCGCATAGTTCTTGGCATCCTGGTCATTCTGCCCCTGCAAGACAGCCCAGTTATACGCCTGCTCCGCTGCCGCGATCGCTGCCGTGAGGGCTAACTGTGCCCACTGGTAGCCCCCCATCGGTTCCGTCGCTGTCGGGTCCAGGTAGCCTTGCCCTACCGCGAAATCCCAGGGAGTCCCCCCGGTATTCTCCGGGGTCCAGGACCACCAGTCCTCTACCGCTTGAATCGGGTTCACATCCGGTCCCCAGTTCGGCTCTCCCCAGTAGAGGTTGCGGATGTCCTCACGACCCTCCCAGATGGCCTGGAGCGCCCGTCGATAGTTCGCATCCGAACTCCCATCGGTATCCTGGTCCTGCTGCTGCCCCGCCATGTATTCTTCTAGCCACTTGATGAAATCGTTGATTTTGTCGTCATTCTGGTTGTCAGGCATAGTACCCCTCCTCGTCCTCGTCCGGCTCATCCTCATCCAGTTCGCTCGGGTCTATGAACTCCGTCGTATCCCACTCCTCCTCGGTAAGAGCCATCCCATCTACAAGCTGCTGGAGAGGGTCTATCATGTCCATCCCAAGTAGCGGGGTGAACGTGTTGAGCCAATTCGTTAGGGCTGTGGCCCGCCCACGCCATCGGGCATCCCAATTCCATGCCTGTTGCGGAGTCATCCGCATGGCCAACAATTGCTTACAGGCAGGACACCGACGGATGTAGATCAGCCTATTTGCCGAATCGTTCAATGGCACGCTGAATCACCTCTCGCATTTGCCCCATACCTGGAGCCGGTGACGGTCCAATCTGCATCGGGGAATAACTGGGAGCACCGGCCATTGACCACAGCATGTTCACAGGGCCGCCCATCTCAAAGCCCGGCGGGGTTTCCGTCCCTATCGGCAGCGCATACGGAAGCCCTTGTGCCCAGTTCTGAGACTCCATCGCATTCAGGTGTTGCCCAATGGAGGCACCCAATTCCCGCATGCGTTGCTGTCGCTGCTGTTCGGCCAACTGCCGCTGTAGCTCCTGCTCCTGCTGGAACATCGCCATCTGTTGCGCCAGTTGCTGTTGCTGCGCCTGCTGTTGCATGGTTGCCTGCTGCTGCTGCCAGGCCATTTCCGCCTCAAACTGCTGTTGTAGCTGGCCATAGTACGCTGCCCGCTGCGCTAACTCTGCCTCAAACTGCGCCTGCTGTTGCTTTTGCTCACTGGCAGTCATCTCCATATCGGAACGAATCGCGTCAATCTGCGCCCTGGTCAGATCGCGGGCTGTCTTGTTCTGTGACATCTGCTGACTCATGTTAATCAGCCAATCTATACCCTTTGGCTGATGCCCGGACTCGTTACTCATAAAGCTCTTGAACTGCGGGTCTGACATCCACTCCCGAGCAGCCTCATACCGCTGCATATAAGGGTTTTGCTGCGCCTCTGCCCTGCCCGGCACATCTATCCCTAGCCCCAGGTTGTAGAAAATCTTGTCCTGAGCCTCAGGCTCCACCGACATCAGCACATTCATCGGGATTCCAGTCGTATTGGCGGCATACTCCAGCATAGCCTGTCGGGAACTCGGGGGTGGGGACGTTCCCAACTGGTCCTCAACGGTAAATGAGGACGTAGGTACCGTGCTGGCAAGGATGCCTCGCGCCTTCTCGGTCTGCCGGGCCACATCGGCCATTGGCACACCCATTTGGAGTTTCTTTTTCGCATCCGCCACAATAAACTTGTCCCAATCACTCGCCTGCGCCTGTTTCAGGGCAAGGAATGGGAAGGACCGCTCTAGTTCCTGCTTCTTTCGCCGTAAATCGGCAAGTGCCAAATCCCTTTTTAGAAAGTTATCCTGATCTGCCTGCCAACCGTACTTGTAATCTTCCGGTCCCCCGGTGGCATAATCGCGCATTCCCTGCCATGCCATCTGGAACAGATCGCCCGTATCCTCCCAATCCGGGTTCAACGCCTGCAATTCACGGATTTGCTTATCAATCGTCAAGTACAGGTCAACCAACTTATTCAGGTCCCCCTCTCCCACAGGCGGGAGTTCCCAGGGGCTACTATAGCCTACGTTACCCCGTTCCCTCGGCATGGTTCTTTATCTCCTTACTCATCCGCCGCTCCATCGTGGTCGCATATCTCAGGGTGGCCTTCATCCCCTGTTCCTCCATAAGCTCTGCCCACGCCTGAAAGTCGTCCCGCATTTCCAGATACCGTTGTAACTGCTCCATCGGACTCAACTTCTCCGTCCCAAAAGGTTCCGATTCGGGGATACCCTCCAGGGTCCGGTTCATCTCGTCTACTACCCGATCTACAATCTGCTCCACCTCGTTCTGGACGGGTTTCGCCATTACCCCTCCCCATCCTCAGAGAACCATTCCTCTATCGGGGGGAACTCTTCGGCTCGGCAGACAGACAACCACCCGTTCGCATCACGCATCAACCAATCCCCCGGCTCTCCCTCCATTGTCCTGTCAGCAGTCTCTACCGAAAACGGGAGATTGATGCGGATCGCCTGCATCCGCCACTTCTCTTGGGTGACCACGGGAACCATCCAGAGCTGGTCCACCTCACAGACCTCTTGCCCACAGATACGCAACGTCGCTGTCATTCCTTATCCCTCCATTCCACGGGGTCTAGGGCCGGGAGCGCGTCCCCCGGCTATTCCAGATGGCTGCACCACAGGTCCGACATGGCCTACCGTTGCCGCTCGCGGAATCGGAGCGCCAGGAGCCGCCTGCGTATTCGGTCCCGCGAGTACCGCGCTGTTAGGCAAGCCGGGGACATTCGGTCCGGCTGGATTGCGGGGCATCTGTCCCATTTGTGCCATCTGCGCCATCTGTGCCATTTGACCCATTCCTCCACCCTGCGCACCTCCCATAATTGCTTGTTGAATCGCTGCCTGGAGAGCCGGGGGTAACTGTGGCATCAACCGAACCAGCTCATCCAGGGAGACATCCCGGTCCCGCTGCATTTTCAGGCCAAACCGCTTCACAGCCTCAGGAATCAACACTTGCTGCACCTGCGGAGACGCCAGATACTTTTCCACCAAAATCTGCTGCATCTCATCTTCCGGCTGCTCAATCCCGATGTTCTCCATTGCGGAGTAGATCGAGCGCAACCCGGCGCGTGTCTCGTTGATCGCCTGAGAAGATCGCGCATACGAGTCGGTGGGCATGATGGGATTCAACTGGACCTCTACCTGCCGGTACCCTTGCAGATCATCCGGCGCAAGCCTGACCCATCCCGAATCCCTGCCCCGCCGATACACATACACCGGCTGCCCAAGTTGGTATTCCACAATGTCCAGGAGGGTCCCTACCGTCTGTTCAATCGCCCGTTCCGCATGCGCAACCAACGGCTTGAACTTCATCCGGGCTGCGGCAATCAACTGGTTGATCGCATAGCCCGAGTCCCCGCCCGGATTCATCCCGTACATGGCATCGGCCAACCCGGCTTTCTCGGACATATTCATCATCAGCCCGACCATCTCATCCATGTCGGGTGCGCTGCCATTCCACGATAGGAAGGAAATATCCTCACCGGGCCACAGGGTGATCGCCTTGCCGGGTTCTAGCTCAATCGTCCGGGGGAGACCGTCTGCACCCAGGGGAGAGCTTTCTACCGTGCGCACCACAGCCGTGGGCCATGCCCAAAGCCGGATCGCGCTCGCCTTTTGCGTCAAGAGTCGGTCCAGATAGGGCAGCATGTGCCGTAGGGGATACAGCATACTCAGCCCCATATACGAGGGGTCCCGTGAGGAAACGGTCACACCCATACTGTAAATGTATGGCACAGCCCGATACTTGTGGTTCTCGTGGTGAATAATCGTATCGCCCACGGCATAGGTCAGGCTGTCGCGGGTCCATAGCTGCGTGAACTCGACTTCCTGAGACAATCCGCTCCGGGTAGCCTCCATCCGTACCAAATCCCACAGGGCGGGCCGGTCCTTCACCATGTTGAAGCGGCGGGGGTTCAGGGCCAGGATATTCCGCGTATCGGTCTCCAGAATGGCCTCTAGGCCCGCTTCCCCCCAGATCGGATACACGTTCAGCGGGTCTACCCACGACCACGCAATGGGTAACGGTTGCCCCTTCTCCCAGGCATCAGACCGCTTGATATACTCCTCATGGCTCTCCCCCTTGGCGCGTTTCGGGTGCCCTTTCCACATCTGCGGGGCATACAACATCCGCATGCACCCGTGCCCGTCCACAATCAGGGATTCCACGAACCGTTCAATGACATCGTCGTCCGCCTGCTGCTGAAGCCGGTCCAGGGCCGCATACAGCCACTTTTCCACCGTGCTGGCGGATCGTTGCGCGGACTCTGTTTTCTCTGCCGGAGGGACCTTGATCGTGATCGGGTCCGCTGTCAGGGTCCCAATAATGCGCTCACACAGTTGGTAAGCTATCGGAGTCCGAATGATCTCCCGTTCCAACCCAAGGGGAACCGTCGGCTCATTCTCCATGAACCGGAGTCGGCGCATCTCCCGGATAAGCGTATTGCGCTGGCTCCAGGTAGACTGTAAATCCTGTCGAACAGCAGGGATATCGGGAACTTCGGTTGTCGGCATGTTTGCAACATCCTAAAACCGAACCTCCACATGCGCGGGATGCAAGGGTTTCGCAACGTGACCGAAATTGCAGACGAGCCCATACGCCAGGGCTTTCATCGCGTCATTCTCTCGGTCTAGGGGTAGCTCCGTTGCGGTTCGATTCCCGGCGTCTTTCCGGTATCGGTAGCGCCCATACTCACCAATCGTTCCCTTGCATCGGGGGTGATGGAATAGCCTCGGTTGGCCGGTTTCGGGGTCCTTTAGGAAGGTCCGGTGGCGCAAGATGCCATCCACAATCGGAACCTTCTGCATGATGGCGCGGAAACCTGTACGATTACGCCATATCTCGCTTTGACTCTCTGCACCGGGGTGAGACTTCCCGGCCACATCCATAACCAGATGGGTGACTTTCGACCACCAGGGGCGGGTCATGCACTCGGAAATCACCTCGTTGGCTGTCCGCCCTACCTCATAAACTTCATCAATTTGGTTGACAATTCCGTAGGGAGTAATCTGCACGGCAAGCACCGCACACGCATGCGC
>Ga0209347_1004811_pt1 | contig 13579 bp, 8 predicted proteins | sample AutmiccommuBRH23_FD_187382 | JGI IMG/M metagenome (GOLD analysis project Ga0209347, IMG submission 187382) | Deep subsurface microbial communities from Mt. Terri, Switzerland - Autotrophic microbial communities BRH/23 (SPAdes) (version 2) | ecosystem: Environmental > Aquatic > Deep subsurface >... | reverse complement strand
CTGTTCTACAGCAAGCCTCCGCTCTCTAATCTGGCTGCTCCCGGCCCCCGCACCGGAAAGCCCCTCTACAGCCTTCAGCTCACCTTCAAGACGGGCAATCTGAGAGTCCAATTCACTTACATCTAAAACAGCCAGCAAGGTGCCTTTTGCCACTTTATCGCCAGTATCCACTAATACCTCTTTGACTTTGCCCTGAACCTCACTATATATGTCGATTGCATCCCGGCTCTTAATCTTGCCTTTTTCCCAAACTGTGGCCTGCACGTCGGTGTTTTTGGCCGCCTCCATTTCTACATCCAGGGACTTTAACATAGAGGAACCAGCCATCGCCAAAACCACAACAATGACAATCGATGCCCACAGCCATTTTTTAGTTTTTCTTTTATCTGCGCTCAGATTTTTGATATTTTCCGTCAAACTCTTCATATACCCCGCCCCCTCTTATTCGTGTTCCTTTAAAACATCAAGCATGGAAAGTTTCGCTACTTTACCCCTGATTCTCCACTGGGCTGCCGAGATAAACAAAACGGCCCCCAAAAAGCTTATCAGGAAGCTTACAGGCTCTATTATGATGGGCATGTTATAAATGTCACTGGCTGTGGCGCTGACAATTCCATAGATCATCCCATAACCCAAGGGAACTCCTGCAATTACTGCCACGAGCCCTAGGAAACCCTGCTCAAAGGCCAGGATCCGGGCCACTTCTTTTTCAGTCATCCCCAGCACCATCAGGGTTGACAACTCCCTTTCCCGTTCTGATAACGAGATAATATTGACATTGTAAACAATAGCAAAACCTGTAATAAAGGCAAAGAACATCAAGATGTATTGAGAGGCTTGTGATGATTCCATTAAATCCTCAAACTGCTGCTTCATCCTGTTCTTGTCGTAGATAACGCCAACATTACGGCCCTCCTGCAGGTCTTTGCGCACCCGGTCCACCTCGTTGCTGTCAACACCAAGTAGAATGGACGAAGCCGATGAAGGCTCCTGTATTAATTCGCCAAGAGCATCAATGTCCATAAAAGCTCCCAGACCAACATACTGTGGGACTACCTGGCGAACGACCGCCTTTTTCTCCTTCCTGTCACCCAGGAATGGTTTAACGATTACAACCTCTCCTGGCTGAATATCCAGATTCTTGGCCAACTGGTTGGATATAACCAGTCCGTCATCAGGTAAATCCACGTGCTTGCCCTCTGACGAAACCAGGCGGTAAAGCTGGGCATCCTGCTGAAGTCCAATGATCACAATATCTTTTTGCAGCCACCGGTTGCTAATGGTGACGGGAACTTCCAGCATCGGCTCGGCATTAGTCACCCCGTCAACATACCGGGTGTCGTTTACCCCTTTTATCCGGTCAATGTACTGGTTCAGGGTAACCTTAATATCATAGCGTTCCACTTCACCAAATTGGAATCGAATCAAATAGTAGGTAGAATCAAATGACGCCCGGGAAGATACCATCATGGCGAAGGCGCAGGAAACGCCCAGAATCACCAAGAAAGCCCTTTGTTTATTCCGGAAAACATTTCTGACAGCCATTTTGGCCTGGGTGTTTAATACGCCCCATAAAAACTTGAGCCTTTCAATCATTGTCTTCTTACCTGCGGGAGGCGCCGGAGGACGCATGGCCTCAGCCGGATTGAGAACCATTACCCGTCTGCAGCCCCGCCAACCGGCAAAGAGGCTGAACAATAGGGAAAGTACTGTGCCAACCAGCACATATGTCAATGATACCTGGGCTGTAAAACCAGGGATGTTGTAATACATTTTGTATATATCCACAAGATAATAGCATAAAATGATTCCGGCCGCACTGCCGCCAAGGCCGCCCAAGGCTCCTACAAAAAAGGCGTATCCCAGGTAATGCTTCAATATCTCCAGGCTGGTGAACCCAAAAGCCTTCATAACCCCTATCTGGCCTCTTTGCTGCTCCACCATGCGCCTCAGCATGATATAAAGAACGCTGGCTGCGACAACGAGGAAAATTACCGGGGCTGTTTTAGCGGAACCCTCGAGCCCAATAATCTCCTGATTAAGCATGGAATAACTTAACTGGTCCTTAACCGGATATATGCTGGTCATCCCGTAGCTGTTCAGCACCCGCGAGACCTGGGTCTTTACGTCCAAAAAATCAGTCCCCTTATTCAGGGAAAAAGCAATATCGTTTACCTGTCCTTCCATATCCAGGACTGGACCGGCCACAGAATAGGGGGCGAAAGCAACGCCAAAAGCCTTAGGGTTTGGTGTGAGAGTGAGGCCATTGGGAATCTCATAAACATATTCCGGGCTGTTGGCAGTACCTGCAATGGTGAATCTGACTTCCCGTCCCTTGATAATCAGAGGAATCTGATCCCCTATTTTATAGTTGTTACCCTGCAAAAAAGCGGGAGAAACAAGGAGTTCCCTGGCTTCACCTGACGGGACTTTACCTTGCTCAAGCCTGAACCTGTTCAAGGGCTGCCTCTCTTCGAAAGACACCAGACGAAGGGTCGTGGTTTCCTCCCCGGCTGGTTTGTGGACCAAAACATCCAGTACTATTCTGCCCACAGCTTTATCGATGCCCGGGATATCTTCAATGTCCGCGGCCAAGCCGACAGGCCCCCTGATAATTTTGGTAAACCCGTCTGCAAAATTATAATCCCTGAAATAATTGTCCCTGCTTATCACTAGGCTGTCTAAGGTTAGCGCCATCGAGACATAGAGCATCAGACCAATGACCAGCACGCTTATCAAGGCGATATAAGCCCCAAAGTTGCCCTTGATATCCCTCAGCAGTTTGCGTTTTAACACTACCAGCTCACCTCGCTGGCGGATACAGGGTCTGGGTTGGTTTCAATCCTGTCAACCCTGCCGTCCCTTATATAAATTACTTTATCAGCCATTTTGCCGATAGCGGCATTATGGGTAATTACCAAAATTGTCTTGCCCAGGTCACGGTTAAAGGCCCTCAGGGCTTCCAGAACCTGTTTGCCTGTTTCGTAGTCTAGGGCTCCAGTGGGTTCATCACACAATAATAAGTCAGGATTCTTGGTGATGGCCCGGGCGATAGCCACCCGCTGCTGCTCTCCACCCGAAAGTTGAGAAGGGAAATGGTCCTCCCGTTCAGCGAGTCCCATCTCTGCAAGAACCTTCCGCGGATCCAGAGGATCATTGGTTATTTCCGCAGCTAAAATCACATTTTCCAGAGCCGTCAAATTAGGTATCAGGTTATAAAACTGGAAAATGAAGCCTACGGCATTACGCCTGAACATGGTCAACTCTTTTTTGTTCATGTTTTGCAGGGGTTTCCCCCTGTATTTAATTTCACCTTCGGTAGGGGCATCCATGCCCCCAAGAATATTGAGCAGGGTACTTTTGCCGGACCCACTGGGACCAAGAATAACCACAAACTCACCCTCAAGAATCTCAAGATCAACGCCTTTCAAGGCAAGGACAGGTACTTCCCCGGTATAGAAGGTTTTTCGCAGGTTTTGTGTTTTAACGATTGTTTCCATAATAGTTACTCCTTATTAGAACTCTCTTCCCCTAGCCCGCTCTTTAAAATCTTCTTTAGCTCCCGGCTCATTTTTTTCACATCTTTTTCCGCCAGTTTCTGCCCCAGTTCAGGCTTGGCCAGAAGTTCGTCCAAAGTGCCAACCCCCAGTGAGTTCAAAATATATTCCACCAACCCCTGGGACAGCATAGAAGATACCATATAGGCAGCAAGCCTTGTATCAATATCCCTTCTGATACTCCCCTGTTCCTGCCCCCTCTTGATCATCTGGCAAAAATACTCCAAGGACATTTTCTTGCCACTGGCAACAAATTCATTCCAAACATTCTCCCCCATGGAGTCTAGGGCATTAGCCATAACCTGCCATAATTTCGGGTTGTCCAGGCCAAAACGGGTACCAGCCAGCATAGTCTGCTCGAAAGCCGTGAAAAAATCGACGTTGGGGTCAACTTTCTGCTGAATATAAGCAAGTTTCTCCTTGGCAGCCAATTCCAGCAGGTATACAAAGAGATCCTTTTTATCCTCAAAATACTGGTACATACTGCCTTTGGCAATTCCAGCCCTGGCCACAATCCTGGAAAGTGATGCCTTGCTGTATGGCAGGCTGCCAAACTCGTCAAGGGCAGTGTCAATAATCATTTTTCGTTTTTTGTCAGGTAAGTTAAAAAAGGTCTGTTTCGGCATAACACCCCTCCGTCAGAGCAATCACCTACCGGCTATTCTGTCTGACCTATCAGAACAGGTGACTATCGGGTCATATGACTACATAGTCACATTATATGCCTGAAACAAGCTCCCAGTCAATAGAAGGGCCACAAGATAACTGTACACTGGGCAAAAAAAAGTGGTAGAAAGGTCCTGCCGCGTTGCGGCAGAAGACTTCTACCAGATTAGAGAATGGGTTTAACAACCTTCCTTGGGTAAGGAAGGAGATTGGTAGGTTAAACGAACTTGAAGCAATTTAAAAACCCCCACCTGGATAAAGTGGGGGTTTAGCGTAAATTTCACTAAATACTCCGCACCTTTGCTCCGAAGGCCGTAGTGTCCAATACAGGCAGGTTTCCTGGCTCATGACTCATCGCTCCTTACACATCCCCAGATAGCCGGGTGGTTATCATTAAGCGCAAATCATTTACAGTGGCGGGACCGTTCAGGACTTTCACCTGATTCCCTATTATCCCCGAAGGGCACCTATATTGCATCGTTTCAATTAAACTTAGTATATCACATGACATCTGACATGTCTATAATATATAATTTGATTCGACTCCGCTCATCCTGGTAGGCATACCGGTTATTCGCAAGTTCCATTGATGCTGTCACAGTACTCACCCCAGTGATCGACGGCATCCTCTTCTATCATCGTAACATGGGTATAGCGTATTTCCGGAAACTTTTTCTCAATTTCCAACTTCGCCTGATAATTGATATCATCCACTTGGGCCAGGGTCAGGTGTTTATTTCCTTCAATAATGAGATTTAAAAGGTAAGCACTGGGGCCGACCCGCATAGTCTTAATCCTGTGAATATCCTTGACCTCCGGCAGGGTCCGGACAAAGTCCCCCACCTCTTTAACCAGTTCAGGATTAGCAGCTTCTCCGGTAATGCTTATCATATTCTCTTTAGCCGTATAAAAACCAATAGTTAACAGCATGACGCCAATAATGATTGAGGCAGCACCGTCGTAAACAGCGTTTTCCATGACCACAGAGGTGACTATGGCGGTACCGGCAATAATCAGACCAAATAGAGCCGCCGTGTCTTCAAAGAAGATAAACCTTGTGGTAGGTGCCGCTTTTGACAGGAGTTTTAGTGCGGTAGGCAGCGTCTTAAACCCTGTGGTGGGCCGGCCCCCATCCTGGCATATCCCCTTTAAAGCTGTGTACAGACTGTAAATTTCAAACAAGATACTGGCTGCTATGATCCCCAGGTTTAGGCCGACAAATTGCAGGTGCTCAGGATGCAGGACCTTGACAATACCCCCGTATATGGAAAAAGCGCCTCCTATAGATAACATAGCTACCGCGGCTACAAAAGACCAGAAGAAGGCAGCCTTACCATAACCAAACTGATACCTGGCATCCGGAGCCCTCCTCGACTGCCTGACACCTGCCAACAGGAACAGGCTGTTGGAACCGTCAGCCAGTGAATGCTTGAATTCAGCCAGCATTGAGGCAGAGCCGCTTAACAGCGCCCCGGTCAGTTTCATCACTGCAATGGCCGCGTTAGCTATCAGAGCAGCCTTAATTGCTTTTTCTCCACCGTGTGACATGTACAGATGCTCCTCTCGATTTACAGTTACGATAATAATTATATTGTGTTATGTGAAGAAGTTCAAGTTTTAAACCGTTGACCTCTTGGTAAGGCACCCCCTAAATGTATTCATCATGGAGGTGGCCCAATGGTCTTCCCTCTAAGCCACCGATACGTTCCAGCGCAAAACCGCCAACAGCAAGCGGCTCAGGGACTGGATATGTTCAACGGTTTCGAACGTTCCCGTCTACCAAGACTAGCTTCCTCCCCCTGCAGAGTCAAGGGGTGCCCGCCGAACGCGCCATCCGGGCGCGGCGGCGCTCCGGGCTCCTGCCCTCCGCCCTCGACTCTGCAGGGTGACTCAGCAAAGTCTTGGTACGACGGTAACGATGAAACCTTATGAACATATCCAACCCTAATAGCAATCTTGCTGTTGGCTGTTTTGGGCCAAGATGAATCACGACATCAGCGAGGAAAACTTTGTCCCTCGACCATTACGATAAATTCATGTAAAAAGGTACCCTCCAACCAGCCAATCTGCTAAACATCTGCCTTTTCTCCTCTCCAAGCAGGGCGGTAAAAGTCCCCTCTCCGCTATCGCTCCGAGGGGATAGGTTGGTTTGCTGCGCAAACCTCCATTTAATATTTCTTTGCTCAAAACTCTCGCAGCTAAAACTGGCAACGGATAAATAATCCGCTTTTTCTATCTTTGGACAGGCGGCGCTGCCTTACCTTACTATTGGCGGTTTTGGGCCAAGATGAATTACGACGTCAGCGAGGGAAACCCTAATATACCAGCCACCCCCATGATGAACTCGGGTAAGGGGTGCCCTCCAGCAAAGAACCTCTAACTCACCTGAAAAATGCCAGACATTCGTCGTCTCCGGACAGGCGGCACTCCCTTACCTTGCTGTTGGCTATTTCAGGCCTAGATGAATTCAACTTCTCAAGAGGTAAAGGCCAGCTCTCCGCTGGCGCTCCGAGCGGGTCGGTTGGTTTGCTGCGCAAACCTCCAATTATATTCCTTCGCCAAAAATTACGGCCCCAAAATAAAATCGGAAGATTTGCGTAAGCAAACCCTCCGAATTAAAATACTTATTTCGCTGCCCTATGTCCACTGGCCACTGGCCACTTATTTCGTGCTTACCGCGCTCTCGCCACCGACAGCGGCCTGGGCTGCAGCCAGCCTGGCGATGGGTACCCGGTACGGTGAGCAGCTGACATAGTCGAGTCCGATCTGATGGCAGAAGCCTATGGAGGCGGGTTCTCCGCCATGCTCGCCACAAATTCCCACCTTCAGCTTGGGATTGGCCTGGCGGCCGAGGTCGGTACCCATCTTAACAAGTTTGCCTACACCGCCCTGATCCAGAACCACAAAGGGGTTATCGGTCAGAATCTTCTTATTGAGGTAGTCTGGCAAGAACTTGCCTTCTGCATCGTCCCGGCTAAAGCCAAGGGTGGTCTGGGTTAGGTCATTAGTCCCGAAGGAGAAGAAGTCTGCCTCGGAAGCTATCTCGTCCGCTGTAACGCAAGCCCTTGGAAGCTCAATCATGGTGCCCACATGAATTTCGTAATTGACACCCTGCTCTTCCTGGATAGCCTGAGCGATTTCCACGGCCTGTTCACGCAGCATCTTCAGCTCGTTCACATGAATAACCAGCGGAATCATAACCTCCGGCTGGGCATCTACGCCTTCTTTGACCAACTGGGCAGTAGCCTGGTAAATAGCCCTGACCTGCATAGCGTAAATCTCCGGCCATGTTACTGCCAGGCGGCATCCCCGGTGCCCCAGCATGGGGTTGAATTCATGCAGCTGCCTTACCTGCCGGAGGAGGTCTTCTTTTTCCTGCAGGATTTTCTTATCGCCATTGGTACACTTGAGTTCCGTAATTTCCACCAGCAGTTCTTCCTGATTGGGGAGGAATTCATGTAAGGGAGGATCCAGGAGGCGGATATGAACCGGATATCCTTCCATGGCCTTAAGGATGCCATAGAAATCACTCTGCTGCACGGGCAGAAGCTTGGCCAGGGCAGCTTCCCTGTCTTCAGTGGTTTCCGACAAAATCATTTCCTGAACGATAGGCAGCCTATCCTGAGCCATAAACATGTGTTCCGTCCGGCACAGGCCAATTCCCGCCGCCCCGAACTCACGGGCTTTCAAAGCATCTTCGGGAGTATCGGCATTGGCTCTAACTGCCATTGTCCTGGCTTCGTCAGCCCACTGCAGGAGCTTCCGGAATTCGTCGGACAGTTCCGGATCAATCATCGGCACCTGTCCCATAATTACCTGCCCTGTAGCGCCGTCAATGGAGACGATGTCACCTTCTTTAATCACAATGTCATCTACCCTAAATGTTTGTGATGAATAATCTATTTTTATTGCTTCACAACCGCAAACACACGGCTTACCCATACCACGGGCCACAACGGCGGCATGGCTGGTCATCCCGCCGCGGCTGGTGAGGATGCCCTGAGCCGCGACAATACCGTGGATGTCATCTGGAGTGGTCTCAGTCCGCACAAGCAGGACTTTTTCTCCGGCCTGGCCAAGTTTTTCGGCATTATCAGCATCAAAGACCACCTTACCACAGGCAGCTCCCGGCGAAGCCGGCAGACCTTTGGCAATCACGTCAAACTTAGCTGAAGGGTCGATTCTCCGGTGCAGCAGTTGGTCCAGTGAACCTGCTTCCACGCGAAGGATAGCTTCTTTTTTATCAATCAGGCCTTCGGTCACCATTTCAACTGCTATCTTGATAGCCGCAGAAGCCGTCCGTTTCCCGTGACGGGTCTGCAATATGTACAGTTTACCTCTCTCAATGGTGAATTCAATATCCTGCATATTTTGATAGTGTTTTTCGAGCAGGTTGCATACATCAACAAACTGTTTATAAATATTAGGCATCTCTTCCTGAAGCTTGCTGATAGGCTGCGGTGTCCTGATCCCGGCCACCACATCTTCACCCTGGGCATTAATCAGGTACTCTCCATAAAGGATGTTTTCCCCGGTAGATGGGTTACGAGTGAAAGCAACCCCGGTACCGCAGTCATTGCCCATATTACCAAATACCATGGATTGAATGTTAACAGCCGTCCCCAGATCATCGGGAATCTGGTTCAAGCGACGATAAATAATGGCCCTTTGATTGTTCCAGGAACCAAATACAGCCTGAACGGCTAAAATCAACTGGTCCATTGGATCACTGGGAAACTCATTACCTGTTTCACGCCTAACCACGTTTTTATAGGCCTCAACCACTAGCCTCAGATCACCGGCGTCCAGCTCTGTATCAAAGTGGACACCGCGCTTGGCCTTCTGATCTTCAAGAACGCTTTCAAACTTATGGTGCTCCAGCCCCAGGACCACTCCACTGAACATCTGGATAAAACGTCTGTAACAGTCAAGAACGAATCTTTCATTATTAGTTGCTATTACCATGGCCTCACAGGTCTGGTCGTTAAGCCCCAGGTTTAGGATTGTGTCCATCATGCCTGGCATGGAAAACTTGGCCCCGGATCGGATGGAGAGCAGCAGCGGGTTGCTTATGTCCCCGAACTTTTTGCCAATTTTCTGTTCAAGGACAACCATTTTATCTTTGATTTCACCTACCAGGCCGTCTGGCATTTGACTTCCCTGCGCATAATAATCGTTACAAGCCTCGGTGGTAACGGTAATACCGGAGGGAACAGGTAAACCAATGTTAGTCATCTCGGCAAGGTTAGCCCCTTTACCCCCCAGCAGTCCTTTCATCTCCGCTTTGCCTTCTTGAAACAGGTAAACATACTTCTTCGCCATTGTCCATCCTCCTCATAAAATTGGGTACCCAATACATATTCGATTTATCAAAGGCACCATAAACTTCCGTACTACCGCAGCCTGTGCCTTATTATCTCTATAACCTTGCTGGCAGTTTCCTCCACCGCTTTGTTGGAAACATCCACTACCGGGCACCCGGTCTTGCGCATTATGCTGTCAGCATAGTCAAGTTCATTAAGAATCCGCTCCAGGCTGGCATAATCGGCTCCGGATTTCAAACCGAGTGTCCTCAGCCTCTCCTGCCTAATTTCGTTAAGCAGCTCAGGTTTAATCGTCAGACCGAGAACCTTATCTTTAGCCAGGGTGAAGATTTCCTCAGGCGGAGCTACCTCAGGTACCAGTGGAATATTTGCCGCCTTAATGCTTTTATGGGCCAGATACATGCAAAGAGGTGTTTTTGATGTCCGGGAAACCCCGATAATTACCACGTCTGCATTGACAATGCCGCGTGGATCCTTACCGTCATCATACTTTACGGCAAATTCGATTGCTTCCACTTTTCTGAAATAATTTTTGTCAAGTTTATGTAACAACCCTGCCTTGAGCTTAGGGGTCCCCCCTGACAGCAGGGCCAGTGCATCTATCATCGGACCTAAGACATCAACGATAGGGACACCCTGGGTTTGGGCTTCTCTGACCAAGGCTTCTTTTAACTCCGGAAGCACAATGGTATAGGCAATAACTCCCGCTACTTTGCCGGCCTCTTTGACAATTTCAGCTATGTGGACCGGATTGTTGACATATGCCACTCGCTTGATATCTATAAAACCTGAATTAAACTGGCTTACGGCTGCCCGCGCCACAAAATCCGCCGTCTCTCCTACTGAGTCCGAAACTACAAATACTACAGGTTGTTTATCATGATCAGCTGTTATCCCTATCGCCTCCTTTACATTTTCCCCTCACCCAGTTCAACGAAAAGCCGGGTAATGTTCGTTTTCGTAACCCGCCCCACAACTTTCAGGGCCTCTTCACCGTTACTATCAATTACCGGTGTAACTACAGGAAGGGCATCAACCTCCCTGGTTGCCAGTTTCTTTGAAGCCATCAGGATAGGCTCCTCAGGAGTAGTTGTAATCAGGTTGGGCATCCTGGTCATGACAACACTGATCGGCATTTGATGTAAGTCTGAACCGCCCATGGCTGTTTTTAGAAGATCTTTTCTGGATATAACCCCTTCCAGATAACCACCTTCCCTAACCACAAAAAGTGTTCCCACATCCTCCAGAAACATAGTGACCACGGCATCATAGACATTGGCACTATCCCGGACAACAATGGGAACTGACTTAATGTCCCCGACCTTAATCTTCTGAATCACTTTAGCCACAAGGTTAACAGAAGTCTTGCCGGTGTAGTAATATCCTACCCGCGGTCTGGCTTCAAGAAAGCCTGACATAGTCAAGATGGACAGGTCAGGTCTGAGTGTAGCCCTAATTAAAGATAACTTGCCGGCGATCTCCTCGCCGGTGATAGGTCCGTCTTTCTTAACGATTTCAACGATCTGTTCCTGCCTCTTGGTAAGTTCCACGTTAACTCTCCACCACCCCAAGAATGCCAAATGTGTTATACTATTTATGAAAACACAATTAATATTATACTATATTTATCTTAAATGTCCTCCTTTTTTGTGAGAAAATTCTACTTTTTATCCACAAAAAATTATATGCCTGGCAGCCTCTTTAAATGAAAAAATACCAAGGCTGCTACCAGTCACCAACGGCTAGCCGCTAATCACTATTTTGGTCAAATCCGCCACCGGCGCGATTAGATCGGCAATATTTCCCAGGAGGGAGAGGCGGTTATTTTTGACTTTTTGATCCTCAACCATGACCATTACCCCTTCAAAGAAGCTGTCAATATACATCTGCAGCAGGGCAAACCGCTGCAGGAACTGCCTATACTGGCGCTCCTCAAGGAATATTTTCATCTCATCTTTTGCTTTTAGGTACTCATTAAACAGGGTTCTTTCAACCTCTTCCGTGAAAACATCAGGACTAACTTCGCGGCCAGTGGCATTTTTTGCCAGGCTGGCAACCCTGTTAAAAGCCATCAGCAGCTTGCCAAAAATCTCCTGACTCCGCAGGTTAGTCAGGGCCTCGGCCCGGAGCAAGGTATCATTAAAGCGGTCATAGCCCGAAGCCAGCACGGCATCCACGACATCATAGCTGAAGCCGCGGTCCGCACATATATTCTTCAGGCGCTGCTGGAAGAAGTTCTGAACTTCAACCACGGTTTCTTCCAGGGAGAGCCTGGCTTTAATTTTACCCTCGTACAGGCTGTATGCTTTTTTGATAAGGTTTGTCAGTGAAAAATCAAGTTTAGCCTCCAGAACAATATGACAGATACCGAGGGCCTGCCTCCTTAGTGCGTAGGGATCCTGTGAGCCGGTAGGCTGAATACCCACTGCAAAACAGCCCACAATAGTATCAATCTTGTCAGCGATACTGATCAAGCGCCCTACTACCGTTTCCGGGAGGATGTCTCCGGAAAAACGGGGGAGATAATGCTCAAATATTGCGTCAGCTACACCCTGTCTTTCCCCGTTTTTTGCGGCATACTCCCGGCCCATGATGCCCTGGAGTTCAGGGAACTCATAAACCACATTGGTGACAAGGTCTGCTTTACTGAGGTGGGCAGCCTCCCTGAGGTCATCCAGTAAGTCAGCCTGACTGTGCCCAGTTTCTGAGGCCAGATACGTCCCCAGGGCCGCTATCCGCTCGACTTTTTCATACATCGTGCCCAGTCTTTCATGGAAAACTATTTTTTTCAGCTTATCTACATTAGCCCTAAGCGGTACTTTCATATCTTCTGTATAGAAAAATTCTGCATCCGCCAGCCGGGCCCGCAGGACTTTCTCGTTACCTTCCCGGACAGTGTCCAGGAATTCGTCTGTCCCGTTCCTCAGGGTAATAAATTTGGCCAACAGGCCGCCATCAGCTCCCACTACCGGGAAATAGCGCTGATGTTCACGCATTGGTGTGATAAGCACTTCCTTGGGCAGCCTGAGGTAATCCGCAGAGAACTTGCCGCAGAGAGCCGTAGGATATTCCAGCAGATGGGTCACTTCTTCCAACAATTCCTCATCGGGGACAACTTCGCCGCCTTCCCTGGCCGCCAATTCGATTACCTGCCGCCAGATCTTCTGTTTCCGCTCAATCTGGTCAACAATTACGTAACGTTCTCTCAACGTCTCTATATAATCAGAAGCCTGGGCTATCCCCACTGCTCCTTTCGATAAAAAGCGGTGGCCATAGGTAACCCTGCCCGATGACAGGCCTTCAATCTCAAAAGGAACCACTTCCTCCCCGTAAAGCCCGAGCAGCCACCGGATAGGGCGGGCAAACCTCATTTCTTTGCTGCCCCAGCGCATGGGTTTGGGAAAAGCTAACCCGTTAACTATACCCGTGCAAAAACCGGGCAGGAGACCACTGGTATCCTGGCCGGTGTGTTTCTTCACGGCAAAAACGTATTCACCGGCAGATGTATCCTTCACGGTCAATTCCCCTACACTTACACCCTGGCTCCGGGCAAAGCCTTCAGCCGCTTTGGTCGGATTTCCCTCGGCATCGAAGGCGGCCTTTTGGGCAGGGCCTTTTACCTCTTCGCTGAATTCTTCCTGTTTATCAGCCAAATTTGAAATATAAATAGTAAGGCGCCGTGGGGTGCCATAAGCTGCTACACTCGCACAAGCCAGCCGGTTTTCTTTCAGCCAGCTGTTGGCCAGCTCTTCCATTTGAGAGATGGAAGGCCCCATAAAACGGGCAGGTATTTCCTCCGTCCCTATTTCCAGCACAAAGTCCTTAGCCATTGACCACACCTCCCTTATTCATGAGGGGATAACCCAACTGTTCCCTCTGATCAGCATAAGCCTGGGCCACAATCCTGGCCATGTTGCGCACACGGGCAATATAGCCCTGCCGCTCTGTAACGCTGATGGCACCCCTGGCATCAAGAAGGTTGAAGGTATGTGAACATTTCAGGACATAGTCATAAGCTGGCAGGACAAACCC
>Ga0209347_1004810_pt1 | contig 13580 bp, 13 predicted proteins | sample AutmiccommuBRH23_FD_187382 | JGI IMG/M metagenome (GOLD analysis project Ga0209347, IMG submission 187382) | Deep subsurface microbial communities from Mt. Terri, Switzerland - Autotrophic microbial communities BRH/23 (SPAdes) (version 2) | ecosystem: Environmental > Aquatic > Deep subsurface >... | reverse complement strand
ACCAGCGTCGCTGATGGCCATTTTATTGCCTATCTTGGAGAGCTTTTCTGTTATCACCAGGGCATCCAAAAGAGTCCTGGCAATTTCCACCGGCTCGTTGGTGGCTGTTTTTAATGCCTTCTGCATGGCCTCCTCGCGCCTGGCCTTCTCTTCATCGGTGTTTTTGGGCATTCTGTATACTTCCATGAATTTGCCAAAGGCGGCGATATCAGCGGCCACCAGCTTTTCAAGCCTGGCTATAATAAAATAGGCCCGGCCGGTAATTTCCTTTATCTCGGCCTCCACCTCGGCATACTTGGGCTTTCCGTAGGTAAGGTTGCCCACCATGGCAGCCATGGCCACTCCCAGGGCTCCAACCATGGCCGAAACGCTTCCGCCGCCAGGGGTGGGCGCGTCGGAGGCAGATACCGCCAGTATTTTTCTAAAGGACTGGTCGAACATATCGTTCATCTCCTTTTTGCTTATACTGAATTTCTTTTTGGTCGGGAGACAGGAGACGGTAGACGGGAGACGGGAGGTAAAGGCATTCCTTATATGTAATTAAGGATATTACCGCATGGCACAGCTTGCAAAACTCCCGTCTCCTGACCCGAGGTATTACCCATAAGCACCTCCCGTCTCCCGTCTCCCGACCTTAGGTATTACCCTTAAGCAGATTACTTCCCTTGCAGCTTTATGGCCTTTAGAACATTCTTCTGGATGAGGACAGTGGTAAGGCTTCCTACACCGCCTGGAACCGGGGATATTAAGGAGGCCACTTCCTTGGCGTTTTCAAAGTCAACATCTCCACAGATGCCGCCCTCTATCTCGTTAATTCCAGCATCCACCACAATAGCGCCGGGCTTTATCCAGTCGGCCTTGACCATCTTGGCACGGCCCACGGCGGCCACCACAATGTCACCCTTGGCCACCTGTCCGGGCAGGTCCTGGGTTTTGGTGTGGCACACGGTAACAGTGGCATTCTGGTTCAGCATCATGAACACAAGCGGCTTGCCCACAGTCTCTCCACGGCCCACTATAACAGCATTCTTGCCTTTAATTTCCACTCCGCTGCGCAGCATCAGCTCTATGCAGCTCTGGGGGGTGGCAGGAAAAAGGCCGTCGCCTCCGCTTAGTATGTAGCCCCTGTTGATGGGGTGCGATCCGTCTACGTCCTTTATAGGGGACAATGTCTCCAGAACCTTTTTCTTATCTATATGCTTGGGCAGGGGGAGCTCTATCATTATTCCGTGCACGCTGTCATCCTTGTTCAGCTTGTCTACCAGGGCCAGTACTTCTTCTTCCTTGGCCGTTCCCGGCAGTGTAAACAGCTCGAAGTCAATTCCTACGTTGTTGCAGGACTTTTCCTTGGACCTGGCATAAACCACCGATGCAGGGTCGTCTCCGGCCAGTATTACAGAAAGTTTGGGAGCCAGTCCCCTTTCTCTGAGCGCGGCCACTTCGGCCTTGATTTCTTCCCTGATAGTTGCGGCAACTTTCTTTCCGTCCAGTAATTGTGCGGACATATATACCCTCTCCCTTCTTTTATTGAAATACGTTTATGTAATATAATTTAACTGTCTGTGCCGGCTACATCCTTTACTTCACAGTTTATACTTCCCCTGTAAAGCTCAATGTTAACCCTGTCGCCAGGCTCTATTTCCCCGGCGTCCCTGACTATGCGGCCGCTATCGGCCTTTATGCACACAGAGTAACCTCTGGCCAGTGTGCCCAGGGGGCTCAAAGTGTTGAGCCGGCCGGCCAGGTAGGAGAAATTGTTTTTACTGACTGTAATAAAATTACGGGCTGATTTTTGCAGACCCTTTATGCTGCTGTCACAGGCCATGGCCCCGGGGCCGCAAATAACATCCACGGGCCGGCGGAAAGCCCTGCTCTGCAAACAGTTTTCCAGTCTCCGGCCGGAGCCCTGCAGCTGTTTGCTTAAAGCACTGAACATACGATGTCCCAGGGTGGCCAGGGTATACTCTATATCGGCCTTCACCGGCACCACCAGCTCAGCAGCAGCCGATGGGGTCGGAGCCCTTAAATCGGCCACCATATCGGCAATGGTAAAGTCTGTTTCGTGGCCCACAGCCGAAATTACCGGAATACCCGACATGTATATGGCCCTGGCCACCTCTTCGGTGTTAAAGGCCCAGAGCTCTTCCAGAGAGCCACCGCCCCTGCCGACTATGATCACTTCGGCCTGGCCATGGGCGTTCATCATTCTTATGCCTGCCGCAATCTGACCCGGGGCGGTGTCACCCTGGACGGTAACCGGAGTCAGTATTATCAAGGCCCCCGGCCAGCGGCGGCCTATTATTTCAATCATATCTCTGACAGCGGCACCGGTGCGGGAAGTAACAATGCCAATACAGCCGGGCAGTGGGGGTATCTTTTTCTTCCTGGTCTGGTCAAAGAGTCCTTCCAGGCGCAGCTTTTCCTTTAGCTGCTCGAAGGCAACGTATAGGGCACCTACACCGTCAGGCTCCATTTCTTCAGCGTAGAGCTGGTAGCTGCCGTCCCTTTCATAAACCGAGACATAGCCGCGCACCCTGACCGACATGCCATTTTCCGGCACAAACACCAGCCGTGAAGCTCTGGACCGGAACATAACCGACTTGATACAGCAGGCACTGTCTTTCAGGGTAAAATAAATATGGCCGCTTCCGGCTTGCTTAAGGTTAGATATCTCGCCCTTTACCCACAGGCTGGCCAGAAGGGCATCTCTTTCAAAAACACCCTTTATGTATGATGTCAGTTCCGAGACTGTAATAATACGCATGCTGCTGACCATAAATATTCTCTCCCACCGGGGGCTCCAGGCTTACAGGCAGGGCCGCGGAATATAATCCGCGACCCCGCCTGCTATCTTTTTAAATGGTTAGGCCTTCTTGCTCTGCAGGTATTCGTGAATTGACCGGGCCCCTATCTTGCCGGCGCCCATAGCCATGATCACAGTGGCAGCGCCGGTGACAACGTCTCCTCCGGCGTAAACCCCCGGCTTTGAGGTGGCCCCTGTTTCCACGCTGGCCACTATATTGCCTTTTTTGTTTATTTCAAGGCCCTTGGTGGTCCTGGGCACCAGCGGGTTCGGCCCCTGTCCTATGGCCACCACCACGGTATCCACTTCCATCGTATACTCAGAACCCTTTATGGCCACAGGGCTTCTGCGGCCCGAGGCATCCGGCTCTCCCAGCTCATACTTGAGGCACTCCATGGACTTGACCACGCCGTTGTCATCCCCATTAATCCTGGTGGGGCTGGTCAGCAGGGCAAATTTGACACCCTCTTCGTGGGCGTGCTCAACCTCTTCGTGCCTGGCCGGAAGCTCTTTGTCCGAGCGGCGGTATACTATCCAGGATTCCTCGGCGCCCAGCCTTAAGGCCGTGCGGGCAGCGTCCATGGCCACGTTTCCACCGCCCAGGACGGCAACCTTTTTGCCAATCCTGATGGGGGTGTCATAGTCGGGGAACTTGTATGCCTTCATCAAGTTGGTCCGGGTAAGAAACTCGTTGGCTGAATAAACTCCGCAGAGGTTTTCTCCGGGTATTTTCATGAAGTAGGGAAGTCCGGCGCCGGTGCCGATAAACACGGCATCAAAACCCGCCTCCATAAGTTCATCCACGGTGGAAAACTTGCCAACCACCGAGTTAACGTCTATATCTACCCCGAGCTTTTTAAGGTTTTGCACTTCGGCCTGCACCACAGCCTTGGGCAGACGGAATTCAGGTATGCCGTACATAAGCACTCCTCCGGCAACATGGAGGGCCTCAAAAACGGTGACCTTGTGACCCAGTTTGGCCAAATCGGAGGCGCAGGTAAGCCCTGCCGGCCCGGAACCTACCACAGCCACCTTAAAGCCGGTGGCAGGGGCCACTTCAGGAAGTTTTACACCGGTTTCCAGCTCCAGGTCGGCACAAAATCTCTCAATCCGGCCAATTCCCACAGGCTCATGCTTTTTGCCCAGGGTGCAATATTTTTCGCACTGGTTTTCCTGGGGGCAGACCCTGCCGCACACAGCCGGAAGGGCGTTCTTTTCTTTAATTTTGGCAATTGCCCCGCTAAAGTCGCCTTCGGCTGCCAGCTTAAGGAAGGAGGGAATATCCACTTCCACCGGGCAGCCCTGGCGGCAGGGCTCATTTTTGCACTGCAGGCAGCGCTGGGCCTCGGCTACCGCTGTTTCCCTGGTGTATCCGGTGGCCACCTCGCTGAAGTTTTTGGCTCTTACAATGGGATCCTGGGCAGGCATGGGAGCCTTATTGGGCACAATCTTCTTTTTGGGTTTCGATGTATCTGTCATTATTTGCCACCTCCGCATCCGCACTTGCAGGTGTGTTTCTTTTCCTTTGACCTCTGTTCCTCTTCACGGAAATAGGCGCCGCGCTTGGACAGCTCGGCCCAGTCCACCTGGTGGCCGTCAAATTCCGGCCCGTCCACACAGACAAATTTGGTCTCTCCGTTCACCGAAACCCTGCAGCAACCGCACATTCCGGTGCCGTCCACCATCAGGGCATTGAGGCTGACAACTGTCTTTATCCCTAATTCCCTGGTGACGTTGCAGCAGGCCTTCATCATAGGCTGCGGTCCAATAGCAATAACCAGGGCTATATTTTCCTTGCCTCTTGTTTCAGCGATTTCTTTTATCACGTCGGTACCAAAGCCTTTGCGGGCGTAAGATCCGTCATCAGTGGTCACATGCAGCTCGGTGCAGGCTGCACGCATTTTGTCTTCCCAGAATAAAAGATCCTTGGTCCTGGAGCCGATGATTCCAACCACATGGTTTCCTGCCTCTTTCAAGGCCTTGGCTATGGGATGAACAGGAGCGATACCGACTCCGCCGCCAACCACCAGAACAGTGCCGAACTTCTCTATGTGAGAGGGCTCACCCAGAGGGCCAACAAAATCCTGGATAAACTGTCCCTCTTCCATGGCCCCCAGCTGTTCGGTGGTTTTGCCAACTTCCTGATAAACAATGGTTATAGTTCCCTTTTCCCGGTCAAAGTCGGCAATGGTCAAAGGAATCCTTTCGCCTTCTTCGTCAATGCGAAGGATGATGAACTGTCCGGCCTGGCAACTTTTAGCGACTTTTGGAGCTTCAATGTCCATTAACTTGATGATCGGCGAGAACACTTCTTTCCGCAGTATCTTGTACAAGTCTTTACCCCTCCCTGATTTTCTATATAATTATTAAAATAATTTTCTAGTAATATGGCTCAAATTCCTGCCGGGAGCAACTAGACTTATGAACAAATTTTATATAACCCGGTTTAAATCAATAAAAAAAAATGAAGGAATTTGTTACAAATCTTCCTTCATAAGACTGGCTTCCCCCAAAAACTCACTTTCCGGGGCCAGACCTTCTGCTACACAATTTTTTATTAATTTTCCCAATATGCCGTTGACAAACTTTCCTGATTCTTCACCACCGTATAATTTGGCCAGATCAACGGCCTCATTTACAGTTACGCTGGAAGGTATGTCGTCCCGGTGCATTATCTCGTAGACAGCCAGGCGCATAATATTATGATCCACCCGGGCCAGCCTTTCAATATTCCAGTCCCTGCTCAGGGCGGCAATAATGCCGTCTATCTCACTTTGATGGCCTATGGTGCCAAAAACCAGCTCCCTGGCAAATTTAAAGTCTTCCTGATTCAGCGGCCCCAGCTTTTCAGCTTCTTCCTCCAGTGTCTCGCTGATGTCGGAGGTGTTTTTGATGGCCCTTTCCGATTCAATTCCGCCCACCTCAACCTGGTACAGTGTCCTCAGCACCGTTTCCCGTGCCTGTCTTCTACCCATTGCCGCCTCCCGCGCGCTATTATTTTTCCCTGAACCTGCCCAGGAACAGCTCCCTTAGGTCGGTCCTACGGTCAATCTGTTTGCCTATATAATATCCTGCCACTATACATAGAGATACGAACACAGCCTTAAAAATCCCATAGGTAATGGCAAACCATCCGAATACCAGTCCCAGCGTTATTCCGGCCACCTTGCCCCTGTTTCTCTGCAGTAATTCCAAAATCTGCTCAGTATCCAATACCCGCACCCCTTTATTCTACCCGCAATTTTTGTGCAGAGATATTGTTCACCACTATTTTTATATCCTTGACCTCAATTCCGGTTACCTGCAATACTCTGTCAGCTATAACCTTTTGCAGGCTTCCGGACAGCTGTGGTATGGACACATCGGGGGCCACCACTGTTTTTACCCGTATCCCTATGCCCTGGGGAGATCTTACCACGTTAGATCTGGCTTCCTTTATCCCCCTCTGGTCCAGGGCGACCTTTTCCACCAGTGACTCTATTGCTTCCAGGGCAATGCGAATTTGGCCCAGAGAACCCTCCTGAACCACAGCCTGCTTCTTAACCGGCTTTAAGCCCGCCCATATTATCCTCAGCCCGGCCAGTACACTAATGGCCAGAAGAGCGAAGGCAGTCTCCCGGAAGCCTGGCTGATCCTTAAGGGCAGCATAGAATTGAGCAGGCCATGCCCAGCCTGCCAGAACCGCCGTGCAGACCAATGCCGCCGCTAAACCGGCCAGTGCGTATACTATGGCAATACCCCTGTCCAAAGGACTCATAATTTCACCCCCGGCTTGTGTACTTGTCAAATTCAGGCTAAATCAACGCCAACAGGGCCTTTTGCAGTCAAATATTTATTTTACCCTGTGGTCCTCTTCCTTAACGTCCTGGCTGAAGGCAACTCCCTGCACATTTACATTAACCTCCACCACAACCAGGCCGGTCATGTTTTCAATGGCTTTTTTTACATTTTCCTGTATCTTTGCGGCCACATCGGGAATGCGTTTTCCATATTCTATCACCACAAAGGTATCGACGGCAGTTTCCTTTTCTCCCACCTCCACCTTTACTCCCTTGGACATATTCTTTCTGCCCAGCATTTCGGCAATGCCGCCCACCACGCCGCTGCTCATGCCTACCACACCCTGAACCTCAGTGGCCGCCAGACCGGCTATTATTTTCACAACCTCATCAGCTATCCTTATGGAACCCAGCCCGTTATGCTCGTCCTTTATCAAAACATCATTACCGCCATTCATTTCCATTTATATTCACCTGCCGTTTCCTGCTATTTTTTACCTTATAGGCAAGTTAATTATAACAGAACGTTTTAGCCAAATCAAACAAAAGAGCCCCCAAGGGGCTTTTTTGGGCTTTTAGCAACCATAAAGCAGGGCAAAAAAACTCCTGTCTCCTGTATTCTGTCTCCTGTCTCCCGACCGGCATTATTACCCTCAAGCTTACGTAATCCTTCTCTGTATAAAGTTGGTATAGATCTCCCCTCTTTTAAAGAAGGCGTTATCCAGTACCTTCTGGTGGAAAGGAATGGTGGTGGCAACTCCTTCTATCCTGAATTCCCCCAGAGCCCTTCTCATTCTCTCAATGGCCTCTCCCCGGTCTCTTCCCCAGGTGATTATCTTACCTATCAGGGAGTCGTAATTGCGGGGCACCTCCCAGCCCTGGTAGGCGGCACTGTCCACCCTCACCCAGGGTCCTCCCGGAGGAATATATTCGGTTATTGTACCGGGAAAGGGGGCAAAGTTTCTGGCCGGGTCCTCAGCGTTAATCCTGCACTCAATGGCCCAGCCGGTTATGGTAATATCCTGCTGGGATATAGAAAGCTTTTCACCGGCCGCTATGGCTATCTGTTCCTTGACCAGGTCTATCCCGGTGATCATCTCAGTTACCGGGTGCTCCACCTGAATCCGGGTGTTCATTTCAATAAAATAGAATTTCTTGTTCTTATCCAGCAGGAATTCTATTGTCCCGGCACTGTGATAGCCTACAGTTGCAGCTGCCCTCAGCGCCATCTCCCCCATTTCTTCCCTCAGCGACTGGGTAAGGGCGGTGGAGGGGGCCTCTTCGATCACCTTCTGGTTTCTTCTCTGAATGGAGCAGTCCCTTTCACCCAGGTACACTAAATTTCCGTACCTGTCTCCCAGTATCTGAAATTCTATGTGCCGGGGCTCCTCCAGGTATTTTTCCATATATACGTCGGAGCAGCCGAAGGCTGCCTTTGACTCGCTCCGGGCAGTCTGAACGGATTTGATAAGGTTTTCCGGGCTGTGCACCACCCTCATTCCCTTGCCGCCCCCACCGGCCGAGGCCTTAACTATTACCGGGTAGCCTATCTTTTCCGCTATCTCCAGCGCTCTCCCGGTATCTTCAACAATCCCGTCGGATCCGGGCACCACCGTAACACCGGCCCTGATCATGGTCTCCCTGGCCACTGCCTTGTCGCCCATATTCTCTATGGCTTCTGCCGAGGGCCCTATAAAAGTTATTCCCTGTTCCTCCACCAGCCTGGCGAAGCCGGCATTTTCCGCCAGAAATCCATATCCGGGATGAATGGCGTCAGCTCCGGTTACCAGGGCCGCGCTGATTATGTTCGGTATCTTCAGGTAGCTTTCCGATGGCTGCGCCGGGCCAATGCATACCGACTGGTCGGCAAACTTTACATGAAGAGACTCCCTGTCGGCCTCGGAATAAATCGCCACCGACTGAATTCCCAGTTCCCGGCAAGCCCTTATTATCCTGAGGGCTATCTCCCCTCTGTTGGCAATGAGTATTTTTTTGAACATAGGCACCTCTACTGATTAATTTTTATGACAAACAACGGCTGTCCATATTCCACCGGGGAGCCGTTCTCGGCCAGTATCTCCACAATCTTGCCGGAAACCTCGGACTCTATCTCATTCATCAGCTTCATGGCCTCAACAATGCACAGAGTCTGGCCCTTGACAACCAAATCTCCCACACTGGCAAAGGGGGCTGCGTCAGGGGCCGGAGACCGGTATAAGGTCCCCACCATGGGTGACTTGACGATCAGGTGCCCCTCTTCCTCCGGCGTAAGGGAGGGTTTATTCTCAACTGCCACGGCCGGGCTTTGGCCGGTATTTTTTAGCGGGAGCTTTTCTCCTTCAACGCCTTCAGGCCCTGACTTCCTTATGGAGACCCGCATCCCGTTATTTTCCAGAGCCAGCTCCTGGATGTCAGAGTTATTTATAAGCTGTACCAGTTCCTTTATGTCCTGTATATTCATTTCCAATTCCTCCTCAGTGTCCGGATTTTTTATTTTCCTTTTTGAGGGAAACTCAACCGGCACAGGCTTAATTGTTCCGTCCTTCTGTTTCTTCCTGTTCTCAAAAAACTTTGTGGCTATTTGCGGGAACATGGCGTAGATCAGGAATTCTTCTTCGGTTTCCGCCATTCCCCGGGCCTCTTCCCTTACTTTTTGCATCCTGGGCTCCAGCAAATTGGCCGGCCTGCAGGAGTACTCCTCCCTGTCACCTAAGAGCTTTGCTTTTATTCCTTCATCCATGGGGGCCGGCGGCCTTCCGTACAGCCCCTGGGCATATGACCTGACTTCTCCGGGGATAAGTTTATACCGCTCTCCGGAAAGTACGTTAAGCACCGCTTGGGTGCCTACTATCTGGCTGGTTGGCGTGACCAGAGGAGGGTACCCGAATTCCTCTCTTACCCTGGGTATCTCCTTCAGCACCTCGGGCAGCTTATTCAGAGCCTTCTGCTCCTCCAGCTGGGTGATCAGATTGGTAATCATTCCGCCGGGGACCTGGTGCTCAAATACCCTCATATCATTTATCCGGGTTACCCCCCGCTCCTGTCCAAGATCCTGCCTCAGCTTTTCAAAATAGCGGGCCATTTCAAAAAGCTTACCCAGGCTTAGGCCTGTGTCATAGGGGGTGTTTTTAAGTGCCCTGACCACAGTCTCCACCGGAGGCTGAGAGGGGCCGAAGGCAAGGGGCACTGAGGCTGTGTCAATTACATCCACTCCAGCCTCGGCGGCCTTAAGGTAGGTTCCTACTGCCAGACCTCCAATGTAGTGACTGTGCAGCTGCACTGGAAGGCCCACCTTTTCCCTGAGAAGCTTTACCAGGTCGAAGGCGGTGTATGGGGTCAGCAGCCCGGCCATATCCTTTATGCATATGGAGTCGGCTCCTATGCGGGCCAGTTCTGTGGCGGTCTCTATATAGTGATCGGTGGTGTGCACCGGGCTGACCGTGTACACCACTGCGGCCTGCACGTGCGCCCCCGCCTTTTTCGCTGCCCTTATTGAGGTTTCAAGATTCCTTATATCATTCAGGGCATCAAAAACCCTTATAATGTCGATGCCATTTTCCACTGACTTTTTGACAAAGGCCTCCACCACGTCATCGGGATAATGCTGGTAGCCCACCAGTGACTGGCCTCTCAAGAGCATCTGCAGAGGTGTTTTTTTAAGGCGCACCTTTAATGCCCTCAGCCTCTCCCAGGGGTCCTCGTTAAGAAATCTGAGGCAGACATCAAAAGTGGCCCCACCCCAGACCTCCATGGAGTGAAAGCCTATGCCGTCCATTAGTTCAGCCACAGGAAGCATATCCTCTGTCCTCATCCTGGTTGCCCAAAGGCTCTGGTGACCATCCCTCAACGTGGTGTCAGTAATTTTAATAGCTGGCAAATTTAACCCTCCACCCAGTGGTTAACTGTTTAATTTATGTTTGAAACTGCAATGATCACATTTAATATGTAATCGCATAGCCATTATATGCGATTTGGCATTGTTCAGAAAGCTTATTTGGCGAAGTATACAATATTCCTACAGATACAATGGTATTTCATACAATAACCCGGTATACAATGTACTTTGCTCAAAATATTAAGGGGACGACGCCTCTGACTCACTTTCTCCTTTAAGAGAGTGAGCCGGGAGCACCGTCCCCATATGATGCATTCATATAAACTTACTGCTTTTTGGGAATAATCACTATCCCCTGTTCACCAAAACCGGTTTCCCTGGAAACTATATCTATTATGCCGGCCTCCTCGGCAGGGCTGAAGCTCCTGCTTTCCATGACCACCGTTACCCCCCTGCGGTCCATGCAGACCACAGCGTCCCGGTAGCCCTTTGCCCGGAGCAGGTTTTCCACCCTTACCTCCTTTGAAATACTGCCGCTTATCTCCATCAGCTGATCTTGGGCTGTCTTTCTGGTTTCAGCCGCTGAAGAAGGGTTATTGACTATCTCTTCCAGTATCTCAACCTGCCTGCCCCTTGATTTTTCTCTCTGCAGCCGGTATTCCACAAAAAAGTTTTCGTTTTCCTGCCCTCCCGCAGCCGGGATTCTGCTTTCCGGCGGCCCCGCACTGACCTTCCCGCCTGACCGGTCCAGATCAGCGGGGAGATCCGGAGATACAGCGCTGGTGGCCTGTCCGCCGGATGAAAAAAGCCCTGACGATCCGGTATAGACAAGGAGAAGGGCCGCGGCCCCCAGCACAAACATCACCGTAATGAAGGCTTTCCGCATATTGATAAATACCATCACCGGATACCTCCTTCACCGGGAAGAACCAGTATTTTATGGGGCTCAACATCCAGGGACACACGTACTGCCTCAAAAAGCCTTTCTTTTACCTTGGGGTCCGAGGCCCCCCCGGCCACCACCAGTACTCCTGCTATCCTGGAGGCGCTTTCCATCTCCACCACAGGCTCATCGCCATTTCCACCTTTGGCTATGACCATCTGGGTGGCATCACTGTTTTCATTTATTGTCCTGGTTCCTCCGCCCTGGTCTTTTTCCAGTGTGTTCTTACTTCCGGCTGTTTTATTCAGTGCGTATAATTCCCTGGCCGAAGACTCCAGCCTGACCGTTACCTTTACACTGCCGCTGCCCTCAATGCCCTCCAGCATTTTTTCCAGCCTGGCAGACAGAGACTCCTCCTCACCGGCCATTTTTGATTTTTCCGGGGCAGGCAGGGGCTCTGCCGCTTTAGCGCTTATACTCTCGGTCTTTGCGCTGCTGTCTGTGCCTGGGCCGGTGTTGCCAAGCAGAATCAATGATACGCCCATTATTACAGCGCAAGCCAGTAAAAAAAATTTTTTACGACTGAATTTTACCGGTCCCCGGCCACCGCCATTACCCGATTTTCCACCGATCCAGCCTGCTAAACCGGACACAAGAAAAACCCCCTTCACTTAAAAATGATTTTCACCTGATCCGGTGAAAGGTTATAAAAGCTGGCCACTTTATCGGCGGCGCTCCTGGCGGCCTCCACCTTTTCGGGGGAAGGCCTGTCACCGGCTGCCGAAACGGTATGCTTGTCTCCCGCATTTACCGATACTGTGTCCACCGGCCTGATCTGCCTGCTGTCTGAACTGCCCCCGCCGATCACCAGATTAATCTCCCTGATCATTCCGTAATCTTTTTTTGAGGGGTCGTCCTGCACAATAACCTCTGCGCCGGACAGGCTAATCCTGCTGTCCAGGCCGGCCAGCCCGGCAATCTGCTTTTCCATCCCCTGCCGGTAGTGCTCCATGGCCCTTCTTTTGTTTTCCTCATCCAGCCTTTTCCCCCGCTCCATTATATCCAGCCTTTGGCCCCCACTGCTTTCGTCCCGCCAGGCGTACTCCTCTATCTCCTTGAAAAGCCCCCCTCCGGAGAGCCCGTTGACTGCCTGTATAACCGCAACAATAACCATAAGTCCCAGCACCATTTTGGTATATCTTCTCATTTCCCCGCCGGGAAGCATCATTTCCAGCAGTACGGCCAGTATAACTATGATCACCAGATTCTGCACCAGCGCCCGCAGTGTTTCCATAGACTGCCTCCCCTTAAAAGCTAGCTTCTCAGCATTACCGTTATATTACCCACCGCCACCACTATGGCCAGGGTGAAAAAGAAAAGCAGCCCCGCCGTGGCCACCACGGCAAACACAGAAAGCAGGCTGTTGCCCAGATCATTGAGGCAGCCGGCCACCTGCCCTTCTTCCACAGGCTGGATCATTGCCCCGGCCAGCTTGTAGATAAGGGCAATGCAGAGTATTTTAAGCAGGGGCATGATCATTATGGACAGCACCACAATCACTCCGGCAATGCCCACAGCGTTTTTAATCAGCAGCGATGAGCTTACAATGGCCTCCAGGGCGTCTGAAAACATTCCTCCCACCACCGGCACGAAAGCGTCTGTGGCAAATTTAGCAGTTCTTAAAACAACACTGTCTCCCACCGCCCCGGCCACTCCCTGTATGGATAAGATCCCAAGGAATATGGTACTCACCGCCCCCAGAATGCCCATGGCCACATTTCTTATGAGCCCGGCCAGGTTGGACACCTTGAATTTTGAGGACAGATTGCTGACCAGTACCAGTACGGCTGAAAAAAGCAGCAGGGGCAGCACAATATTCTTTATTATGGTGGCTATAAGGGCTATGCTTATAAACACCACCGGCTGGTATATGGCTGCGGCGGTAAACCCCCCCACCGCCACCAGGAGGGTAAGGAGCACCGGCAGTATGACCTGCATAAAGGTAACCATCCTGTCTACAACCTCCCGGCCGGAGTTCACCGCCAGGGTAAAGGACCCTATGGCCAGGGTCACCATTACCAGATAGGTCACCATGTAGGTAAGCTGCCCGGTGGACCCTTTTTCAAAGGCTGCGGTGAGGTTTTGCAGAACCGCGCAGATGATGGCCAGTATAACAAGCTTGCCCAGAAGGGATGAATTGGCCACCACCTCCATGAATATATAAGAGGCCAGTTTTTTTAAAAGCTCTCCGGGGCTGAAGCTCACCTCATTCCGGGCTAT
>Ga0209347_1004809_pt1 | contig 13581 bp, 12 predicted proteins | sample AutmiccommuBRH23_FD_187382 | JGI IMG/M metagenome (GOLD analysis project Ga0209347, IMG submission 187382) | Deep subsurface microbial communities from Mt. Terri, Switzerland - Autotrophic microbial communities BRH/23 (SPAdes) (version 2) | ecosystem: Environmental > Aquatic > Deep subsurface >... | reverse complement strand
TGGCTTGCTCTGCTGACTTGATGTCTTTGTTGGGGACGAAGTGGTCGGGGACGAGGGCTACCCGCTCCCGGTCGAAGACTTCTGCTACTCCGATTTTTTCAAACTCTTTGATCGCCACCGGCGCGGTAATGTCGTTGCCCAGCACCAGGTCGACGCGGGCGTTGATCAGTTCGCCGGGAACTACTTCTTCTTTGCCGGCGTGGGCCGCCAGGATCTTTTCGGTTATGGTCATCGGCACGGATTGTCACCTCAAATCGCGTTATTTTAAATCATATGGGCTCCGGGCAGGCTGCCTGCTCCCTTTCGTAAACCAGCTTGTTCACAGCGCTGAGATCGGCTCTGGCGCCGGCTTCCAGGATGCCGGCGCCAGAGCCGCGGCCCCTGCAAGTCGTGAGCCGCAGGGCCAGGCCGCCCGTGACGCCTTTGCCGGCTGACGGCGCCCGCTTTTTTTACCCGATCGCCTCAGCAATGGTGGAGCCGGCCAGGACCATGGGCATCACGTTCTCCTCGTCGTCAATGATGCAGTCGACGAGGACGCCCCCCGGCGACTGCATTACCTCGGGCAGAATCGCGGCCAGCTGTTCCGGGGTGCTTACCGTGTAGCCTTTCATCCCGTAGACGCGGGCCAGGGCGGCGAAGTCCGGGCAAAACTGGAAGTGAACGGAACTGTAGCGCTTGCTGCAGTAAAATTCCTGGAGCTGGCGCACCATTCCCAACTGGTGGTTATTGAAGACAAAAATCTTGATCGGCAGGTTCTGCTCGGCGGCCGTGCCCAGTTCCTGGATGTTCATCTGGATGCCGCCGTCCCCCACGATCAGGATCACCGGCCGGTCCGGCGCGCCCATCTGGGCGCCGATGGCGGCCGGAAGGCCGAAGCCCATGGCGCCGAGCCCCCCCGAGGTAACGAAGCTGTTGGGATCGCGGAAACGCAAGTACTGGGCCGCCCACATCTGGTGCTGCCCCACGTCGGTAACCACGATGGCGTCCCTGCTCATCAACTGGTCCATTTTTTCCAGAACGCACTGCGGTTTCATCTTGCCTTCCTGACAATAGGAGAGGGGGTGCTCCTCTTTGAGCTGCTTGATCCGCTCGACCCACCGGGCATTCTCTTTTTTCCTCAACAAAGGCAGGATCCCGCCGAGCACGTTCTTGACGTCACCCACGATGGGCAGGTCAATGCGCACGTTCTTGCCGATCTCGGCCGGGTCGATGTCGATGTGGATCATTTTGGCCGTTGGCGCAAAACCGCTGATCTTGGCCACCACCCGGTCATCGAAGCGGGCGCCGACGGCGATTAAGAGGTCGCACTCGGTCACGGCCAGATTGGCGTAGCGGGTGCCGTGCAGGCCGAGCATACCCAGAAAAAGGGGATGGTCGCCGGGGAAGCAGCCCAGCCCCATCAGGGTGTGGGTAACCGGGGCGGAAATGGTTTCGGCCAGTTCCTTCAACTCCGGCGACGCGCCGGAAATTCGCACACCGCCGCCGGCGTAAATGACCGGCCGCTCGACCTCCATCAGCATTTTCGCAACCTGCTTGATCATGCCGGAATGCCCCTTATAGGTGGGCTTGTAGCCCGGCAGGTCAACGTTCTTCGGGTACTTGAACTTGATCATGGCCTGGGCCACGTCCCTGGGCAGGTCGATCAGCACCGGGCCGGGGCGCCCGGTGGCGGCGATGTGGAAGGCCTGCCGGACGATTTTCGGCAGTTGGGCCGGGTCCTTGACCAGGTAGTTGTGCTTGGTCACCGGCAAGGTGATGCCGGTGATGTCCACTTCCTGGAAGGCGTCGGTACCGATCTGGCTGGTCGGCACCTGGCCGGTGATCACCACCATGGGCACCGAGTCCATGTAGGCGTTGGCAATGCCGGTGACCAGGTTGGTCGCGCCCGGCCCGGAAGTGGCGAAGCAAACCCCCACCCGGCCGGTCACCCGGGCGTAGCCGTCGGCCGCGTGGGCGGCCCCCTGCTCGTGGCGGACCAGGACGTGCTTCATTGAAGAATTGATCAGGGCGTCGTACAGCGGGAGGATCGCACCGCCGGGGTAGCCAAACACCAGCTCGACCCCCTCCTGCTCCAGGCACCGGACCAGAGCTTCCGCTACGGTAATTTCCATGGCATTCCCTCCCAATTCAGTAGTCGGTCGTCGGTCGTCGGTAGACTAATTTTCACGTACCACCGACACCGCCTCATTTATAATGAAATTACGTTACCCAGGAAAACGCGTATCTTTATCAGCCGTTTTTTACCCGACGTCCGACGTCCGACGTCCGACGACTATTTCTTCAGCCAGGGCATCATGCCGCGCAGTTCGGCGCCGACATTTTCAATGAGAGAGTTCTTTTCCCGCTTGGCAATGGCGTTGAAGACCGGGCGGTTGACCTGGTTTTCCAGCATCCACTTACTGGCGAACTCGCCGTTTTGGATCTCCGACAGCACCTTTTTCATTTCCTTGCGGGTCTCTTCCGTGATGATACGCGGGCCGGTCATATAGTCGCCGTACTCGGCGGTGTTGCTGATGGAATAGCGCATGAAAGAGAGGCCGCCCTCGTTGATCAGGTCGACGATCAGTTTCATCTCGTGCAGGCACTCGAAATAGGCCATCTCGGGGGCGTAGCCGGCCTCCACCAGGGTGTCGAACCCGGCCTTGATCAGCTCGGTGACGCCGCCGCAAAGCACGGCCTGCTCGCCGAAGAGGTCGGTCTCGGTCTCCTCGCGGAAGGACGTGTCAAAGACACCAGCCCTGGTGCAGCCGATACCCCTGGCGTAGGCGAGGGCAATGTCCTTGGCCTGGCCGGTGTGGTCCTGGTGCACCGCCACCAGACCGGGCACGCCCTTGTTCTCCTGGTACATCCGCCGCACCATATGGCCCGGACTCTTGGGCGCCACCATGAAGACGTCCACGTCGGACGGCGGCACGATCTGCCCGAAGTGGATGTTGAAGCCATGGGAAAACATCAGGGCCTTGCCCTCCGTCAGGCAGGGCTGAATTTCCTCTTTGTAGATCTTCCCCTGCAGCTCGTCCGGCAGCAGGATCTGGATGATGTCGGCCGCCTTGGCCGCTTCGGACACCGTCGCCACGGCCAGGCCGTCGGTCTGGGCCTTGGGCCGGCTCTTCGAGTCGCCGCGCAGGCCCACGACCACGTCGAGGCCGCTGTCTTTCAAGTTCTGAGCCTGGGCGTGACCCTGGCTGCCGTAGCCCATTATGGCGATCTTTTTGCCCTTCAGTAGGTTTAGATCGGCATCCTGATCATAATACACTCGTACCATCGGTAGAATCCTCCTCATCTTTTCGATTGCTGATCGAATTGGACCTGGGACCCCTGAGCACAGCTACTTTTCCCGTCCGCACCAGTTCTTTGATGCCGAACGGGCGCATGGTGCTTTCAAAAGCGTTGATTTTGCCCTCGTTGCCCGTAACTTCAATGGTCAGTGTCGAGCGGCCCACATCTACGATGCGGGCGCGGAAGATGTCGACCAGCTGCATGATCTCGGCGCGCATATGGGTTTCGGCGTGCACCTTGATCAGGACCAACTCCCGGTCGACGTATTCATCCCTGGTGATGTCGCTGATTTTAATCACGTCGACCAGCTTGTGGAGCTGCTTGGTCACCTGCTCCAGCACCCGGTCGTCCCCCTCCACCACGATGGTCATGCGCGAAACGGCAGAATTGTCTGTCCTGCCTACGGACAGGCTGTCGATGTTAAAGCCCCGCCGGCTGAAGAGGCCGGCCACCCGGGCCAGCACGCCCGGGTTGTTTTCCACCAGTACCGCAAGGGTGTGCAGCATCATCGATCAATCCTCCTCACTTTTACCCGAGCATCTTGTTCAAGGACTCGCCGGGCGGGACCATCGGCATCACGTTTTCTTCCCGCTCCACGATGAAATCGATCATCACCGGCCTGGATGACTTGATGGCCTGCTCGATGGCCGGCCCCACTTCGGCCCGCTTGGTCACCCGGATTCCCTCGGCGCCGTAGGCCTCGGCCACCTTGACGAAGTCGGGGTTGGTAAGCTCGGTATGGGAGTAGCGCCGGTTGTAAAAGAGCTCCTGCCACTGCCGGACCATGCCCAGAAAGCCGTTGTTCAGGATCGCCGCGTTGATCGGCAGCTCGTAGTTGACCGCCGTGGTCAGCTCCTGCATGTTCATCTGGATACTGCCGTCACCGGCGATGTCGAATACCACTTCACCGGGGCAGCCCACCTGCACGCCGATGGCGGCCGGCATACCGTAGCCCATGGTGCCCAGCCCGCCGGAAGAAATGAAGGAGCGGGGCCTGGTAAAGGTGTAATAGTGGGCCGCCCACATCTGATGCTGGCCGACTTCGGTGGTGATGCGGGCGTCGCCGCCGGTTTTTTTGTAAATCTCCCGGATGATGGACTGGGGCTTCAGGGCGTTGATGTCGCAAAAGGTCAGGGGGAACTCCTTTTTCCAGGTCAAGATTTTTTCCCGCCAGGCCTCCCCGAGGCGCGGCTGCAGCCGCTCCAGAAGCTGTTTGAGAACCCTCTTCACGTCCCCGATGAGGGGGATGTCCACCGATACATTTTTCCCTATTTCCGCCGGGTCTATGTCGATGTGGATGATTTCGGCATCCGGGGCAAAGGTCTCCAGCTTTCCGGTCACCCGGTCGTCAAACCGCGCCCCGACGGCGATCAGGAGATCGCACTCGCAAACGGCGTAGTTGGCGTACTTGGTGCCGTGCATGCCTAGCATACCCAGGGACAGCGGGTGGTTGCCGGGAAATCCGGACAGCCCCATCAGGGTGGTGGTCACCGGGGCCGCCAGCAACTCGGCCAGTTGCAGCAGTTCCCCGTATGCGCCGGAAATGACCACGCCGCCGCCGGCGTAGAGCACCGGCCGCTCGGACCGGGCGATCAACTGCGCGGCCGCAGCCACCAGCAGCGGGTCAGCGTCCAGCACCGGCTTGTAGCCGGGCAGGCGCAACTCGCCCGGCAATTCGTATTCCGTCACGCCTGCGGAAACGTCACGGGGGATGTCGATCAGCACGGGTCCGGGCCGGCCGGTGGTGGCGATGTGAAACGCTTCCTTGACCACCTGCGCCAGTTCACCAGGGTCCCTGACCAGGTAATTGTGCTTCGTGATTGGCATGGTGATGCCGGTAATGTCCGCCTCCTGGAACGAGTCGCGCCCCAGCATGCTCTGCGCCACCTGGCCGGTTATCGCGATCAGCGGCACGGAGTCCATATAGGCGTTGGCGATGCCGGTGACCAGGTTGGTCGCGCCGGGTCCGGAGGTCACCAGGCACACGCCGGGCCGGCCGGTGGCCCGGGCGTACCCGTCGGCCGCGTGAACCGCCCCCTGCTCGTGCCGGGTCAGGATGTGGCGGATCTTGGCGTCGTACAGGGCGTCATAGATGGGCAGGGCCGAGCCGCCGGGGTAGCCGAAAATGGTATCCACTCCCTCGGCCTCAAGGCTCTCCACCAGAATCTGCGCGCCGGATAATTTCAATTCGCTCTCCTCCACCTGCAAGTCTCATCGTTATAAGCCATAAAATCACTTTCTTTAGTCTAACCGGAAGCTGTTGGCGAGATAAAAAACGGCCGGTGCACGGCCGGCCTCGCAGTTTCGCCCGATTGAAAAAAGAAAATTCCTATTTTCCACAGCCACATCCGCAGGAAGATAGCTCTTCCGGGAAAATAACCGGACCGTCCACTTTCGTCAACTCGCGGAAAGCGGCGATCAACTCGCGGGTCATCTCTCCGGGACGGCCGTCGCCGATCAGGCGCCCGTCCACCTTTACGGTCGGAATCACTTCCGCGGCGGTGCCGGTCAGGAAGCACTCGTCAGCAATATAGACGTCGTGCAGGGTAAAGACCTTCTCCACGACGGGAATGCCCCTCTGGGCCGCCAACTCCATCACAGCGTTCCGGGTGACGCCCTCCAGAGCGCCGATATAAGTCGGCGGCGTGCTCAAGACCCCCTTTTTAATGATGAAGATGTTGTCGCCGGTGGCCTCAGCCACGTAGCCGTCCGCATTGAGTATAATCGCCTCGGGCACCCCGGCCAGGTTGGCCTCAATGCGGGCGTAAATGTTATTCAGGTAGTTCAGGGACTTGACCCGGGGGTTACAGGCCACGGCCAGATTGCGCCGGGTGGACACGGTAATCACGTCGAGGCCTTTCTCGTAGAACTCCTCCGGATAAAGCTGAATTGAGGCGGCGACGCAGAAAATGGTGGGCCGGGGGCACTTGCGCGGGTCAAGGCCGAGGTCGCCCACGCCGCGGGTCACCACCAGGCGGATGTAAGCGTCGCGCAGGCCGTTCCGGCGGCAGGTCTCCAGCACGACTTCCTTCATTTCCGCTTTGGCAATGGGAATTTCCATGGCCAGGGATTTGGCCGAATCATAAAGGCGGTCGATGTGGTCATCGAGCTTGAACACCCGGTTGCGATAGGCGCGAATGCCTTCAAAAACACCGTCTCCGTACAGAAGGCCGTGGTCGAAGACCGATACAACCGCTCGCTCCTTGGGCACGAACTCCCCGTCAAGGTAAATAATCATCGATTATCCTCCCAGTAAGATGATATTGTTTTCCTTCGATTCCCTTTTTCTTGATAAAATTCTCCCCTTGATTAAATTCTCCCCCGAAGCGATAAAACCCTTCCACCTCCCGCCGCCCAAAGACAATGATTAAAACCGGATTGCAAAAAATAAATAAACCTCCCACCCGGCGTCTTGGAACAACTGCCAGGGACGAGAGGTTAAACCTTGCGCGTTACCACCCTGCTTGCCGCGCCTTAGCGGCGGCGGCCTCTTCAGTGCCGGCATAACCGGCACGGCTGCGATAACGGGCGCCAACCCGGCACGGCCTACTGGAAAACGTTCGGCCGGCGGCTCCGGGGTGATGTCGGACAGGCTTTCCGGCGCCGGTTTTCAGCTCTTCCGGCTCTCTTTGGCCTGGTCTGCCGGTCCTGGTCCCCTTCACAGCCATTTTTGCGTATTGATAATGAATTCCTGCGGTAACTTGTTAATCAGTATACAAAAATCGCCTATAGGTGTCAAGAAAATTTTTCTCCGCCGTCTTTTACCGTTTTCCCGCGGCTCATAATGTACTTTCAGATGCGTTGTAACCAAAATCGTTTTTTCACGCTATAACCATAAAAGGATTGAACAGCAGGAATTATCATGGATAAAACGCAGGACATCTTACTCCCGGGTCAGCCCCAGGTCGGTAATCATGTTCCGGTCGTCCTCCACGCTCCGGCCCCGGGTCGTCAGGTAGTTTCCCACCATCAGCCCGTTGGCGCCGGACAGCAGCGCCTGCGCCTGCAGATCGCGCAGGGCAGCCTCCCGGCCGCCCGCCAGGCGGATTACGGCGCCGGGCAGCACCAGCCGGAACACAGCCACCGACCGCAGGACTTCCAGCGGCGCCGGCACGGGCGCCCCGGCCAGGGGCGTGCCCGCCACGGGGGTGATGACGTTCAGCGGAACCGACTGAACATCCATTTCTTTTAATTGAAAGGCCATTTCCACCCGCTGCGGCCAGCTTTCACCAAGGCCCAGGATACCCCCGCAGCACGCGGCAAGACCAGCGCCCCGGACGGCGCGCACGGTTTCCACCCGCTCGCCGAAGGAGTGGGTGGTGCATATTTTCGAAAAGTGGCTCCCGGCTGACTCAATGTTATGATGGTACATGCCGGCGCCGGCCTCTTTGAGCTGGGCGGCCTCGTCCGGGCCGATGATGCCCAGCGAGGCGCACAAAAAGAGGCCGGTTTTTTCGCGCAGCAAGCGGTATATTTCCAAAATCCGGGGGAAGTCGCCTTTACCGGCGCCCCGGCCGCTCGTGACCAGGGAAAAGCGGCGCGCCCCCGCGGCTTCCATTTCCAGCGCCCGGGCGAGTATTTCTTCTTCCGACAGGAGCGGGTATACGGCCGCGCCGGTGCGGTAGCGGCCCGCCTGGGCGCAAAAGACGCAGTCCTCGCTGCAGCGGCCGGATCTGGCGTTTATGATGGAACAGAAATCCACCCGGCCGCCATGCAGGGCGCGGGTGACCCTGCGGGCCGCGCCGAACAGCTCGTGTAAATCCTCTCCCGCCAGTTCGCCTGCGGCAAGGGCTTCCTCCCGGCCGATGGAGCCGCCGGAAAGGCACCGCTCCTCGATCTCACGCAGGTTCAGGGTGGTGTAGTGCTGACTTCTGACCGTCGTCATTCTTCTTTCCCTTTCCAAAGCAGGTGATTCAAGGTCCGGTTACGGTTTCAATGGAGCGGCAGGTAATGTCCAGCACCTGCTCCAGTTCGGACTCCGCCATGGACAGCGGCGGCATCAGCACGATCACGTTCCCCAGGGGGCGGATGATCAGGCCCCTTTTTCGCGCCTCCAGGACCACCCGGTGGCCCACGTTTTCCTCCCACGGGAACGGCTCCTTCGTCTCCTTATTCCGCACGAGCTCGACGCCGGCCATCATCCCCTTCTGCCTGACGTCGCCGGCGTGGGCGAGCCGGTTAAACCGCTGTAACCCCGCGGCCATCAGGGCGGCCTTTGCCGGAAGCCGGTCCAGCACCCTGTCCGTCTCAAAAAGGTCCAGGCTGGCCAGGGCCGCCGCGCAGGCCAGGGGGTTGCCCGTGTAGGTATGCCCGTGGAAAAAAGTCTTGCACTCCCGGTGCTCGCCCAGAAAAGCGCCGTACACTTCATCGGTGGCCAGAGTGGCGGCCAGGGGCAGATAGCCGCCGGTAATGCCCTTGGCCAGGCACATCAGGTCCGGCGACACCCCTTCATGCTCACAGGCAAACATCCGTCCCGTGCGGCCAAAGCCCACGGCCACCTCGTCCGCGATCAGGAGCACATTGTGCCGGTCGCAGGCCTCCCGCACCCGGGCCAGATACCCTTCGGGCGCAACAATGATGCCGGCCGCACCCTGGACCAGCGGCTCGACGACCACGGCGGCGATCTCCGCGCCGTGATTGAACAGGATTTCTTCCAGCTTCGCCGCGCAGGCCAGTCCGCAGGCTTCTTTTTTCAAGCCCAGCGGGCAACGGTAGCAGTAGGGCTGCGGCGCCCGCAGGCAGTCAAAGAGAAGCGGCCGGAATATTTCGTGGAACAGGTCCATGCCGCCCACACTCACTGAGCCCACCGTGTCTCCGTGGTAAGCCTCGCCCAGGGCGACGTACCTGGTTTTGGCGCTGTAGCGGCCGCCGTCCTTCTGACGCCAGTACTGAAAGGCGATCTTCAGGGCAATCTCCACGGCCGTGGAGCCGCAGTCGGAGTAAAAAACCCTGGCCAGCCCGGCCGGGGCCATTTCCACCAGCCGCCTGGCCAGGAGAATCGAGGGCACGTTGGCCAGACCAAGCAGGGTGGAATGAGCGATCTTGTCCAATTGCTTTTTGACGGCATTGTTTATTTCTTCCCGGCGGTGTCCGTGCACCGTCACCCAGAGGGACGACACACCGTCCAGGTAGCGGTTTCCCTCAACATCGATCAGGCAGCTTCCCTCCCCCCCGGCGATGACCAGGGGCTTCAACCGGGCGTATTCCTGCATCTGGGTAAAGGGGTGCCAGATGTATTGCAGATCCCAGGCGGCCAGTTCTTCACTGGTATAGTCGCGTTTCATAGACTTAAAAACCTCCGTTGTTTTGCTCCGGCAGACACCTCACCGTACCGGCGCAAAGGGGGTTACAGCTCCCGCCAGCGCAGATGCTTCTCAGCGGCGTCCACCAGCCCGCCGGCCAGGCAGCTTTCCACGCTCACCCCGTCCAGCCGGGGGAGAATGCCGAGCAGCGGCACACCGGACATGGCCTCGATCACGCGCGGGTTCGTCCGCTCCGCCGCAGTAGCGGTTTCCTCGTCATAGCCGCTGATGATGATACCCTTCACCACAAGGCCCATGCCTCGCGCATAAGCCACCGTGAGCAGGGTGTGATTGATCGTTCCCAGGCCCGGCCGGGCCACCACCAGAAGGGGAAACCCCAGCAGGACAGCCATTTGCGCTACAGTGAAGTAACCGGGTGTCAGGGGAACGGCCAGCCCCCCCGCCCCCTCGACCAGGGCCACCTCGTGGGCTGCCGCCAGGCGGCGGCAGGTAGCGGCCAGTTCTGCCGGGTCAATATCGACACCGGCTATCCCGGCCGCGACGCCGGGCGCCACAGGCGGCTCCAGGCAGCAGGGATTCAAAATTTGCACCGGGTGGGGCAAGCCGGCGGCGGCCCGGTAAAACAGGGCGTCCTCCGAGCACAGCTCGCCGTCCTTGCGCACCCCGCCGCTCTGCACCGGTTTGATGGCCACGGCGCCGATCCCGTTTTTCCTGAGCACGCCGGCCAGAGCGGCGGTAACCACGGTCTTTCCGACACCGGTATCCGTGCCGGTGACAAAGTAGCCCCGGCCCATCACCGGCCCACCGCCGGCCGGGTGGCGGGAAAACCCCGCCGCGCCTTGCGGCCGGCCGCGACCGCCGCTCCCGGCGGGGAAATGTTCCCGGACAGGCGGACGGCGGCGGCTAAGAGAGAAACCAGAACCATTTCCCGCACTGTAAGACGCATCATAAAATACCTACCTCAGCACAATGTAAACTTAATAACAGTAAAAGACTAACATTAATATAGTACGCAGCCCTCTGATTGTCAACCATATAATCATCTGCCGCTTACAATTATAATTTAAAAAAGGGCCGCGCCGGCGGCACAGCCCTTCCCATCGTTACGACCGGCTCCTACAGGCACCGCGCGTCGTTACAAAGAATGAGCCGGCGCCGGCAGCGGGCAATGACCTCCCGCACCGCTGCCGGCGCCGGGCCGCCAGGCACCTTCCTGGCCCGGAGGCATTGAGCGACGCTGATGGCCTCGTAAACGTCATCCCCGATGGCGCTGTTGAAACCACGGTACTCTTCCATGGTCAAGTCCTCAAGAGAGACACCTTTCTCCACGCAGTAGAGCACCGCTCTTCCCACCACCTCGTGAGCTTCCCGGAAGGGCAGCCCTTTGCGCACCAGGTAGTCGGCCAGATCGGTGGCGTTGGTAAAACCTTTCTGCGCCGCGGCGGCCATATTATCTTTCTTGATCCGCATGGTCTCGACCATCGGCCGGAACACCGTCAGGCACTTTTTAACCGTGTCCACCGCGTCAAAGAGGGCTTCCTTGTCTTCCTGCATGTCTTTGTTGTAGGCCAGAGGCAGTCCCTTCAGCAGCGTCAGGAGCGCCTGCAGATCGCCGAACACCCGTCCCGACTTGCCCCGGATCAGTTCGGCCACGTCGGGGTTTTTCTTCTGGGGCATCATGCTGCTGCCGGTGCTGTAGGCGTCGTCCAGCTCGATAAAGCCGAACTCGGCCGAGGACCAGAGGATGATCTCCTCACAAAAGCGGCTCAGGTGGACCATAATCAGCGCAGCCGCGGCGGCAAACTCCACGGCGAAGTCCCGGTCGCTCACGGCGTCCAGGCTGTTTTCCGTTATCGCCGCAAAGTCCAGCTGCTGCGCTACGAAATCCCGGTCGACGGGGAAGGTGGTCCCGGCCAGGGCGCCCGCGCCCAGGGGCATGATGTCGGCCCGGCGGTAGCAGTCGGTCAACCTGTCCACGTCGCGGCAGAACATCTGGCTGTAGGCCAGAAGGTGGTGGGCGAAGGTCACCGGCTGGGCGCGCTGCAGGTGAGTATAGCCCGGCAGGACCGTCTCCACGTGCTCCTCGGCCAGGTCCAGAATCGACGCCATCAGCCCCCACAGGAGATCAACGGTCTGCCGGATCTCTTCTTTTATGTACATGCGGATGTCCAGCGCAACCTGATCGTTGCGGCTGCGGGCGGTGTGAAGCTTTTTCCCCACCGCGCCGATTTTTTCAGTAAGAAACTGCTCCACGTTCATGTGGATGTCCTCAGCCGCAACAGAAAAGCAGGCCCGGCCGGCCTCGATATCGGCCAGCACCTCTTCCAGCCCGCGCACGATCAGCCCGGCTTCTTCCGGCGCAATAATTCCCGCCCGCCCCAGCATGCGGGCGTGGGCGATGCTGCCGCGGATATCGTACTTGTACAGCCGCTGGTCGAAAGAGATCGACGAATGGAAGTCTTCCACCAGATGGTCGGTCTCTTTCTGAAAACGGCCGCCCCATAGCTTTGTCATTGTAAGATCAACTCCTCCGGGTTTAGTCAAAAACGCCATGCCTGCCCATACCGATTGTTTTACACTTAATTATACCATAACCGCTGCGCCAGTAAAGTCCGGCCCCGCCACCCGGCGCCCGGGGCCGCGCGCCGGGGCCGGAGATTTCAAGCGATTCAGGTCGGCGCCGTCCCGGCGGAAAATTTCAAAGTTCCGGACGGAATCGAATTCACGGACATGAATAAGATGATGGAGCAAATACCGAAGGCGCCGGCCGGCCAGTAGCGGATTCCACAAGCAGCAGGACCAATGGTCCTGCTGCTTTCAATGACAAGCGTGACCAGCGGGGACTGACAAGCAGGGCGGGGTTGAGGGCAGGCGCGAATGAAGTCGCGACAGTCAAGCCTACAGGATTTCAATACCGTCGAAGATAACGGTATCGGACGGGGAGAATGGAAAGGCCGGGGTGCCCGCCGTGGTCAGACGGCTCGATCTGACGGATCATGATCGGGGCGCGGCGCCCGGCAATGGAAACTGTGCGGTAGCCGGCCTTTTTCACACTTTCCAGCTTGACCAGAAAGGCGTGGTTATACCAGTATTCGAGGCCCCCGGCCAACCCCCGCAGTACTTCTGGCGCGTGGGCGTCCTGACAGCCGCAATCTCCACAATCCAAAGAACAGCCCAATTCAAAACCTTATCTGTTCTGTTCATCTAACAGATCGTTAAGGTAATCTTTAAAAAAGGGCTGGTAGTCAAAATACTCGCGCCAGGTTTTTTCCAAAAAGGCAAACCTGGCCGGTTCATTTTTAAACTACGGAGGGGCAAGGTTCTTATTGTATGTTTTTATATGAGCCGGGAACTTTCATGACTCATTTCGGTTTTGTCGTTCACCTGACTTGCGGTCGTGCTGGTAATGCGTGAGCGCAGCTTCAATGATGGTGTTGACGCAGGCGTCGTCTAACGAATAAAATACCATTTTCCCCTGCTTACGGTGTTTGGCCAGTCCGGTGTTTTTCAAGAAGCGCAAGTGGTGAGAAGCCGCGGCCACCGTAGAACCGATAATGGAGGCGACGTCGCAAACGCACAGCTCTTCCCGCGACAGGGCATAAATGATTTTAATTCTTGTATCGTCGGCAAGGGCTTTAAAAACAGAACCGAGTCCCTCTGTAACTTTCACCTCCCGTCTCAGCCGCTCAACTTTTTCTTCATTGAAACAAAAAGTTTCACAAACATCATTTTGCTTTGCCCCGGACATGAACAATCCCCCCCAAAAAACACTTGATTATATGCTTGAACATTATAATATTATCATTAGTTTATTATGTCACCTCATCTGGTTCATCCCCCGGCGTACATTACAGAAGACTTGTTTGTCCCGCTGATTTCCGGCCGGAAATACGGGTCTTCCACCTTCATCAACCGCATCCCGTTGGCGATCACCAGCAGGGCGGCGCCGGTGTCGGCGAAGACCGCCATCCAGAGGTTCGCGAAACCGAGGAAGGTGGCCGCGATAAAAACAGCCTTCACCACCAGGGCAAAGATGATG
>Ga0209347_1004808_pt1 | contig 13583 bp, 12 predicted proteins | sample AutmiccommuBRH23_FD_187382 | JGI IMG/M metagenome (GOLD analysis project Ga0209347, IMG submission 187382) | Deep subsurface microbial communities from Mt. Terri, Switzerland - Autotrophic microbial communities BRH/23 (SPAdes) (version 2) | ecosystem: Environmental > Aquatic > Deep subsurface >... | reverse complement strand
GGCTTCACAGTACACCGGACCTTCGGTTTTTATAGCTTACCTTGTATCGGGACTGCTCATTTTGCCTGCCATGTTCAGTATTGCGGAAATCTCAACTGCACTTCCCCGATCGGGCGGAGCCTATTTTTTTCTCGACAGGAGCCTTGGGCCCCTGATGGGAACCATAGGCGGTTTAGGGACTTATTTTGCCTTGATGTTTAAAACCGCTTTTGCAATATTGGGGATAGGTGCTTATGCAGCAATTTTCTGGCAGGTGCCAATTAAAACAGTGGCAATAATGGCAACACTGTTTTTTATGGTACTGAATCTTATAGGTGCAAAGAAATCATCGGGGTTACAAAATTTCTTCGTAACATTTCTTCTGATAGTACTTGTTGCATTTATTGTTGATGGATTATACAATATCTTGTTTACAAACAGGATTGACCTTCCTGCAGCCAATGAGCACTTTGATCCATTTTTCACAAACGGCTTTGAAGGGATAATTGTAACGGCGGGTTTTGTTTTTGTATCCTACCTGGGTCTGACACAGATTGCAAGTGTTGCCGAGGAGATTAAAAATCCTGAAAAGAACATTCCTCTGGGTATGCTGCTGTCGCTTGTTGTAACAGGAATTATCTATTTTTTAGGTGTATTTGTGATGGTGGCGGTTATCGAACCTGAAGAGTTTGCACAGGATCTCGCTCCTGCCGCAACTGCAGTAACCAGAATATTCACCTGGATGCCGGGAAATCTTGGCGCTTATCTTATGACAGGTGCTGCTATGGCTGCTTTTGCATCTACTGGAAATGCAGGAATGCTTTCTTCATCAAGGTATCCTTTTGCGATGGGGCGCGACAATTTATTTCCCCCGGGTTTTTCAAAAGTTGGTAAAAAAGGAACTCCTGTGCAGGCAATTCTTCTGACCGCGGGTTTTATCATTTTTTTTATATTCGTTTTGTCGGAAGAAGGGATTGCCAAACTTGCAAGTACATTCCAGCTTTTTATTTTCATGCTTATCAATTTTTCAGTTATCGTATTCAGAAATAGCAGGATTGAAGCATATGATCCGGGCTATAGGTCACCCCTGTATCCATACATGCAGATAGCAGGAATTATGATATCGGTTGTGCTTATAGCCTATATGGGTTGGCTGGCTATTTTTTTCACCGGATTTATTGTTCTGTTGGGTGTATTGTGGTACTCCTATTATGCACGAACCAAAGTTAAACGTGAAGGGGCTATTTTTCATTGGTTTGCCTTGTTGGGAAAATATCAGTATACAGAACTTGAGCAGGAATTTATGAGCATTGTCAAGGAAAAAGGGCTCAGGCAAGGCGATCCCTTCGATCAGACAATCATAATGGCACGTATTACACATGCCGAAAACTATTCCAGTTTCGATCAGATACTTCAGTACGTATCAGGCGTATTCTCAACTGAGATGCATGTAAGGAAAGAAGATCTGATAAGTGAATTTATGACAACTTCTTCTATTGAACCTGCCCTGGTTATTCCTGAAGTGTCGGTACTGTTTGCTAAAAATGATGGCATTGATCATCCTTCCCTCCATATAGTTATATCGGAAAAAGGTATCAGAAAACCTGTCACCAAGAGTGGAATTTCATCAGAAGATTACATCCGTATCTTCTTTTTCCTTGTGAACTCTGCAAATCAACCACGCCAGCAGTTGCGTATGTTATCGCGGCTGATTGACATCGTTGAGCGTGAAAATTTTGCAAATGAAATAATGAACTATAAGAACCACAGGGAAATAAAGGAATATTTGCTTCATAATGAACGTTATATCAGCATCAGGTTGCTCCCCGGTACTGTTCAGTCAGAAATGATTGGAAAACAACTGAAGGAAATTAAATATCCACAGGACGTTTTGGTTGCACTGGTTGAACGAAACTCCTCAACTTTTGCTCCCAACGGAAACACAAGGCTGATGGAAAATGATGTTCTTACTGTTATTGGAGAGCCAAAATCTATTTCACTATTGTATGATAAATATATGCAATTGTGAAGGAATCCAGGTTCAAAACATGGTAACAAATAGGGATATTCAGGTTAAAGGTTTCTAAGAATACCTGGATGAGATCGGAAAGGCAATTGCATGCCTGTTCAGAAGGAAGCAATAATTAACTTCATACAGGGTTAACTGCCCGTTGTTGATTTTACGCAGATTAAACTTTTTCAATTATTCTGAGTCAATAGATTATATTTTTTATTAATCCCAATACAGATATTATGAAAAAAATATTTCGGATAGAAAAGCAAATTTTTTGCGCCCTGTTTGCAGTTTTGATGCTGGGTTTCAATGTTCAGTCCCAAAATTTAAAGGAAAATCCCGAACTTGATAAGAAGGTGAAGGCTTTTCTTGATGACAGCCGGAACTCATGGCACGATATGAATGTACCTTCAACGGATGGCCAGTTGCTGCATGATTTAATCGTCAAAAACGGATATAAAAGTGCTGTGGAAATCGGAACTTCAACAGGGCATTCAGGTGTGTGGATGGCATGGGCGCTAAGTAAAACCGGCGGTAAGCTTATTACAATAGAGATTGATGAAGACAGGCACCGTCAGGCCCTTGAGAATTTTAAAAAGGCAGGTGTTTCTGAATATGTTGATGCAAGGCTTGCCAATGCCCATGATCTTGTTCCACAGCTGAAAGGCCCTTTCGATTTTGTTTTCAGTGATGCTGATAAAGACTGGTATAAAAATTATTTTATAGAAATGGCTCCAAAACTTAAGATAGGAGGATGTTATACAAGTCATAATGTAAATAAGAGCAGAAGCCGGGGTTGGGTAAGTGAATATGTTGAATTTCTTGAATCGAGGGAAGATTTTAAAACAACCTTTGATGAAAGAGGAGGTGGAATGTCGGTAAGCTATAAAATAAAATAACCTTTTGCAGTATTGCACATGCAATTGATTTATTGTCTTCTTTCCGGCAGTTAACCGGCAGAAGTGCCCTGAAATAAATTCTGTTCATCAATTATTTTATACATTTGCCGTTATCATCATCATAGAAATGGACAGAAAAAAAACATCAAAGCCCAAAAAGCTTAAGAAAAGGGTTTTCAAATCATGGATTACCTCAACAGTAAGTATATCCCTGGTACTGATGATGCTGGGAGCTTTATTGCTGATTGTTGTAAACGCCGGCAGGTTGTCGGATTATGTACGCGAACAGGTAGGTTTTACACTTGTTCTTCACGATGAATTAAAACCTGCAGAAATTAAACGTCTTGAAACAGTGCTCGGTGCTTCGGAATATGTAAAATCGACACGGTATATCGACAAGGATTCAGCAGCAATTGAACTGACAAAAGAACTTGGTGAAGATTTTATCGGTTTTCTGGGACAAAATCCTCTTTTTGCTTCCATGGAGGTTAAACTTGTGGCTGATTATACCCATTCCGACAGTATAGCGTTTATTGAAAAGGAATTTCTGCAGTACCCACAGGTGAAAGAAGTATATTATCAGAAAGATCTGATGGGTGCTATAACTGAAAATGTGCAGAAGATCAGTGTTTTTTTGATCGTTGTAACCATTCTTGCCGGGGTTATTTTCATATCTCTGATAAACAATACCATCAGAATTTCACTTTATTCTGAACGGTTTACCATCAATACCATGCAACTGGTTGGGGCAGCCCGTTCATTTATAAGAAAACCATTTCTGATTAGAGGGATGTCGATTGGGTTATTTGGTGCTCTTATTGCCAATGTGCTTCTTTTAGCAACAATTATTGCCTTCAGGCAGGAACTTGGAGGAATGATCGCCCCTGAAGATATCACTGTACTTGGACCTGTTTTTCTGCTTGTTTTCCTTTTAGGAATTGTAATTTCTTTTTTTTCAACCTGGCTGGCAGTAAACAAATTCCTGAAAATGAAATTTGATGAATTATTTTATTAGTTATCTTTGCCCATTATGAAGAACAAGAGAACATTAAAAACAGTAAAAGAAAAAACGCCGGTTGAACCCATGTTTGCGTTGGGCAGGGAAAATTACAAGCTGATGGCGATAGGGTTTGGAATCATTGTTCTGGGCTTTATCCTGATGATTGGTGGTGCAACTGACGATCCAAATGTATTCAATCCTGAAGTATTCAGTTTCAGGCGAATTACTCTTGCTCCTCTGATTCTCCTGATCGGTTTTGTTTTTGAGTTTTATGCAATCATGAAAAAACCGAAAGACAGCAATTAATATTTATTAGATGAATGAAATTCAGGCATTGATTCTGGGTTTGTTGCAGGGCCTGACTGAGTTTTTGCCCGTTAGTTCAAGCGGGCATCTTGAGATAGGTCATGAGCTCCTTAATGTGAACACTCCAAACAATCTTATTTTTACCGTACTTGTGCATGTAGCTACTGTTTTGAGTACGATTGTAGTTTTCAGAAAGGATATTTTTTTTCTTTTAAAGGAGTTTTTTACTTCAGGATGGAATGAATCGAAAGACTATATTCTGAAGTTGTTGTTTTCAGCCATTCCGGTTGCTGTGCTAGGGTTATTCTTTGCAGAAGAAATAGAACAGTTTTTTACGGGCAATCTTGTGTTGGTAGGAAGCATGCTTTTGGTAACAGCCACTTTGCTCTCTTTTGCCCATTTTGCCGGGAAAGGTATGGAAAAAATTACATGGCTCAGGGCATTCATTATCGGGTTAGCCCAGGCCATGGCTGTTCTTCCTGGTATATCACGCAGCGGAGCTACCATTGCCACAGGTCTGATGCTCAAAACACGGAAAGATGAGGTGGCAAGGTTTTCCTTTCTTATGGTGCTGATACCCATTCTGGGGGCAGCTTTTCTGGATCTGGTAGGAGGCGATTTTTCTGAAGACAACGTCATTGGAACAGTTCCTCTTGTTATAGGATTTCTTGCTGCATTTGTTTCAGGGCTCCTGGCCTGTTCCCTTATGATTAAAGTAGTGAAGCGTGGAAAATTGATTTATTTTGCCATCTATTGCTTGGTTGTCGGGTTAATTGCTATATTTGCAGGCTGAATCTCAATTAGTTAAAATACTGTATAACAATAATTTATGATATCTGACCTAAAAAAGGCGTATGATTTTTTAGGAGGGGAGGTTTTACTGTTTGATAAAGACCTGGACTGGACCTCGTTTGATTTGGTTCAAAGGGTGAGAAATTTATTGTGCCGTAAGATGAGAATAAAAAAAATGAAAGTGGGCCATGCAGGAACGCTCGACCCATTGGCTTCAGGTTTGATGATTCTCTGCACAGGGAAAGCCACCCGATTAATAGATTCATTTCAGGAGAAGGAAAAGGAATATGTGGCTACGCTCAGGCTGGGCGCTACTACTCCTTCATTCGATATGGAAACAGAGGAAGATCAGACTTTCGATACAAGTCATCTGAACCGGGAGCTTATTGAGGCTGCATTGCTGAAGTTCACCGGAGAAACAGACCAGATTCCACCCGTGTTTTCAGCAGTGAAAGTAAATGGGGTAAGGGCGTTCGCTTATGCCAGGAATGGAAGAGACTTAGAACTTCAGCCCAGAAAAATTGTTATACACTCAATAAATCTTGAATCTTACATTCATCCTTATGTTACCATAAAGGTAGTTTGCAGCAAAGGTACATATATCAGGGCGTTGGCACGTGATATCGGTGTGGAGTTGCAAACCGGCTCCTATCTTACTGCCCTGCGCCGTACCCGTATTGGAGAATTTAAGGTGGAAGATGCAATTTCTGTTGATTTTTTTTCAAATAATTTAGATTCGTATGTAACCAATTGAAATTTGCTGCGTAAAACGGGTTTCTTGATTAAAAGAAGAGTAAAAGAAGTAGAAATATAATTACAAAAAAAGCTGTCCATGAAGTTATCAAAGTTCAAGTATGATTTAGACGAAAAGACAATTGCACTGCACCCTTCCTACAACAGGGATGAATCGAAATTAATGGTGTTGGACAGGGCAAAGCAAACGATAGAACATAAGGTTTTTAAGGACATCGTTGATTACTTCTATGATGGAGATATTTTCATTTTCAATGATACGAAAGTTTTTCCTGCCCGCTTGTATGGCAACAAGGAAAAGACAGGTGCTGAAATAGAAGTGTTTTTGCTCAGGGAACTTAACAGGGAAATGAGGTTGTGGGATGTATTGGTTGATCCTGCAAGAAAAATTCGTATCGGCAATAAGCTGTATTTTGGTGAGGATGACCTGCTTGTGGCAGAAGTCATTGATAATACCACTTCAAGGGGCCGCACATTGAGGTTTTTGTTTGACGGTCCGTATGATGAGTTCAAGAAAACACTGTACAGTTTAGGTGAAACACCTCTTCCTAAATTTATTAACCGCGCAGTGGTACCTGAAGATAAAGAAAGGTACCAGACGATTTTTGCCAAACATGAAGGTGCAGTGGCAGCCCCGACAGCCGGCCTTCATTTCAGCCGCGAATTGATGAAGAGACTTGAAATTAAAGGTGCAGGGTTCGCATATATAACACTGCATGTAGGACTGGGAAATTTCCGCAGTGTTGATGTGGAAGATCTCACCAAGCATAAAATGGATTCAGAACAGATCTGGATCCGGGAAGAAGCATGTGAGAAGGTAAATCAGGCAAAAAATCTGCGCAAAAATGTATGTGCTGTAGGAACAACAGTCATGCGTACACTTGAAAGTTCCGTCTCAACGCAGGGGCATTTAAAGCCTTTTGAGGGTTGGACAAATAAATTTATTTTCCCTCCTTATGACTTTAGCGTGGCCAACAGGATGGTAACCAATTTTCATTTGCCTTATTCTACATTGCTGATGATGGTTGCAGCTTTCGGTGGTTACGATTTTGTTATGGAAGCTTATCATCTGGCCCTTAAAAGTGACTATCGGTTTGGGACTTATGGCGATGCGATGCTGATTATTTAGTTGCTGAAATTTAAATTATAATGATGAGACATCTGATTATATTCCTGATAGCATTTATACCGTTATGCCTTTCAGCACAAACTTCCTCCGAAGTCAGGTATATTGAAGTTAAAGGCCTTGCCCAGATGGAAGTGGAGCCCGATGAAATTGTGTTGGTGATTGGAATAGAAGAGTATTGGAAGGAAGAATTTGAAAAGAGAAAGGAGCCGAAGGATTACAGAACAAAGGTTCCACTTGCTGAAATTGAGGATGCTCTTATCAAAAGCCTTCGTAAGGCTGGAATTGAAAAAGAAATGATCAGGGTGAAAAACATTGGTAATTACTGGAGGCAGCCTGGGAAGGAGTTTTTATTCAGCAAGCAGCTGGAAGTGAAGGTATCTGATTTTTCCAAAATAAATCAGCTTTCGGCCCTGCTCGATTCCAGGGGTATTAAGTTCATGAATTTTGGAGAATTAAGCCATTCAAACTTCGACCACTTCCGAAAACAAGTGAAGGTGAATGCCCTGAAAGATGCCCGTGAAAAAGCAATATACCTGGTTGAAAGCCTTGGAGAAGAATTGGGAGAGGTGCTTTCAATTACTGAAGTCAACGACTGGTATGTCAGGCCAATGATGGCAAAAGATATGCGTATGACGGCTGAAGATGCTCCTGAAACTGTAGACCAGATTCAGAACCTTACAATTTCTTATGAAGTGATGGCAAAATTCAGAATCAAGTAGTTGATATGTCAGATTTTCCGGTAAAGCATTGCCCAGTTTGCGATTCTGATGATTTTTCAGGTTTCATATCCAGTAAAGATTATTTCGTTACAGGGCAGGAGTTTGATATTGTATCATGCCGTGGATGTGGTTTGAAAATTACCCGGAACGCACCCGGTGAAAAAGATATCGGGAAATATTACCAGTCGGAAAATTATATTTCCCATTCAGATACCTCCAGTGGTTTGGTGAACATGATGTATCACCGTATCAGGCAGTATATGCTGGGAAGAAAAAGAAGCCTCGTCGAAAAGGAAATCGGGAAGGGGCATGTTCTTGATATTGGTACCGGAACGGGATATTTTCTTCATGAGATGAAAAGTCATGGCTGGGAAGTATCGGGCACTGAAAAAAGCACAGCCGCCAGGGATTTTTGCCTGAAGGAATTCGGACTGGAGATCCATCCTGCTGAGGAATTATTCCGGTACAGGAAGGAAAGTTTTGATGTGATTACCCTATGGCATGTACTTGAGCATATTCATGATATTAACGAGAATATGAAAGTATTTTTCCGGCTGCTGAAACCGGAGGGAAGGCTGATTGTTGCTGTTCCAAATCACACTTCCTTGGATGCAATGCATTACAGAGATTTCTGGGCCGCATGGGATGTGCCCCGGCATTTATGGCATTTTGCACCTGCTCAGATGGAAAAATTCGGAATAAAACACAACTTTCTGCTCAAAAAGATACACGCAATGCCATTTGATTCATTTTATGTTTCAATGTTAAGCGAAAAGTACAGGAAATCACACCTGGCTTTTATCAAAGGTGTTGTTTATGGCAAAGTTTCCCTGATTCAAAGTGTGATCAACCCACGCAAGGGGAGCTCGGTTATTTATGTTTTCAAAAAATCAGGCCTGTTCTAGTATTTTCAGAATCAGCAGACAACCTGATCCTTCTGCCAGATGAAAAGTTCAGGCAACCAGAGAGAAGTTTGATATCCTCAATAGTTTAAAGATAAAAAGTAACAGGAAGGTCTCATTTGTGTAAAGTTGTTTTTTGTCCGTCATTGAAAGCTATTGCATTATGGTTGTTTATATCCGTTTGCGGCTTATTTCTTCCGTATTTTTCGTGGGCACCTACGAAATCCCCTGCAACAATGGATGCAGCCAATGATATTTCACCTGCCAGAGCAGTTGCAGCGACAATTTCTGCAAATTTTCGACTTTTCCCGCTGCCATAACAGTCGATGAGTTCAAGGCACTCCCTCTGGGTGGGCAAAGAAACGCCGCCTCCCACAGTTCCTACAACGAGCGATGGCAGATTTACCGAGGCATACAAGTCACCATTCAACGATTCGGCATAAGAAAATCCTACACACGATTCGCTGATATTGGCTAGATCTTGCCCGCAAGCCAGGAAAAGGGCTGCAATTGCATTTGAGAAGTGGGCGTTAACGCCCATTGAACCGGCAAGCAAACCACCTGTTACCTGTCTGTGATAGGCATTTTCAATTTCGCGGGCTGTAGTATGCAGATAGCGTGAGATTATTTTTTCCTTTATTAGCACTTCGGCGGTAACAGTTTTTCCCCTACCCAGAATGCTGTTGATATGAGCGGGTTTTTTATCAACAGCCATATTGCTTTCAATGGAATAACGCACAACAGGGAAATGTTTGGTTATATATTCACATATCTTTTGGGAAGCTTTGGAAATCATGTTCATTCCCATAGCATCACCGGTAGAAAAGTTCAGCCTCAGAAAAACAACCTTGCCCTGGATAAAGGAGTTATAACTTTCAAGTTTTCCATTGTTCGTGGTGCTTTCAGCAACTTGTTGGAGAAGGCTGAATTTTTTTTCCACCCATCTTACGAATTCCACAGCTTTAAACAGATTTTCGAGTTCGAATAGAGGGGCGCGTTGTATCTGATCCCTGACTACAGCAACATTGGCTCCTCCTGAAAGGGTAATAACCCTTGCCCCACGGTTAAATGATGAAACGAGTGCTCCCTCGGTAGTACTCAAAGGAATATAAAAATTACCTGAGGCATATCCACCATTAATTTTTAAGGGTCCTATAATTCCGGTAGGCACCTGTGTAAAGCCAATGATGTTTTCAATATTTCCTTTTGCAAGCTGCGGATCGATGTTGCTTTCCGTTAACTTTTCTATATTAACCCCGAGTTGATTATTCAGAAAACGGGTACGCATTTCAATGGCATTCCTGGAATAGTCACCCTTCCTGTTTTTTGGCAGTTTCATTTATTTTTCAGTATTAAAACTCAAGAACAAGGTATACATTATTTTGTATAAACTCATTCCGCACACTTAATGTTTAGGGAGGGGTTCATTTAGGTCATGTTTTATTTAACATTAAAACCTTTTACCGGCAAAAAACCTTAATTCACAGAAAACTTTTAAAGTGTTTTGAGTTTTCATCTATATTTGCTCCCTGATTATGGAACAGCGCGAAAGAATAATAGGGGAAGCTACCAGCCAGTTTTTCAGGTATGGAATCAGGAATGTCAGGATGGATGATATTGCTGCAGCTTTGGGAATATCAAAACGCACCATGTATGAAATGTTTAAAGACAAAACAGAATTGGTGCAAAAAGTCCTGGTGGTTTTGTCGCAACAGCAGGAAGAAAAGAACCGGCAGTTAATGGCAGGCTCAGGGAATGTCATTGAAACTATTTTTGTTTTTATGCAGGAAGGTATCAGGGTTATGAACGCCATTAATCCTGTATTCTTTTCTGATCTGAAGAAGTTTTATTATGGTGTATGGATTGCAGTACATAATGAAAATGTAAAATCTGCTTACAGCATCACCCACCTGTTGCTCCATAGAGGATTGGAAGAGGGTTTTTTCAGAAAAGATATCAGCATTCCGATTGTTTCAAAGCTGTTTCATGAGCAAATGAATCTCATTTCAGAGGAAAAAATATTTCCACGGGATCAGTTTGATCACGCTGAAGTATTTAGAAATCTGATCATCAACTTCATGCGGGGAATATCAACTTCAACGGGCATTGATATTATTGATAAAATGCTGGAAAATAAGGAGCAGGCAATATAATTACAAATGAAAATCAGAAAGTCATGAGAATAATAGTAACTACAATCAGTCTGCTGTGCCTGTCAGTAGGTGTCTTGCAGGCGCAGGAAAAGCTGACGCTGGATGTTTCTGCAGCTAGGGAACATGCATTAATTTACAACCGCACTGTTAAGAATGCGGGGCTTGCAATCGATCAGTCTCAGGAACGCCTTAGGGAAGCCATATCTGCCGGGTTGCCACAGGTCAATGCTACAGCAGATTATTCAAACGCTATGGGTGCTCAGATAAGCATTCAGTTTGATGAAAATATGCCTGCAACACAGATTCCGATCAAACCTACAAGTAATTTTAATCTTCAGGTTGGCCAGCTCATATTTAATGGTAATTATATTGTTGGCATTCAATTGGCAAAACTTGGGTGTACGTTGTCAGAGAAGAATCTTCAAAAAACCGGGCAGGATATAGTCAGTCAGGTTACAGAAAGCTACTATTTAACTTTATTGTCGGAAGAGTCTTTAAAGATTTTGCGCAACAATACAGAAAACCTGAAAGAGATTTACCGAAAAACTGAGCCGCTTGTCAAGGTTGGAATGATGGAGAAACTAGAACTTGATCAATTATCGGTTCAGGTGAATTCCCTGTCAAACGCAGTCAGATCGGCCGAGCGTCAGTATGAGATGGCAAAGAACATGCTGCGGATACAATTAGGTGTTACTGCTGAAACAGAACTTGAACTTACGGATAATCTTGCTGATATTATTGAAAAAGATATGGGGCCTGACGCAGATTTAAACTTTGACATAGCCCATAATGCAGACTTTCAGTTGCTTGAAGTACAGGAGGAACTTACCCGGAAGCAGATTGATTTGCAAAAGGCGGCCTATCTTCCTACGGTTACAGGTTTTTATAATTACACCTATAAGTTGTTAAAGCCTGCTTTTGATATGTCTCCTCCTCATATTGTAGGTATGCAGATGAGTATCCCTGTATTTTCAAGTGGAGAAAGACGGTCACGGGTAAGGCAGGCAAAAATTGACCTGGAAACAACCAAAAATAATAAAGCATTGATGGAAGAACAACTGGATATCCAGTTCAGGCAAATGCAGTTTAATTTGAATAATGCCTGGGAAAATTATGAAACCCAGAAGAGAAATGTTGAGGTTTCAAGGGATGTATATCTTAATCTGAGGCGGAAATTTGAACAGGGTATGATTTCAGGATTGGAGCTAACAACAGCCGATAACAATTATTTGCAGGCGGAATCAGAATACGTTACATCCCTGCTGGAGGTATTGCGTTCGAGAAATGCATTGGAAACCTTAACAGGAAGCATATTAAACAAATAATAAGAACAATATGAGAACTATAACAACTCTTTCATCTGTACTTCTGCTTTCAATATTATTTACAGTTGCCTGCACTCAGCAGGGGCAGGAAGTTCAACCTGGTACCGGGGAGGCAGTGGTGGAAAAGGAAGCAGTAAGGGTGATGGATCTTGAACTTAAGGAAGTTGCCCGAACCGTTGAATATCCGGCTAACCTGAATCCATTTGAAGAGGTACATCTGGCACCAGCTTCACCAGGCCGCATAGAGGGAATATTTGCTGATGTGGGTGACCGTGTCTCAAAAGGCACTGTCCTTGTACAAATGGACCGTACACAGCTGCATCAGGCAGAGGTTCAGCTTAAAAATCTTGAACTCGACTTTAACAGGCTCGATACGCTGAAAAGGTATGGCAGCATTCCCCAACAACAGTACGATCAATTAAAAACTCAGTATGAGGTAGCAAAATCAAATGTGGAATTTATGAAAGAAAATACCCGTCTGACAGCTCCGTTTAATGGGATTATCTCCGGGCGGTATTATGAAACGGGAGAGATGTTTTCAGGTGCTCCTAACACACAGGCAGGAAAAGCTGCAGTACTTTCAATAGTGCAAATCGATCGTCTGAAGGCAATGGTACCGCTTTCAGAAAGTTATTTCCCGAAAGTAAAAAAAGGGATGCAGGCTTCTGTTAAAGTGGATGTTTACCCTGACAAGGAATTTGAAGGTAGCATCAACAGGATTTATCCCATGATAGATGCAACCAACCGTACATTCAATGTTGAACTGCTGATAGATAACCTTGAAGGTCTTTTACGTCCGGGTATGTTTTCCAGAATCACTTTCAACTTCGATATGGAGCAGGCAATTCTGTTGCCCTCCATGGCTGTTTTAAAAATGCAGGGTTCAAACCAGCGCTATCTTTTTGTTGAGGAGAATGGAACTGCCCGTCGTATTTCAGTAACAACAGGTAAAAGATATGATGATTATATTGAGGTTTTTGCAGATGAACTTCAACCAGGTGCCAGGGTGATAGTATATGGTCAGTCACGTCTGCTCGATGGAGTCCCTGTTGAAGTAAAAGACTAAGGGCCCGTTTTTACATAATTAAAAGAACAATTATGAACATTTATAAAAGTGCTGTTAATAATCCTATAACCACAATGATGATTTTTGTGGCAATTGTGGTAATGGGAATCTATTCGCTGGTTCAGATTCCGGTTGACCTATACCCTGAAATGGATCCTCCGTATATATCAGTTATGACTACTTATGCCGGGGCAAATGCCGGAGATATTGAATCAAATATAACCCGAACCATCGAAGATGCACTCAACTCTGTAGATAAGCTGAAGGAAATTACTTCCACTTCTTCCGATAATCTTTCAGTGATAAACCTTGAATTTGAATGGGAAACCAATCTGGATGAAGCAACTAACGACATCAGGGATGTAGTTGACAGGGTTGTTGATTTTCTGCCTGAGGGTGCTGAACGGCCTATGATCTTTAAGTTCAATACCAGCATGATGCCCATTGTCTTCTATGCAGTTACTGCAAGGGAAAGTTATCCGGGTTTGGAAAAACTGCTGGATGAAAAGATCATAAATCCACTGAACCGTATTGAGGGTATTGGAT